>Ga0181595_10000232_pt1 | contig 60773 bp, 65 predicted proteins | sample 041ome_7_FD_145604 | JGI IMG/M metagenome (GOLD analysis project Ga0181595, IMG submission 145604) | Coastal salt marsh microbial communities from the Groves Creek Marsh, Skidaway Island, Georgia - 041401AS metaG (spades assembly) | ecosystem: Environmental > Aquatic > Marine > Intertidal zone... | reverse complement strand
TGAAATCAAAGCCAGTGACAAAGTAAAAGAAATAGAAATTTGCTATGACCCTGAAAACCCAGTGGCCAAAGATTTTTACTCTAGCTTTGGCTTTCAGGAAATGGGTTTGGATCAAGATGGTGAAGATGTGTTGGCAGTCATCAAGCTGTGAGCTCTAACAATCGCCAGCACAACGCGCCTTTGGCGCTCGACTCGCAACAAGTTGCTCGCGTGTGTGGCGGGCGTTATGTGACTCGATAAGATGAAACTACCAACTAAGAATGACATCATCACCGGCAGCGTATTACTGATTGTTGGGGTATTGATATTCGCCTTTTTGCCAACATTCTCAGATGCTGGCTGGTACGCAATATTTTTTGGAATAGCAGTGTTTATTTTTCCGGGGCCGCAGCTTAGAGAACGCTATAAACAAACTGAAGAATCAAAAGAGCGTTGGCGGCAGAGTGCCAAAGCTGAGAGTTCAAAAAACTTAAGCTGGTGGGCATCGCCATTTCCTTGGGCTTTATTAATCTGTTTTGTGGTGGTTGTTTTTGCAATCGTCACATAACAAACAAATATTATCGCCAGCAAAAAACGCTGGCTGCGACGTCAACCCGCTGCGCGGCTTTCCGCGCTAAATTTGGGCGTTAGCTGGCCGGATGCGCCGCAGCATATTTAGACCATAAGGGGATTACGATGGAAAATTTTATAAAAATAGCTCTATTGCCAATAAGTATGTTTGGTAGTTATTTTTCATATGCCAATCAAGTTTCTGTTGATTTTTTGATAAATGAAATAAAGATTGCTCATTCTGAGTATCTTAATGGATCAATTGATAGCGGTCTTTATGCACTTGAATCCTTAGCCAGATTACTTGAGTCAGATAAGTCGGATACTTAAATGTCAGAAACTGGGCCAAACAACCTAGCATTTACTTATTTAAGAATAGGTTTATTACATGAGAAATCAGGGAATAAGCGGGAAGCTGATACTTATTTCAATAGGGCTTTAATTTCATATCAAGGTGTGTGATTCATAGACATCATTTCAATATAATGGGTGTCTATGAATAGAGAAATACAGCAGCGATTACAGTGGATAAAGCTATACGAAGAGACCCGTGATGCGGGCTTGGTCTGCCGTCGTTGTGGCATATCCAGACCTACCTTAAGAAAATGGTGGCAGCGTTATCGGAAAGACGGTGTAGATGGTCTGGGTAGCCAAAGCAGGCGTCCTAAGAGTTCACCTTCAACAAAGGTTGGTGAGACTGAAGAGCAGTTAATTTTATCTTTGCGACGCTCTCGAAACCTTGGAGCAAGGCGTATTCAAAGCGAACTTGGCCGCCTGCATGGGCTCTCTCTTGGAATTGCAACTATCCATAAGATCTTGACGCGAAATGAAGTAAAGCCTGTTGTTACCTACCGTAGGAAACCAGATTACATCAGGTATGTTCGCCCAGTTCCTGGCGATAGAATACAAATGGATACCTGTAAGATAGGGCCTAATCTCTATCAATACACTTCGATTGACGACTGCACCCGCTACAGGGTTTTAAGGCTGTATAGCCGCAGAACGGCTGCTAACACGCTGGATTTCATTGATTGCGTGATTGAGGAAATGCCATTTCCAATTCAGCGTATTCAAACAGATCGTGGCCGAGAATTCTTCGCCTGTAAAGTTCAGGAGAAATTGAAGATCCATGGCATCAAATTCAGACCAAATAAACCTGCTTCACCTCACCTAAATGGCAAAGTAGAGCGCTCACAGAAAACTGATAAAACAGAGTTTTATGCAACGGTAGACTTAGCATCAGACGATTTAGATAGCCTGCTTGCTGAATGGCAGCATTACTACAACTGGGAGAGGCCTCATAGCGCACACCATGGAAAAACACCCATGGAACGATACTTCGAAATGGCTGAACAAACGCCTTATTCTGAAGAGGTTCAGGAGCTTTATGAGCCAGCAAAAGAACCCCTACAAGAACAAAACTACAGGCTTGAATTAGAGCTGAGAAGATTGAAACGATCTCTATGAATCACACACAAGGCGAAAAAACTGACATAACCCAACTGAAAGAAGCTGTTTTAGAGTTGGATAAAACGGCCAGCTAACAATCGCCATCAAAAACGCGCCCTTTGGGCGCTCGACTCGCAACACGTTGCTCGCGTTTGTGGCGGGCGTTATGTTTCTTGACTGCACCTGTTAACTGGTGCTATTAATGACACCAAATCGTTGGCTAGGTAATCACTATGCAAGTGAAATTTTCCGAGGATGTCATTCCTCTATCAGACCTTAAAATCAATCCCGGAAAGGTGGTTGGTCGAACGCAGGACACGCATCGCCCAATCCTGCTCACCAGCCGTGGCCGCGGCATAGCTGTTGTGCAGGGGCTTGAGGATTATGAGAGAACAGCTGAGGAATTGCGGTTTGTAAAGGCGGTGGCGCTGGGGCTTATGGATGTTCGCGAGGGCAGCACCGTATCGTTGGAGGACGCCAAGAAAACGTTGGGAATCAAGTAAATGGAACTACGCATAGCACAGTCCGCTCTTGAAGACTTACAGGCTATTCAGGAGTATTACAAAGCGCAGGATGTGCCACATATCGGTGATGATTTCGTGGCTGCTATCCTAGAGCACTGTGAAATGCTTCAAATCCACCCGGATGCTGGCCGAGTTGTTCCTGAATTTAGCATGGATCATATTCGCGAATTGATTCACGCGCCGTTTCGAGTTGTCTATCTCAGGCAGGCTAAAGAAGTTCTGCTCATACGAGTCTGGCGGAGTGAGAGGCAGCTCGAATTACCAGCAAACGAAACATAACCAAGCCATGCACCGGATGCCAAACCCTCCGCTTCGCTGCGGTTTTGTCACCGGTGATGGCGGGCGTTATGCCTACACGCGGTAGCATTCGGCACTTATATGAGCTAATATATGACCAAAATATAGACCTATATAGAGGTTTTTATGCGTCAAGTATTGGCAGGCCTTTCTGTAAGCATTTCAGAATTAAAGAAAAATCCTTCAGCCTTGCTTTCTCAGGCCAGTGGTTCGCCTATAGCTGTTTTAAATCACAACAAGCCAGCGGCCTACCTGATTCCAGCGGAGACTTACGAGGCTCTGATGGACATGATCGACGACTATGAGCTGGCCCAACTTGTTGAGGAACGTCGTGGCGACAAAGATCAGGCTATAACGGTGTCGTTGGATGACTTATAAGCTCCGCTTTCTTCCGGCTGCGCTGAAGGAATGGGAAAAGCTTGGTGCCCTGATCAGGAGCCAGTTCAAGAAAAAACTTGCAGAGCGATTGGAAAACCCAAGAGTGCCTGCTGATAAGTTAAGCGGCTATGACTCGGTGTATAAAATCAAACTTCGCTCCGCTGGTTACCGGTTAGCCTATGAGGTTGTTGACGATGAGCTGCTTGTGTATGTACTTGCCGCAGGCAAGCGGGAAGAGGGCAAGCTCTACTCGTCTCTCAAAAAGCGAACCTGAAATGGTGCAGTGCAGGCATAACAATGCGCAGCACTCGCGGCCTGTGGCTGCTGGCACGCCAAACCGCTGGCGCGTTTTTGTCGCCCGTGTGCGCGGCATTAAATGCCAGTAATAGCGAAGTCCAGTGCTGCAACTATTTCATCCCGAAAATGACTCAAAGACCCAATAGGCTTTTTTAGTAATTTCGCTGGCATCGAAGTTACTTGTGGAGTCAAAAGCAATAATTGCTCACCTTCATAGCTAAGCTCAGGCGTTAAACCTTGGAGTTTTTCATTTTTAAAATGTATAGCAATGCCTAATGGAATTACTATTCGCGTAGCAATATCGGAGATTACAGAGTTTTGAACATCAACAATATAAGGAAAAGCTGCACGAGTATTTTTACTCGGGTTCGCATAAACATCAAACTGAGCCATCAAAACTCCCTATATTCATCGCCAAAACAGCCATGCTCTTCCACAAATTCATTGTAAGCCTTAATTGCAGCTTTATTTTCATTTGCCCAATTTTCGGCATTTTCTTTCGCTAGCAACTCTTTTAAAGCCTGTTCTAATGTTGCGCTAAGGTTTATATTTCTAGCCTTGGATTTTTTCAGTAAGTCACTGTTTAAGCTCAAATTTGTTGGCTTTTTAGGTGCATCTTGGTCATATAAGGGTTGCATTCTACTATCCTCGAAAATCACACCATAGCATTATGCGCATTTAAATGCGCATGGTAAAGCCTTAAACAAGGGCATTAACTTCGCGCCTTCGGCGCCGGACAGTCAAACCTGCGGTTTGCCTGTCCGGTTATGGCAGCGTTAACTGTTACAATTGACATGTTCACGATGTTCGGCGCTATTGCGCCCGGACTCGCTAACGCTCGCCGCAAATTGAGGCGTTAGATGTAATTAACCGGAAAGTTGCGCACGAATAATTTTTTTCTTCAAGACTGCAATTTTAAGAGAAAAGAACACATAATCCCTTCGAATCATATTGGAGGCAGATCATGAAAAGCTGGTTATTTCTTATTGCTGCAATTCTTGGAGAGGTAGTTGCAACATCTGCATTAAAGTCCAGTGAAGGTTTTACGAAGCTCGTACCATCTTTCATCGTAATTGTTGGCTATGGAATTGCATTTTATTTCCTTTCATTGGTCTTGAAGTCTATTCCTGTAGGGGTAGCCTATGCAGTTTGGTCTGGCCTTGGCGTAGTATTAGTCACTGCTGTTGCATGGGGGCTTTACGGGCAAAAGATTGATGCATGGGGTTTCGTGGGTATTGGTTTAATAGTTTGCGGTGTATTGGTTTTAAATTTGCTTTCTAAAGCAAGCGTTCATTAAGTGGCACTGTTACCTGAGGAGTTATGCAAAGCCGGGCGAGACCATTGCGTATTCCAATGCCGCTTATACGTTGTTGGCCGCGATCGTTGAGAAAGTCAGCGGACAATCGTTTCAGGATTATATCCATACCAACTTGCTTACACCTTTAAAGCTGCAGCATACCGGCTTTTACCAGGATAGCCGGCTTGCCGGGGCGCAGTTTGCACGGGGTTATGGTGGCGATGAGGCAGGCCAGTGAGTTCACCTTTGCAGCAGTAAACTACCGTAGTTCTTCGCCGCAGCGTGTTGTGCTAAGCCCGAGGCGGCAGTTTACTGGCAATAAACAACGCTTCCACTTTTTCGCGTGCCCAGGGCGTTTTACGTAAAAATTTCAGGCTGCTCTTTACCGACGGATCTTTTTTAAAGCAGTTAATATCAATCTGCCGGGCTAAACCCTCCCAGCCATAGTGCGCGGCCAGCGCGGTAACAATGTGCTCCAACGTAACGCCGTGCAACGGATTATTGGCCTGAGTCATTTGGGTTCCAAAAAAATAGCCACTCGAGGTGGCTATGTTAGCAGTTTAGGTCTGAATGCCAAAGCGCTGTTACAGGCGCTCTAACACCGCTTGGGTAAAGTCGGTGGTACCGAAGCTGCCGCCCAGATCGCGCGTAGTGCGATCGCCAGAGGCAATTACATCACGCAGTGCGGTCAGAATTTTCTCGGCTTTATCTTTCATTTCCAGGTATTCCAGCATTTGAATTGATGCCAGGATCACTGAGCTGGGGTTGGCCAGGTTTTTACCGGCAATATCCGGCGCACTGCCATGTACCGCTTCGAAGATAGCGCAGTCTTTACCAATATTAGCACCCGGTGCCATACCTAAACCGCCGACTAAACCGGCACACAGATCCGATAAAATATCGCCGAACAGGTTAGTGGTAACAATCACATCAAACTGCTGTGGGTTCATCACCAGCTGCATACAGGTATTATCGACAATCATTTCCTGGGCTTCGATATCCGGATACTGCTGTGCCACTTCGCGTGCGGTTTTCAGAAACAGACCAGAAGTCGATTTCAGGATATTCGCCTTGTGTACGATGGTCACTTTTTTGCGTTTTTCACGGCGCGCAGTTTCAAAGGCAAACTCGGCAATGCGCCGCGCCCCTTCTTTAGTCACGATACTGGAGGCCATAGCCGTTTGACCGTCTTCAGAGACGGTTTGGCCGTGACCTGAGTACATACCCTCGGTATTTTCCCGGATGGTGATAATGTCGATATTTTCGTAGCGGGCTTTGGTGCCTTTAAAGGAAATCACCGGCCGTACGTTGGCGTACAGGTTAAATTTTTTGCGTAAGGTCACGTTGATTGAGGTAAAACCTTCGCCAACTGGCGTGGTTAACGGGCCTTTTAAGGTGATCTTATTGCGGGCAATGGCATCCAGCGTAGCCTGTGGCAGTAACTCACCGGTTTTTTCTAACGCGGTTAAGCCTGCATCAACATATTCGTAATTAAAATCACAGCCGGCTTTCTCCAGCACCTGAATGGCTGCTTCGACAATACTCGGACCAATGCCGTCACCTTTGATGACGGTAATCGTTTGCTTGCTCATGGGGATCCTTAGCTGAAATATTTTTGAAATTTATACTCAGGCGCTTCGCCTGAAAACGGCGCAAGTATAGCAAAAATGCGATGTACAGACCAGTTTGCTGCTCACGCATCCTAGAGCTTAGCGTGATAAGCAATATAAATACGCTGAATAGTACTGCCAGCTTAAGGGCTTAATCGAGTGGACATACCGGGCTGGCGGCAGCAATTAACTGCTGTTGCCACAGTTCCAGACTCTGCTGTGGTAAATTCAGAACCGGGCTTAGGCTTTGCAACAGGCTGCTACTGCTGGCCTGAGCCTGAGGATAACGCAAAATACTAAAACTCAGTTGCCAGCAGAGTCGCAACCAAAGCCCATGTTGTTCCCGTAAGCTAAAGTTTCTATGGTCTATGGACACATACTGACACAGCACGGCTTCGGCCCAGTGCGCTAATTGGTAATGTTGCAGCAAGGCGGCGCTCAGGCGCTGGCTGCGCACCGGCTCAAGTAAATACTGTTGTGCCAGCTCGGGCAGCAACCAGCCCTGGTTAGTGCTGCGGCTAATGGGTACAGCAGAAATGCTGGGGTGATGCCAGAATGGGGCACTACAACAAGCGGCAATGACACCGGCTTGTTGCGGGCTGAGCGTTGGCGAAAGATACCGGCCCAGCAGCAACAGACTGTGGCGAAAAAGGTCTTGTAGTGCCAGTAAAAAAGCGTGTTGATTAAAGGCCTGCAGCTGTAAATATTGCAGTAACTCTGCTCTGGCAACCGCTAACGGTAATTGATCCTGGCCAAACATTGCCAACGCATGACGTAAGCGGTTAACCAGGGTTTGTTTACGGTTACTGGTGCTGGCGTTATCTAACAAGTATTGTGCCAGCAGCGGTTGTTTCTCCAGCAGCTTGACCTGCGCATCCAGATCCTGATAATCCAGCTTTTGTAATACTGAATGCTCCAATAACCCTTTAGGGGTGGGTAGCGGGCGGGAGCTCAGCGCCGGTATTTGAATGCGATCCAGCCAATGTTGCGGCACCATTACGCTGGGGGCCAGTAGTTGTAAATCTTGTTTCGCCAGTTTATGTGCTTCGGTCGCGAACCGTTGCTGCTCCGGCCAGTATTGCAGCACCAAACAGTCCGTGACTTCCAACTGACAGATTACCCAGCAGCGTCCTACGGTGTCCTGTGCCAACCGACCGCACCAGTAGAGGTGGGGTGCGAGTTGTGCCAATTGATTCAGCTCGGCCAACACGGCTTCATCGGTAGTCTGGATCTGGGTTTGGCTGATGACCTGATCCAGTGCCTGCGCTTTTTGTCGTTGCGGCTGCAGCTGTTGACCCAGTTGTAATGCTAATGTCAGAAGCGGGCTATCGTGATGCACCTGCCAGGGACGGCGTTGTTGTAGCTGATGAAAACTGCCCGCTAACAAATTCGTGGTCAGGCCGCCAACCTGGAGTTTTTTTAGTTTGCTGGCTAAACGCAGTGCCGCCGGCGCCTTGTCTTTCTCTTCGCTACAGGCTGCCAGTAGTACCGATACGGCCAGTGCGTCACGCCTGGCCGCTGGCCAATGTTTAAGTCGGCTCCACAATGCCAGTAATACCCAGCTTTTCAGGGCCTGAGCCGGGCCCAGTGCTAAATCGGCCGGTAAAATGGCTAATTGGGCAACAGCAGCGCCTGCCTGCAGTTCGAAAACTTGCTGTAGCTCGCTATTCAGCTCGCTGGCTAAACGAATACAGGTATGCAGTTGCCCGCTATCCTGGGCCAGCTGCAGCTGCTGGGCGAGCCGTTGCAGCTGTTGATAGCACCTTAACCAGCTAACGGAGACGGCTGACATCAGACTGTACTGCCTGATATTGCTGCACGGCGTCATCGCCTGCGGCGGTTAACCGACGGTCGATAAATAACAGTGCAGTACACTCATCCGTGGTGGTGATGCCATCAGCCGCTTGACGATGAGTACGGTAGTAAAGCAATTGGTAAACCTGATCCTGATGCTGGAAGGCTTCAGTAATGTCGGGACTGCCAAGCCGGCTGAGCAGATATTCTTGTTTAATGCTGCCGTCGGTATTCAGGCGGGCGATATAGCGGGCATTAAAGGCTTCGCGATCCATCCAGGCCATCTGTGCCGGATCGTCCGGATAAAACCGTAACACCAAAAAGGTGATCAGGAAGTAGGCAACAATGCCTGCCAGAAACAGGATCAGAATTTTGTACTTGTTCATGCCTCTTGCTCCGGCAGTCGGATATCTTGCAAATTTAACCCCAGTTCCAGATTGGTTTGTAATGCTAATACCTGAATATAAACCAGAATATCTTGTTTTTGTTCCAAAATTTTCTGGCGTAACTTTTTCGGGCAATCCGGATGCTGTAACGCCTGATTTAAACTGGCACCCAGTTGCATTAATTCTTCAGCGCTTTTTGGGCCAACGCCGGTTACGCCGGGAATATTGTTAGTACTATCCCCAACCAGCGCCCACCAGCTGAGCAGTTGCTCCGGCGCGACACCAAACTTCTGTTTCACATAGTCAGTGTCAAGAAAATGCCGGGCAAAGGCATCATAAATTTGCACCCCTTGCGGTAGCAGCGGCAGATAACCTTTGTCGGTTGAGACAACAATGGCGTCTTGTTGATGTATGCGGACTTTATTGGCGATGGTGGCAATCACATCGTCGGCTTCGTATTCCGGCTGCATAAAACAGCGGATTCCCAGCTGCTCGGTGTCGGTAATCAGTGTGGGCAGTGCCTCGGCCAGGATCGCCGGCATCGGCTTGCGGTTTGCTTTATAAAGTGGGCATAACTGTTGGCGCCAGACACTGTGGCCTCCGTCAAAGACTAACAAAGCATGGCTGGGTTGCAGCTCCTGCTGTAAGCGTTTTAACGCCTGTGCCAGTACCTGACGGGTATTACTGATAATTTGTTGCCGGGTAGTTTCTGCGATATCGTCCGCCAGTGGCAGATATGGCCGCTCCTGCACCGCATAGAGGCGGCGGATCAGGTTTAACGCATCAATCAGAACTACCCGTGCCATTTAGCGCTCTATACGGTAACAGGGTTCGTATTTGCTGCCCGGCAGCTTCATTCTGCCTTGCTCGACGAAAGCCTGCAGTAATTTATCCATCATTTGCATTAATCGCGGTTCACCACTTAGTACAAAGGGCCCATGTTGGCGAATGGCTCGGATCCCTTCATCTTTGACGTTACCCGCCACGATACCGGAGAAGGCGCGTCGCAAGTTAGCGGCCAGTCTGGCTTTATCCTGATCCAGGTGCAAGTCCAGTGCGGCCATATTCTGGTGATTCGGGATAAAGGGCTGCTGAAATTCCGGCTGGATGGTTAGGGTCCAGTTAAAGTGATAAGCATCACCGACAGTTTTGCGGTAGCTGCGAACTTCCTGACAACCGGCTTTCAGCTTGCGCGCAACAGCAACCGGATCATCGATAACAATTTCAAACAGGTCCAGCGCCGCTTTGCCGAGGGTTTGCTCAATAAAGTGAGCAATTTCAGTAAAGTAGGCTGCGCTGCTGGCCGGGCCGGTTAAGATAACCGGTAAGCGCTGCGCATTATTTTGTTGGTCCAGCATAATTCCCAGCAGGTATAGCAACTCTTCAGCAGTGCCTACGCCGCCCGGGAAAATAATAATGCCATGCGCCACCCGGACAAACGCCTCTAAGCGCTTTTCAATATCTGGCAGGATCACCAGTTCATTGACAATGGGGTTCGGTGGTTCAGCGGCAATAATGCTGGGCTCGGTTAAGCCCAGATAGCGGCCATTTCGGATCCGTTGCTTACTATGGCCAATGGTTGCGCCTTTCATCGGGCCTTTCATAGCGCCGGGGCCACAGCCGGTACAGATATTCAGGCCGCGCAGACCTAATTGGTAACCCACCTCTTTGGTGTAGTCGTATTCGACTTCTTTAATCGAATGCCCGCCCCAGCACACAATCATATTGGGTTCGCAGGTAGCATCGATAGCGCGGGCGTTGCGTAGAATATCAAACACCGTATGCGTCAGATGGGTTGAGTTGGTTAAATCCAGCGGGTTAGCCGCGGCAATGTGACGGGTATGGTAAAACAGAATATCGCGCAGTACCGCGAATAAGTGTTCATGAATACCTTTAATAATCTGGCCGTCGACAAAGGCGCTTTGCGGTGGGTTATTCAATTCTATTTTAATGCCGCGTTCGCGGCTTAGCAGATTAATGCTGAAATCCTGATATTGTTCATAAATTTCAGCTGAGCTATCGGTCTGGCTGCCCACGTTGAGCACGGCCAGCGCGCAATTGCGGAATAACTGAAAGGTGGCCTGCTCGGTATTTTGTTGCAGACGCTCGACTTCAAGTTGTGACAGTAAATCCATGGCACCCAGAGGGTTAAGATGCACTTGCATCGCTCTACTCCTGTTTTGCGTGGCCTGATTCAGCGAATTGCAAGCTGATCCCGGCCGGCTTTTTTCGCCTGATAAAGGGCTTCGTCAGCCCGTTCAAAGGCTTGTTGGATGGTGTCGCCCGCCTTGAGCTGGGTTGCGCCAAGCGAAATGGTGATCGTCACCTTTTTGTTTTTAAATTTGAACGGGATATTTTTTACCTTCTCCCGCAGCTGATTAAGCGGGTCCAGCAGCTGCATCAGTTCTGAGTCTGGCAGCAGGATCACAAACTCTTCGCCGCCGTAGCGGGCGATAAAGTCGGTTTGCCGGATGGCGCGCTGCAGTGTTTTGGCAATAATGCGCAAGGTTTTATCACCAGCGCTGTGACCATAAGTGTCGTTAATGTTTTTAAAATAGTCGACGTCAGCCAGCACAATACACAGCGGCGAGCTAAAACGTTGCCAGCGTTTAAATTCCAGCTGCAAGCGCTCGTCATAGGCTGCCCGGTTGGGGATCTCGGTTAAACTATCACGCAGGCTGCGGAAGTTTTGTTCGGCTAAACGGTCTCGAAAGCTTTTGGCTTCCAGTTCTAATTCTTTGACCTGACTCTCCAGCGATGACAACACCTGTTTAATTTGCGTACGTTGTTGTTGCTCAACCTGATTTTTTTCACGCAAGGTTTGCGTGAGCTCTGACATCTTGGAAATCACCAGCAGTTTTAATTGCTCCAGTGATTCGGCCTGTTCACTTTGCTGTCCCAGATGATCGATTTGCGCTTCAATTTTTTTATTCAGCGAAACCAGTTTAGTGGCTAAGCGGCCGGAGTCGTTCAGGGTGGACTCTACGGCCTGTTGTACTCCGGCTAAGGCCTCGTTTAAGCGCAGTAAAAAGCTTTCTGCCGACTGCCGCTCTTCGTTAATGCCGCGAACAATAATACCGATGGTGCGTAAACAGGCATCCAGTAAGGCTTCAATAGACAGGTTGCCGAGCAAGCTGCTTTTGATTTGTTCTACCTCGGCGGCGCTTTTGCCACTGAACGATAATTCACTAAGCAGGTTGGTCAGTTCCAGAGTGATTTGGCGGCAAATATGCGCATAGCGCTCGTCATCGCTGTCGGGTTGGTCTAGTTGTTTACCGGCTTTTAACGCCAGTTGATACAGCTGTGTCAGCTGACTTAGATGCGGCAAAAATGCCTGCAGCGTACCGGTCGGTTGTTCGACCTGGCTCAGCAACTCACGCAGGTCTCGCCGCAATTGATCGGGCAGCCCGCGCTGACGTTGTAACAGGCGGCCGGCCTGAGTTAACTCGTTTTGCGCTTGTTTGATATTATACTGCTGACGCTGCTCCAGTAGCCGGATGTGCTCTGAGGTCTCTTCGACAAATGGCAGCAGTTTTTCCAAATCTGTACTTCTTGCCAACTCGGTTCTGAGCTTGGCCAGGCGGTTGTCGAGTTCGAGATCCACTCCCTTACACAGAAAGGATAAGCGCTGTACAAACTGGCCCAGCAGCTTAAATTGCCGCTCGTAGGTATGCTCCAGTGCTTTGCGGGCACTGATGGCGTCACTGAGTTGTTGTTTCAGATCTGGTTGCAATAACATCACCCCGCTGTGCGCTTTGCTGCATCTGCTTATTTTTCAAGTATATCTCCAGAAAGCGCCGGGGAGATAGTTGAAATAGTAAAAATACAGATAGAAAAAGCGGGCCTAAGCCCGCTTTAGTACTTTTGTAGTAGGGTTGGAGCCGGGTTATTTAGTTAAATAGTAGGGTAACCAGCTCGTTTCTTCGTCAGAGGTCAGGTGTAACATTTTTAGGCTTCCGTGTTAGTCAACGCCTGTTGGGATCAGGCGCCGCTATTAGACCAAAAAAAACACAAAAATGAAAGTACAACTGAAAGTTTACTATTGTTGTTTCAGAAATTGCCGTATATTTTGCGGCTTTTCTGCTAAAAACAACGAAAAAGCACCTATAAAAGGTGCTTTGCCTGGAAAGGTTACAAGGTGTGTTACGTCTTATTGCCGGCTTAAGCGAATATTCGGCGGGCTGTAAGGCTCACTGCTACGCAGCGGATTAATATCCAGGCCGCCGCGACGGGTGTAACGGGCATACACCGCCAGAAAATCCGGTTTTGCCAGTTGCCAGATATCGTTATAAATGCGCTCGACACATTGCTCATGAAATTCGTTATGGCTGCGAAAGCTAATCAGATACTTCAATAGCGCTTCATGTGACAGGGCGGTACCGCGGTAATGAATAAAGACACTGGCCCAGTCTGGTTGCGAGGTGATCAGACAGTTCGATTTAAGTAAATGTGAGTGCAGTTTCTCATCGACCTGACCACGAGCCGGATCCAATTGCAGTAACGAGGCTTGATACTGGTATTGGTCGACTTCGATATCCAGTTCATCCAGACAAATGCCGGGGATCCAGGTTGGCTGGAAGGTCATAATTTCGCTGACATTATGCAGGCTGACCTTAACATTGCCGCCGGCACAGGCCGACAGGTCGCGTTGCATGGTTTGATAAACCTGGCCGACATCAGCAAAGCGGCTTTGGTTAAAGCTGTTTAAATAGAGCTTAAATGACTTGGATTCAATTAGGTTTGGCGAATCGTAAGGCACCACAAAGGTGGCCAGTGCAACCTGGGGCTTACCTTTGCTGTTAAGCCAGGACAACTCGTAACCATGCCAGATATCCTGCCCGACAAAAGGCAGCTCTTGACCAAGACCGATGGCTTCGCGTCCGAGGCTGCGCGGCACCGCCTGTAACAGGGTGGCGTCGTATTGATCGACATAGTCAGTGATTTTACCAAGACTGAGCTCGGCCAGAACGTCGGAATGGCTTTTTGTCATGTCGTAATCTTTTTTCGCTACTTTTTTCGCTACTTTTTTCGCAAGGCAGTGTTTTTCGCTACAATGAGCCGATCTTAGCACAACTGACCCCGGGAGTAGAGGTGTCTGTCCAACAAGCTTACGCAAATTTTATCGAACAGAGTCTGGCCTGGCATCAGGCCGAGGGCATTAGTATGCAAACCTGGCGCGATGCCGCGCAGTCATCGCCGTGTGAAGTGCAGTCATTAGGCGACGAGCAGGTAAGCTGGCAACCGGTTTCACAACAACCGCCGGCCGATTTTAGTAACGTGGAGCGCGCATTGGAGCTGACGTTACATCCGGATATTAAGGCGTTTTACAGCAGTTGGTTTGGTGCCAATCTGGCGGCCGAGCACCCGAAAGGCAAACTGGCATTGTTGATGCCATGGCATGCTGCTGATATTGCCCGCTTACAGGAAAATATTATTGGCCACATTCTGATGAAGCGCCGTTTACGTCAGCAGGAGACGGTTTTTTTTGCAGTGACCGATGATGAAAATATTATGCTGTCGGTATTGAACCGCAGTGGCGAGGTGTTTCAGGAGAGTGTCGGCCAGGAGGTTAAGGTTAAGCTGGCCGACAATTTGGCTGAGTTTCTGGCCGAACTCAAGCCGCTGGCTTATTCGCCGCTATTTGACTGACATTCCCAGGCGATATTCGACAACAGTAGACAGTTGTCACAGCGAAAATCGAACATCCCGGCTTGTGGCGTGGCTAAGCGCCAGTTGCCACCACAGCCGGGGCAGCATTTATCTGCTTCTGCCTGACAATCTGTAGCACTGCCACTGTACAGCGCATACCATACTGGCCGCTGGTTTTGTCTGGCCAGTTGTGTTGCTAGCTTGCGGCCCTGGCGGTTAAGTTTACTCTGGTAGTGTTGCAGACTGTTTTCGGCGGTTTTGTGCAGTACCCGATCTTGCTGCAGCTGAATTTCATCCAACGCCTGAAACTGCAGCTGCCAGCGGATCAGCGCTTCATAATCGGCCGCAGCAGGGTTAAGCCAAAATAAGGGTACAGGTTGCAGTGTATTGGCGCAGCGCAGTGGCGAGCAGGTATCGGCATAGGTGGTGAAGAGCACCAGTTCTGCCGGCAGTTCAGTTACCGTTTGCTGCGACATCAGATCCTGACCCAGCAGTTGGCATTGCGGGTAGCCCAGACCTGCTGCAGCCAGTTGTTGCTCTGCTGCCTTAACTCTGGCACTGGCATGCTGGCCGCTCAGGGCATCCGCTGTCGGCAACACCAGCCGGCTACAAAAGGCGTCGCCGGTAAAGGCCGTGGGAAACTCCCGACCGAGCATCTGGCCATTAAAGATCAGTGCCTCCAGGTAGCGGCGAATCGCCTGTTCGGCAAGGCTGAATTCGGTATCCGCAATCAGCGTAAAACGTAATTCAGCCAGGTACATCGGTTTGCTCCAGCAGCGCCAGCAGACGATCAAGCTTAGCCTCAATCCGTGCCAGCCGGGTATCTGGCGTTTCTGTGGCGATGGGCGATGCCGGGATGTCGGTATCAGAAACAATACCGCTTTCAGCGCTACTGTTCGCCGGCAGATTACGCCACTGCTGATAGGCGCTGAACAATTCCGGGCCGGCTAACTGGCCCGCCAGGCGGGCACGCAGTAGCGCCAGATTCACCGTTTTGCCCTCTTGTTGCAGTTGTTTGGCCGCTTGTTGCACCAGTTGCAGTTTATTGGTCATTGACTTAGCCATTTTCACTAAAATTTCGCTTAATTTAGCATTATCTTGGGCCGGCTGATAGCAGCATATTTTTAAGCTTTTGTATTTTAATTATATTTTAAGTTGGCCTCGCTTTTGCTTACCCCAAAGCTGTCGGTAACTACCGCTTTAACAAGAATAAATCAGGAGTTTCATTATGTTTGCTAATGCCGCCGTGCAAAAACTACTTATTATCAGCGCTGCTACCCTGGCCTTGTCAGGCTGTGTGGTTGCTATCGGTGATAAAACCGAGACTGCATCAGAGAGTACCTGGCGTAAAACCCAGCAGTTTAACTTGCAAAGTATTAATCAGCTGTCACTGGGCGTGAGCAGTGAAGAGGTGCGCCAGCAACTTGGCGCACCGGATTTTAGCGAGCTGTTCCAGAAAGATGGCCAGCAGGTACAAGTGTTGTTTTACCGCACGCATCATCGCAACAGCGATGGCAAAACCACGAAAGACGAATGCACGCCGTTAATTTTCAAAGATAACCAACTGACAGCTTGGGGTGATAAAGCTTACCAATACCTGTAACAGGGTTGCTGCTGGCTGCTGCAGTTAATGCAGCAGCTTATTTAGCTCATCAATGGTATCAGACCAATCCGAATCGGCGCGCCAGGCTTCGCGCAAAAAGCTGGCCTGAGCTTGGCTCCAGAATGGCGCCTCGGCTAACTCCATGCCGGCACTCAGTTGATGCCGCCGCACAAATGCCTGGATCTGCTCCGGACTATTGTCTAAACCCAACTGGGCAAACAGGGTGCTCAGAGTGTGTTTACTGGTGTCCATGGTGGTCCTCCTTTTTATACATTTAGTTTAAAAAGTATAGCTGAGTTTCGGGTAACAAAATCGTGCTTGGCAAGCAAACCGCCGGCTGCTATTGTGAATAAAAAAACAACAATAACAGGTGAGCCATGTTAGCCCAGGTCAATCATTTTGAACCCAGCCAGTTAAAAGCCGCCTTACTTGGTGGTGAAGATCTGAAACTCGCCGCCTCGGTGCTGTACCAATCTTATCACGATGACCCACTTTTTATGGCGATTTTTCGCAGTGCTGAGCGCGAATATGAAGCCCGGCTGCGAGCAGCCATTCGCGAAGAACTCAGTACCTTTTGGCAAGCCGGACAGCCAATCGTTGGTTTATTCCAGGGCGAACAACTGTTAGGTGTGGCCTGTGTGGTTGGGCCTGACTCCGGCATCGGCAGTAGCCGGCTCTGGCACTGGCGGCTGAAAATGTTGCTGACCGCCGGTCTGGTTTCTACCCGCCAGATGCTCAATAAAGAAGAAAGAATTCATGCGGCAATGCCGGCAAAACGTTATCATATGCTGGCGTTTATCGCCATCGCGCCGAAATATCAACACGCTGGTTTAGGTCACTATTTATTGCAGGCTGTGGATAGTCTGGTGGATGAAGATCCGTCTTCCGCTGGCATTGGCGTCTTTGTCACGCTGCAGAAGTATCAGGCATTTTTTGCTGACGATCAGTACCAGAAAGTGGCGGAACTTAGCTTTAGTACAGTGCAAGGCAGCCTGATGTTCCGGGTACGGCAAACAGCCTGATTAACCCGATTGGATGTTTTCTATGCAACAATTTCAGAGTTTTGAGCAGTTTTACCCGTTTTATCTGCGTGAACACGCTAACCCAATATGCCGGGCATTGCATTATATCGGTAGTAGCCTGGTGTTACTGGTGCTGGCTTATGTGTTGTTCAGCCAGCAATGGCTGTGGCTGTGGACCTTGCCGCTCATCGGCTATGGCTTTGCCTGGCTTGGCCATTTTGGCTTTGAACATAACCGGCCAGCTACCTTTAAATACCCGTTTTATAGTTTGGCCGCCGATTGGGTGATGTATAAAGACTTTCTGACCGGGCAACTCAGCCACAAGCTAAATGCTGCATTAGCGCAGCAGTAGCGGGAACTTCCTGTTAAGACGGAATGCGGTGCGGCGGCAGCTCAAATGCCGCCAGATGTAAACCGCTTAATACCAGCTCCGCCTGATAGCGGCTTTCACCATCGGCACTAAAATCGACCTGATAGCAGCTGACAAAACGTCGCCGTTGGCCGATTTTGCGCAGCCGATAATGGCTGCGGCCACATTCCAGATATTGCAATTGATGCTGACGGCATAATTGGCGTGCTAATAAAACGGCGCGTTCATCTTGTTTGCGCTGTAACCAAAAGCCGTAGCCGATAGTAATAACGAGGAGTAAAAGTACAATACTGGCCATAAAAGTCTAATTTACCACTGCTCTGAGCCAAGCATAATGCTGGCGCCCCTGGCTTTTTACAACACGCTGCAGGGCTTTTTTGCTAAACTGGCTGCCGAATTTTCTGTAACTTAGTGAAAAAAGCGCGCTATGCCCCGGCAACAACTCCCTGTTTTACTACAGCAACTGGAAGCAGAACTCAGAGCGGCGGCCCTGTGGTCGACAGCGCCACCGGCGCCGGACGCGCTTAGCAGTACCGCCCCTTTTTGTTGTGACACGCTGCCGCTGGAACAGTGGTTGCAGTTTATTTTGATCCCAAGGCTGAGTGCCTTATTAGAGGGTAACCTGCCACTGCCAACGAAGGTGGCGATCCTGCCGATGGCTGAATATGTCTATGCTGAGCGCGCTGCGCAGCTAAGCGCTTTGCTGAGTGCAATCCGGGAGATTGATCTGTGTCTGAATCAGAACTGAGTAGCGCTCCGTCTGCCGCTGCGCTGCCACTGACGATTCTGTATCAGGATCAATACCTGGTGGCGGTGGATAAACCCAGTGGCATGCTGGTACACCGCTCGTTTTTAGATAAACACGAAACCCGCTTTGTGCTGCAAAGCCTGCGCGATCAGCTGGGGTGTCATGTCTATCCGGTGCACCGGCTCGATCGTCCCACCTCGGGTGTGCTGGTGTTTGCGTTATCGCCGGAGATTGCACGGTTACTTAGTCAACAGATTGCAGCCGGGCAATGGCGCAAAGGGTATCTGGCAATAGTTCGGGGTGTGGTTAAAGCGGCTGGTACCCTGGATTACCCGCTAAAAGAACAGCTGGATGCCATTGCCGATAAACAGGCTCGTAGCGATAAAGCGGCGCAAAGTGCGGTAACCCGCTATTTACCGCTGCAGCAGGTTGAGCTGCCGTTTGCGGTGAGTCGTTATCCTACCAGCCGTTACAGTCTGGTTGCACTGCAGCCGTTAACCGGCCGTAAGCATCAGCTGCGCCGTCATCTGGCACATTTGCGCCATCCGATTGTCGGCGATACCAGCCATGGCGATGGCAAGCATAATGCGTTTTTCCGCCAGCAATTTGATAGTGACCGCTTACTGCTTTGTGCTGTTATGTTGCAGTTGCCGCATCCGGTCAGCGGCGTAACGCTGCAGTTACAGGCCAGCCTGGCTGAGCTGGGTGAACTGTGCCGGCAATTTGGCTGGCCGGATGACATCGCGTATTATCAACAGGTTTTTCAGCAATTTTTGGAGTAGGGTAGCATGCAAAAGATCGCCATTATGGTCGGTAGTGTGTACGGTGGCGCCGAGTATGTGGCCGAGCAGGCCGTAGAGTTGTTGTCGAAAAAAGGCTATCAGGCCAGGTGGTTTCAGCCCCCGGAGCTGGATGCCGTGCAGGCCTTTGCTGCCGATTGCTGGTTAGTGATTACTTCAACCACCGGGCAGGGCGATATTCCGGATAATCTGTTTCCATTTTATGCTGACTGCCGTGACCGTTTTCCGTTATTAACAGGCAAACAGTTTGCGGTGATTGGCCTGGGTGACAGCAGCTATGGCGATACCTTCTGTGCCGCTGGCCGCCAGTGGTTTGAGCTGTTAACTGAACTGCAGGGCAACCCCAAGGCGGATATGTTAGAAATCGATGCCGGTGAAACACTGCAAGCGGAAGATGTGGCTTTACCCTGGTTAGCGGAACAATTCTAACAGTACTTTTTAACAGTACTCTTTTAACAGTACCTGTCCAGCTTGCGATAACTGCGCGCGCCCGGTGCTTGTAATGCCGGGTCGTGCAGCTCGCTTAAGCGTTCGCACCATAGCGCGGTGGCGCCACAGACAGCTGCCGGCATCACCAGCAAATTTAGCAAAGGCACCATACTGCACAAGGCGACTGCGCTGCCAAATGACAAACTCAGCACTGGCTGCTGCCGCATATTCTGGCGCAGGGCAATTAAGGGCACCTTATGATTATCATAGGGATAGTCCAGATATTGCAGGCTGTAAAACCAGGCACTGCAGAAAAACCACAGCAGCGCACCCACCACTGGAATAAACCAGCACAGCACAAACAGCACCAGCAAGCGCGGCATCACATAAACAAACTTTTGCCATTCCCGGCCCAGTAAACGCGGGATATCCTGCATAAAGTCGCGCCAGCCATTATGCAGCGTGTTACCCGTTAATAAGGCTTCGGTTTTCTCGCTGAGCAGGCCATTAAAGGGCGCAGCGATAAAGTTGGCCAGCATGGTAAAAGTATAGGCAAAGCTGAGCAGCAACGACATCACGCCCAGCGGGATCAACAAATATTCCAGCCAGTGCAGCCAGGCCGGCAGCGCGCTTTGTACCGCCTCGATCAGTTGCCGCAGCAACTGCCATAGCCAATAAAAAGCGACGCTAAACAGCACGATATTAATTAACAGTGGGATCAGCACAAAACGCTTTAAGCCTTTTTGCTTTAATAACAGCAAGCCTTTTAAAAAATAGCCCATTTCTGCTCCCGGTATGTTGAACTGATGCCAGTATAACGCTCACGACCAAACAGAGAACAGGCAGAGCGGCTGGCAAAAGGTAACAAGGTGTTGCCGATGTAACAAAAAACCAGATAGGGGTTATTTCAGTACCGAGCCGGGCTGCGAAGTAAAAATAAGGCCGGCAATAATGCCGGCCTGATCTGTAGCCGATGGTTACTAGCGCGGAGCAAAGGACACTAACAGCCAAAGCACGGTCATGCCGATGGTGAAAATAGTGTATTCCAGCCGCTGCTCAAAACGCTTTTCCGCATCCTCGCTGCTCGACGGAAAGACGATTAACACCGCGCAAATCAGCGCGGCCAGTAATAACAGCAGCTGCAGCGTAAACCACAATGCCGGACAAAGTACTGCTAATACATTTGCCATGCTGCTTACTCTTCGATACTACGCAGCAGGGCATTAATGCCAACTTTAGCGCGGGTTTGCGCATCGACCTTCTTCACGATAATGGCAGCATACAGGCTGTGGCTGCCATCTTTAGCCGGAATAGTACCTGGGACCACTACGGCGCCGGCGGGTACCCGGCCATAGCTGATTTCGCCGGTTTCGCGATCATAAATCCGTGTGCTCTGGCTGATATAAACGCCCATTGACAGCACAGCACCTTCTTCCACAATTACGCCCTCGACCACTTCAGAGCGGGCGCCGATAAAGCAGTTATCTTCGATAATGGTTGGATTCGCCTGCAGTGGCTCTAATACGCCACCGATACCGACACCACCAGAGAGATGCACATTTTTACCAATTTGTGCACAGCTACCGACTGTGGCCCAGGTATCCACCATCGAGCCTTCGCCAACATAGGCGCCAATATTGACGTATGATGGCATCACCACCACATTTTTACCGATATAGCTGCCGCGTCGCACTGCGGCTGGCGGTACAATTCTTACGCCATCCGCGCGGAACTGCGCATCGGTGTAGCCGGCATATTTCATTGGTACTTTGTCAAAGAAACGGTTTTCAGCGCCGTCCATCACTTCGTTATCATTGATCCGGAATGACAGTAACACTGCCTTTTTCAGCCATTGATGGACCACCCACTCACCGGCAATTTTCTCAGCGACACGGGCGCTGCCGTTGTCCAGCATGCTTAGCACCTGCTCCACCGCCTGTTTTACTTCGGCGCTGACTGTTTTCGGCGTAATGTCGGCACGCTGTTCAAATGCGGTCTCAATAAGGCTTTTTAAATCAGACATTCGTTACTTAACCTTCTGTTTGCTGTGAGAGTTGTGCAATCAGGCTACGCTTTAACTCGCTTTGTTGCTCAGGCGTTAAAGCATCATCTGCTGCGTTGGATATTAAGAAAAAGTCTTCGGCACGCTCGCCGATAGTAGTAATTTTTGCGGCATGAATATTGACCCCACATTGCTGGAATACCTGGCCAAGATCGCAAAGCAGGCCCGGCGTATCCAGCGCGGCGATTTCCAGCATGGTGCGGTGTTTGGTATTGCCAGGTAAAAACACCACCTTGGGTGGCACACTAAACTGGCGCATCTGGCGAGATAGCCGCGGTTTTTGCCGTGATAAATCCGGCTTGCCGGCAATAAACTGCTCCAGCGCCTTCTTAATACTTTGCTGGCGACTGGGCGAGGTCACTGCTTCACCGTTTTGCTCCAGAATGACAAAGGTATCCATGGCGAAGCCATCTTTATTGGTCATAATCTGGGCGTCGTAAATATTAACCTTTTTACTGTCTAAGGCCGCCACCATGCGTGCAAACAGCCCAGCCTGGTCGCGGGTATAAACAAACACCTGAGTGCCGCCTTTAATCGGCGCCTTACTGACCAGCACTAGGGGTTCGTTCGGATCTTTATGCCGCAGAATATGTTCGGTATGCCAGACAATTTGTTTTGGGCTATAGCGGGCAAAATAATCGGCTTTGATCCGGCTCCACAGCTGCTGGATTTCACTTTCAATAAAGCTTTGTTTAATCAGCAAGGGCAAGGCTTCGGCCTGGTTTTCGCGAATGAGATCGCGCAAGTCCATCGGCTTTTCCAAACCGCGGCGAAAGGCTTTTTGGGTTGCTAAAAACAACTCACGTAACAGTGAGCCTTTCCAGTCATTCCACAAATTATCATTGGTCGCGCGGATATCGGCCAGCGTCAGACAATACAGATAATTAAGCCGGGTTTCATCGCGGACCTTTTCGGCAAATTCGGCGACCACTTGCGGATCATGGATATCGCGGCGCTGCGCGGTAACTGACATTAATAAATGATTATCGACCAGCCAGGCAATCAGCTTGCTGTCAAAGTCACTGAGCTTATGCAGCTTGGCAAATTCGCGCGCATCCATAGCACCCAGCTCGGAGTGATCGCCGCCGCGGCCTTTGGCAATATCATGGAAAATGCCGGCTAAATAGAGCAGCTCGGGCTTCTCCATTTTACGCACGATATCGGAGCAGAGTGGAAATTCGCTGTCATGCTCCGGCAGGCTGTATTTGTACAGATTTTTAAGTAAACGATGCGTGTGCTCGTCCACCGTATAGGCGTGGAACAAATCAAACTGCATCTGGCCTTCAATATTGCGCCATTGTGGCAGGTAAGCCGCGAGGATCCCGTAACGGTGCATCAGGGTGATAGCTTTGTCCATACCGCGCGGATGGCGCATCAGGCTCAGAAACAGTTGGCGGCAGGCTTCATAATCCTGCAAATCACCCATTAAGCGCCGCCGCACCTGGCGAATCAGTCGGATGGTGGTCGAATGGACGCCGGTAATATTGGAGTTATTGGCAATATGCCAGAATAGCCGAAGCAGATTATCGCGTTTAGCAAAGACCGCATTATCGCTGGCTTTAATCAGATGGCCATGTAATTCGAAGTAATCGTCCAGCTGAGTGATTTTCAATTTTTGCTGCGAATTCAGAATGCTGCCTTCAAAGTATTGCAGCAGCATTTCGTTCAGTTCGCTAACCCGTTGTACAGTGCGGAAAAACCGCTTCATCATTCGCTCGACCGAGGCCTTACCATCGGCGCCAAAGCCCAGCCGCTCGGCGGCGGCCGGCTGATAATCAAACAGGATCCGGTTTTCGTTACGGCCGGCTTCAAGATGCAGTGCAAAGCGCATTTGCCACAGATAAGCCTCACACTCCATCAATTCCTGATACTCATCTTCTGTCAGGTACTGATAAGCCACCAGTTCGCGCATGGTACGGGTATTAAAATGCTTTTTAGCGACCCAGCCGATGGTTTGAATATCGCGCAAACCACCCGGGTTAGCTTTCAGATTTGGCTCGAGGTTATAAGCGGTGCCATGATACTGGGCGTGGCGTTGTTGTTGTTCATGCCGTTTGGCCTGAAAGAACGCTTGGCTATTCCAGAAATTATCATTCATGGTAGCGATTTGCAGCTCGGCAAACAGCGTTTTATTACCGGTTAACAACCGCATTTCCAGCAAGTTGGTGGCAATGGTAATGTCTTCTTTACCCAGGCTTAGCGTTTCTTTTAGCGTGCGCACACTGTGGCCGACTTCCAGCCGCAGATCCCACAATAACGTAATAAAGCGGGCGATGGCTTCCTGTTGCTGACTGTCCGGACGACGCTCAACCAGCAGCAACAGATCGATATCCGAGTAAGGGTGTAATTCGCCGCGACCATAGCCGCCAACGGCCAGCAGGCTGATGCTTTTGTCTTTACTCAGGTCGCAGTATTGCCAGAGTTGCAGCAGCACTTCATCGACAAAGCGGGCACGGGCTTTGACCAGTGCATTGATCGGTTGGCTATGAAAGGCGCGGGCCTGAAATTCCTGAAACTCAGCGAAATGCTTTTTATAGGCATCCAGAGAGTACCGCTCGGGCAGGGGGCGGTTAAAACTTAAGACCTGACTCACTGCACACTCCTTCTTATTAGCTGAGTTTTACTCAGCAGTAACAATCCGCTCAATGGTGTCATCGCTGCGCAGCGTTAAAATCTCACAGCCGGTATCGGTAACCAGAATGGTATGCTCAAACTGGGCGGATAAACTGCGGTCTTTGGTGACGACTGTCCAGCCGTCTTTTAATAGCTTGCTGTGGCGGGCACCGGCATTAATCATTGGCTCGATGGTTAAACACATGCCGCTTTTTAATACCTCACCGGTGCCGGGCTTGCCATAGTGCAATACCTGCGGTTCTTCATGGAACACGGCGCCGATACCATGGCCACAATATTCACGTACCACCGAGTAACTATGTTTTTCGGCATGCTGTTGGATCACATAGCCGATATCACCCAGACGGGCGCCGTCTTTGACTTTTTTGATCCCCAGGTACATGGCTTCCTGAGTGATACGAATTAAGCGCTCAGCCAGAATGCTCGGTTTGCCAACCACAAACATCTTCGAGGTATCACCGTGGTAGCCATCTTTAATCACGGTGATATCGATATTAATAATGTCGCCGTCTTTTAGCACCTTGTCGCCAGGGATACCGTGACAGATCACATGGTTCACTGAGGTACAGATCGATTTTGGAAAGCCGTGGTAATTCAGTGGTGCCGGTACTGCTTGTTGGACATTGACAATATAGTCGTGACAGATCGTATTCAGCTCGTCGGTGGTGACCCCGGCTTTGACATAGGGTTCAATCATTTCCAGCACTTCAGCGGCCAGACGACCTGCAATGCGCATTTTTTCAATTTCGGCCGGGGTTTTAATCGGTGCTGTCATCGGTGATTCTCTCTGTTTCGCTGTGGGGCAAACGGCTGCAAATTAACTGATTCGATTGTATTCTGAACGGCGTTATGGTATAAAGCGCGCCGCAATTTCGCAAACGGCATTGTACCCTAACTTGGCATCAGTTTGCTGTAGCTTTACAGAATTTCTGGTTATAAGTTAAAGGTTTTTGTCGGCAGCGACGCTGCACAAACCCTAAATTAAATAACACACATGCATCGACACATATTCCGGGGTGCCTGGCGAGAGTCGGGTCGGCATATGGGATGCATGGAGGCCTAACCCCTTTACAGGAAAATTATCATGGCAAAAGTTTCAATGCGCGACATGCTCCAGGCGGGCGTACACTTCGGTCACCAAACCCGTTACTGGAACCCAAAAATGAAGCCGTTCATTTTCGGCGCCCGTAACCGCGTTCACATCATCAACCTGGAGCAAACTGTTCCAATGATGAATGATGCGCTGGCGTTCATTCAGCAAGTCGCTGCCAAAAAAGGCAAAATCCTGTTCGTAGGCACTAAGCGTGCAGCTTCAGAAGCAATCAAAGAAGCCGCAGTGAAAGCCGACCAGTTCTACGTAAACCACCGCTGGTTAGGTGGTATGCTGACTAACTGGAAAACTGTTCGTCAGTCAATCAAGCGTTTAAAAGACCTGGAAGCACAAAGCCAGGACGGTACTTTCGACAAGCTGACCAAGAAAGAAGCTTTAGACCGTACCCGTGAGATGGACAAGCTGGAAAAGAGCTTAGGCGGTATCAAAGAGATGGGCGGCTTACCGGACGTATTATTCGTTATCGACGCTGACCACGAGCATATCGCGATCAAAGAAGCCAACAACCTGGGTATCCCGGTAGTAGCTATTGTAGATACTAACTCAGATCCTAAAGGTGTTGACTACGTAATCCCTGGCAACGACGACGCCATCCGCGCTATCCAGTTATATCTGGGCGCTGTTGGTCAAGCCATCCAGGAAGGTCGTGACAAAAACATCGAAGTCCAGGCTGAAGCTGAAGCCTTCGTTGAAGCAGAATAATTATTCTGTCATCAGCCGGGTTTAAGCTCGGCTGTACTTCAGGATCACTTTGCAACAGGGGCGTCTCGCCCCTGTTTGTCTGAACTAAATTACGAGGAAGCTCCCATGGCTGTAACTGCCGCATTAGTTAAAGAATTACGCGAGCGCACTGGCGCTGGCATGATGGATTGTAAAAAAGCGTTAGAAGAGACCGGTGGTGACATCGAAGCGGCAATCGACGCCATGCGTAAAAGCGGCTTAGCCAAGGCTGCCAAGAAAGCCGGCCGTATCGCCGCTGAAGGCGTGGTATTAACCCGCGTTGCTAACGGTGTAGGTCTGGCCATTGAATTCAACTGTGAAACTGACTTCGTAGCCCGCGATGCCAGCTTCCTGGCGTTTGCCAACAGCGTAGCTGATCTGGCGCAAGCTCAGAACATCGATACCGTTGAAGCGCTGTTAGCGGCTGATCTGAATGGTACTTCTGTTGAAGATGCCCGTGCTACTCTGGTTGCCAAAATTGGTGAAAACATCAACGTACGTCGTATCGCTAAAGTGACTGGCGCCGTTATCGGTCAGTATATCCACTCTGGTCGTATCGGTGTGTTAACTGTGCTGGAAGGTGGTAACGAAGATATCGCCAAAGACGTAGCAATGCACGTTGCAGCAAACAACCCAGGTTACGTTAACCCGGAAGATGTGTCTGCTGAAGTGGTTGAGCGTGAGCGTCAAATCCAGGTTGAAATCGCGGTTAACTCTGGCAAGCCACAAGAAATCGCTGAGAAAATGGTTGCTGGCCGGATGACTAAGTTCACTGGCGAAGTGAGCTTAACAGGTCAACCGTTTGTGAAAGATCCGTCAATCACGACTGGTGAGTTCCTGAAGCAGAACGGCGCCAAAGCCATTTCTTTCATTCGTCTGGAAGTGGGCGAAGGTATTGAGAAGAAAGAAGAAGACTTCGCGGCTGAAGTTGCGGCTCAAATCGCTGCTGCCAAGAAGTAATTTGCGCTTTAGCAAATGGCGTAAAAACGCTAAAATAACCGCGACCTAAGTCGCGGTTTTTTTTTGCCCGGCTCGCATACACCCAAAAACATTACAGATACGGGGAGCTAACACCGCCGTGTCTGCAAGGATGACGGGTATAACTGCATAACAACACCAACAGCACTAGGGGTAACCATGAGTATCAATCCAAAACCTATGTATCGGCGCATTCTGTTAAAACTCAGTGGTGAGGCCCTGATGGGCGATGAAGGCTTTGGTATCGATCCGAAAGTGCTTGACCGCATGGCCCAGGAAATTAAAGAACTGGTTGAACTGGGGGTGCAGGTTGGTATCGTGATAGGCGGCGGTAATATCTTCCGCGGCGAAGGACTGGCTAAAGCCGGGATGAACCGAGTGGTCGGCGACCATATGGGGATGCTAGCCACCGTAATGAACGGTTTGGCGATGCGTGATGCGCTGCACCGGGCTTATGTGAATGCCCGCATGATGAGCGCTATTCCATTAAACGGTGTCTGTGATAACTACAGCTGGGCTGAAGCCATCAGTTTATTAAAATCGGGCCGGGTGGTGATTTTCTCTGCCGGTACTGGTAACCCGTTTTTTACGACGGACTCTGCTGCCTGTTTACGTGGTATTGAAATTGAAGCCGATGCGGTGTTAAAAGCCACTAAGGTGGATGGCGTCTATTCTGCTGATCCGGTTAAAGATCCTAATGCTACGCTCTACAGCCAACTCACCTATACCGAAGTGCTGGATAATGAACTTAAAGTGATGGATTTAGCTGCTTTTACGCTGGCGCGCGACCATAATCTGCAAATCCGGGTGTTTAATATGAACAAACCCGGCGCCTTAAAGCGGGTGATTATGGGTGAGGCCGAAGGCACAACCATCGACCATCAGGAAAATTTACAGTAAACTAGCCGGCCTAATGGCGCCGTTGGCGCCACAGCTGGATAAATAAAAGGATAACGATCGTGATTAACGACATTATTGCTGACGCAAAAGTCCGGATGGAAAAAAGCGTAGACGCGCTGAAAAGCCAACTAACCAAAGTTCGTACCGGCCGTGCTCACCCAAGCCTGTTAGATGGTATTCAGGTTTCTTATTATGGCGCAGATACGCCACTGCGTCAGGTTGCTAACGTTTCTATTGAAGACTCCCGTACTCTGGCGATTACCGTTTTCGATAAAAGTCTGACACAGGCGGTAGAAAAAGCCATTATGGCTTCTAACCTGGGTTTAAACCCAATGTCTGCTGGTACTGTGATTCGGGTGCCGCTGCCACCACTGACCGAAGAGCGTCGCAAAGATTTAGTTAAATTAGTACGCGGTGAAGCTGAGGGCGGCCGGGTCGCCATTCGCAATATCCGTCGTGATGCCAATGCCGACTTTAAAGCCTTACTAAAAGATAAAGAAATTAGTGAAGATGATGAACGTAAGGCCGCAGATGAGATCCAAAAGCTCACTGATCTGTTCGTGAAAAAAGTGGATGATGTGCTGGCCGAGAAAGAAAAGGAACTGATGGAAGTCTAAACCGGACTTGCAACGTCGATTTTCTGGTTATAGCGTCATAAAAGCGCCGTGTCAGTTATACTCCGCGGCGCTTTTTGTTAATGCCAGGCTGAACTCCGTCGCAGTGCTATAGCCTAACCGTCTTTTGGCAATAATAACAACACAGGTTCTACGGATGACTGCAGTACCTCAGCTAAAACAGCAAAGTTTGCCACAACATGTGGCGATTATCATGGATGGCAATGGACGCTGGGCCGAGCGGCAGGGTAAACCAAGAGTCTGGGGTCATAAAAAAGGGGTTGAAGCGGTCCGGCGCAGCGTCAGTTTTTGTCGCGAGTTGGGTATTCAATCGCTGACCTTATTTGCCTTTAGTAGTGAAAACTGGCGGCGGCCGGAAGAGGAAGTCAGCACCTTAATGCAGCTATTTTTAATGGTATTGCAGAAAGAAGTTAAGGCGCTGCACAAAAATAATATCCGCTTGAAAATTGTTGGCGATTTATCGGCATTTAGCGATAAGCTGGTGCAAAGCATTCGTAAGGCTGAGCAACTGACGGCCGAAAACACTGCCATGACGTTAAATATTGCGGCTAATTATGGCGGGCGTTGGGACATCGTAGCGGCCTGCCGAAAACTGGCAGAACAGGTACAAAGTGGTGAATTGCAGCCAGCAGACATTACCGAACAGGCATTAGGTGCTAAGGTGCAAATGGCAGAGCAGCCAGAACTGGATTTACTGATCCGTACCGGCGGTGATCTAAGGATCAGTAATTTTCTGTTGTGGCAGGCCGCTTATGCCGAGTTCTGGTTTACTGAAACGCTGTGGCCTGATTTTGACCAACAGGTGTTTTCAGAGGCGATTGCCGCTTATATTAATCGTGAACGGCGTTTCGGTTGCACCGGGGCGCAGATTCGAGAGCTTGCTGCAGCAAATAATAAAGGATAACAATATTGTTTAAGCAACGCGTGATCACTGCTTTAATTCTGGCGCCGCTGGCGCTGGCAGCAGTATTTTATTTGCCCTTATCGGGCTTTGCTGCCGTGCTGTCTGCAGCGTTTTTGCTCGGCTCGTGGGAGTGGAGCGGTTTTTGTGGTTTGGCAAATCGTCGTAGCCGGGTCAGCTATGTTGCACTGACCGCGATATTAATGGCGGTATTTTATGCCCTGACGACCTTTGATACTGCCGGCTCCCTGCTGAATAACACCCCTTTACTCAGTATCTTGTTACTGGGCGCTGCCTGGTGGTTGCTCGCTATTGTACTGGTGCTGAGTTTTCCAGCCAGCCAACATCTGTGGGCTAGTAGCGATTGGCGCCGGGCCCTAATGGGTTGGTGTACTTTATTGCCAGCCTGGGCGGCGTTGATCTTTATCCGCAATATCGGCTACGAACAATCGTCGTTCTATGGTGGCTGGCTGATTTTTGCCTTACTGGGTTTAGTTTGGGCGGCAGATATTGGTGGCTATCTGATCGGTAAGCCGTTTGGGAAAACTAAATTACTGCCTAAAGTCAGCCCCGGTAAAACGCTGGAAGGCTTGCTGGGGGGCCAGGGGTTTGTGCTGTTGATTCTGACCTTGCTACTGAGCTGGCAAGACTGGCCAGGGGTTAGCTGGCACTGGTACCTGGCGGCGATAGCCCTGACTTTGTTATCGGTATTTGGCGATTTAAGTGAGAGTATGTTTAAGCGTGTTGCCGGTAAAAAAGACAGTGGCGCTTTTTTACCCGGTCATGGTGGCATTTTAGATCGGATTGACAGTCTGACGGCTACCGCACCTTTGTATGCATTGCTGCTGGCCTTTATGGGTAAACAGTTTCTATGAAGCAGTTGGTGATTCTGGGGGCGACTGGCTCTATTGGTTGCAGCACCTTGTCGGTTGTCGCACAGCATCCGGATAAATATCAGGTATTAGCGTTAACCGCCGCCACCGCCGTCGATAAACTTTTTGCGCAATGTGTGCAGGTCAGGCCCCGTTATGCGGCGATGCAAGATCCTGCGGCAGCCGCTGAGCTGAAGTTTCGGCTACGGCAGGCTGGTCTGCTAACCGAGGTGTTAGCCGGTGAGCAAGGTCTGATTGAACTGGCTGCCCATCCGGATGCCGATATGGTGATGGCGGCGATTGTCGGCGCCGCAGGTTTACTGCCAACGCTGGCGGCCGTAGAAGCCGGTAAACGCGTGCTTTTGGCTAACAAAGAAGCTCTGGTGATGAGTGGCGAGCTTTTTATGCAGAAAGTCGCAGCCCATGGTGCCACCTTATTGCCGATTGATAGTGAACATAACGCCATTTTTCAATGTTTACCGCTGGCGTTACAACAGGCAGCCGGCCATGGTCGGCTTGCCGAACATGGCATTAGCCGTTTGCTGCTCACCGGCAGCGGCGGGCCTTTTCTGCATCGACCCTTGGCCAGTTTTGCTGAGGTGACACCGGCCGAAGCTGTCGCGCATCCCAACTGGAGTATGGGCCAGAAAATCTCGGTTGATAGCGCCACCATGATGAATAAAGGGCTGGAATTTATCGAAGCGCGCTGGCTGTTTAATTGTGCGCCGGACGATATTCAGGTGGTGATTCACCCACAAAGTATTATTCATTCTATGGTGCAATATAGTGATGGTTCGGTTTTGGCTCAGCTTGGTCAACCGGATATGCGTACCCCTATTGCCCATGCACTGGCGTTCCCGGAGCGGATCAGTAGCCCGGTGCCACCATTAGATTTCTTTCAGTTGTCAGCCTTTACCTTTAGTAAACCAGAGCCGGCCCGTTATCCCAACCTTTATTTGGCGATAGCGGCGTGTGCCGCCGGCCAGGGCGCGACTACCGCCCTAAATGCGGCTAACGAAGTGGCAGTGGCGGCGTTTTTGCGTGGTGAATTGTCGTTTCCCGGTATTAGTGAACTAAATCAGCGAGCTCTGGCAAAATTTGCTGGCTATGATGCCCGGAGTCTGGATGCTATATTGGCGCTGGATCATCAAAGTCGGGTTTATGCCCAGGCACAGCTAGGAAAAATCTGATGTTAGCCTTGTTATGGAATGTACTGAGTTTTGTTGTTGCACTGGGTATTTTAGTGACCGTGCATGAGTTTGGTCATTTCTGGGTAGCACGTAAAAATGGTGTGCTGGTAAAGCGTTTTTCTATCGGCTTTGGTAAGGCGTTATTTAGCTGGCGCGATCGCCAGGGTACCGAGTTTGTAGTGGCCGCTATCCCGTTGGGTGGTTATGTGCGGATGCTGGATGAGCGAATTGACCCGGTGCTGCCAAAGTTTCGCGATCTGGCGTTTAATCATAAAAGCGTTTGGCAGCGGATGGCGATTATTGCCGCTGGACCCGGTGCCAATTTTATCTTTGCTATTTTCTTACTCTGGCTAATGTATCTGGTCGGTGTGCCGGAAGTGAAGCCGGTATTCAGCGGTGCGCAGCCTGCGTCGATAGCCGCTGCGGCCGGCGTGCGAGAGAACGAGCAGTTAATAGCGATTAATGGCCGCACGGTAAGGGATATTCGCAGTGCAAACTTATTGCTGGTGGAACAGCTCGGCCGGCCACAAATTACGTTGACTGTGCAAGATCGCGACAATTTAGCCGAACGGCAACGGGTACTGGATACCCGGGATTGGCAATTTAATCCCGATCAGCAGTCGGTATTCTCCAGCTTGGGATTACAACTGCTTGGCCCGAAAGCGACCACGACGCTGGCCCAAATAACGCCGGGCTCGGCGGCGGAGGCGGCAGGTTTGCAAGTGGGTGATACCCTACTGAGGATTAATAGCCAGCCGGTAACAGAGTGGCAGCAGATCGAACAGTGGATCAGAAATCATCCGGAGCAGCAGCTGCAGTTAGAGATTAGTCGAAATGGCCAGACATTACAGCTAGCCGCGACGCCTGCGCTGACCACTGGCGCTGATGGTTTTAGTCAGGGGATGCTTGGCATAGTGCCGCAAATTACACCCTGGCCTGATGATCTGATTTATACCCAGCGTTATGGCGTGTTCGCGGCCATTGGTGAGGGCTTTGCTCAAACCTGGCAGTTAACACGTTTGAGCTTTGCGATGGTGGGCAAGTTGTTAACCGGTGATGTCTCGGTGAAACATTTAAGCGGGCCAATTTCAATCGCTCAGGGCGCGGGTAGCACGGCCAGTATGGGGTTAATCGCCTTTCTGTCCTTTATGGCACTGATCAGTGTTAATCTGGCGGTGATCAATTTATTGCCGCTGCCTATTTTGGATGGCGGTCATTTAATGTATCTTGTGGTGGAACTAATACGCGGTAAACCTGTCTCTGAGAGAGCGCAGGAAATAGGTTTTCGCTTCGGTGCTTTAGTCCTGCTGATGTTAATGGGAATTGCGCTGCTCAACGATATTTCTCGTTTGTAATAAACTAATCATAAGTAGTTCAAATAATGACAATTAAGCGATTAGTAGCTGCGATCTTGCTTGCTACAGGCAGTCACTCAGTGTTTGCTGAAGAATCTTTTATCGTACAGGACATTCAGGTAGAAGGTCTGCAACGGGTGGCGTTAGGCGCGGCCCTGAATAATCTGCCGTTTAATGTTGGCGATACGGTTACCGACTACACCCTGTCGCGCAGTATCCGTACGCTATATGGCGCTGGCCATTTTGATGATATCCGGGTGTTCCGTGATGGCAATACCGTTATTTACCGGCTGCGTGAGCGGCCAACCATCAATAATATCGAGTTTGATGGCAACAAGGATATTAAAGAAGAGCAACTGTCGGAAAGTCTGGCCGGTAACCGCATTGTCGTGGGTGAGCCGCTGGACAAGACGATTCTGAAAAATATTGAAAATGGTCTGACGGAGTTTTACCACGGCGTGGGTAAATATCAGGCCAAGGTTGAGGTTAAAGTCAAGTACCTGCCACGCAACCGGGTTGACCTGAAGTTTGAATTTGAAGAAGGTGATCCGGCCTCGGTGCGCCAGATTAACATTGTTGGCAATACCTTATTTAGTAATGATGAATTGCTCAGTGTGGTGGAGTCGAAGCAGGATATGCCGTGGTGGCGGTTCTGGAGCTCGGATCGTTATCAGAAGCAAACGTTGCAAGGTGACATCGAAAAGATTAATAGTTACTACCTGGATCGTGGTTATTTACGTTTTAATGTCGATTCTTCACAGGTAGCAGTTAGCCCGGATAAAACCTCAGTCTATGTCACACTTAATGTCACCGAAGGTGAGCAATATAAGATAAGCGACGTAAACTTTGTCGGTGATCTGATTGGCCAGGAAGAGGTTATTCGTTCTATTCTTCCATTAGAAAAAGGTCAGTTGTATAACGGTGCCTTAGTTACTTTTACTGAAGAAAACATTGCCCGCCTACTGGCACGCTTTGGTTACGCCAATTCGAAGGTCCGTACCATCCCCAATATCAATGATGATACCAAAGAAGTCGCACTGACTATCAGTGTTGATCCTGGTAAGAGGGTTTATGTACGTCGGATTGATGTAAAAGGCAATGCTAACACCAAAGATGAAGTGATTCGCCGTGAATTACGTCAGTTGGAAGGCGCCTGGTTATCTAACGATGCGTTGGAATTATCAAAAGAACGTATTCAGCGTTTGATGTACATCGAAAAAGTAGATTTTGCAACCTCGCCGGTGCCTGGCGTCGATGATTTGGTAGATATCGGCTTCACGATAAAAGAGCAGCCATCAGGTAGTTTTAACGCTGGGGTTTCATATGGTAGCTTCCAAGGCTTATCGTTTCAAATTGGCGTTGAACAAAACAACTTCCTGGGTTCAGGAAATGCAGCCGGTATCAGTCTGAACACGAACAAATATCAGAAAGGTGTTAGTCTGACCTATACCGATCCTTATTTTACGCTGGACGGTGTCAGCTTAGGCGGCCAGATATTCTATTCCGATCTTGATTACAGTCGAGCTGCCTCTAACCTTGAGGCCTACAATCAGCAGCGTTATGGTGTTGGTGCCAATATTGGTTATCCAATCAATGAATACAACCGCCTGAACTTTGGTGGTAATGTTTCGGTTAATAAGATTAACTCGATTAATGAGTATGATCAGCTACGTCATTTCCGTGCAGTTCTGCTGGATGCCCGCAACCCGGACGGTGGTTATAACTTTACTAACTATGAGTTAAGTGCAGGCTGGATGCACAGCACGCTAAACCGTGGCTTGTTCCCAACAGCGGGTCGTATGGTTAGCGTTACATTACGTGCCACGACACCAAATTCTGACTTGCAGTACTTCAAGACACTATTTGAAGCACAGCAGTATATTCCGCTAAGTCGCGATCATCAATGGTCATTCCGCAGCAAGCTGGAACTGGGCTATGGTAATGGTTATGGTGACAAAGATGGCTATGACTATACCTTACCGTTCACCGAGAATTTCTACGGTGGTGGCCAGAACTTACGTGGCTTTGAAAACCGGATTATCGGCCCGCGCGCCATTTTCCGCGGCGCTAATGTGGTACCAGGGGTGCCGGATCCTATCGGTGGTAACAGTTCTTTCCCAAGTGACCCTGTAAATGACAACTATAATGTGTCTACACGGTCAATTGGTGGTAATGCGATGGCGATGCTAACGCTGGAGTTGATAACACCAACACCGTTCCTGAAAGATGAAAACCGCAACTCAGTACGTACCAGTTTATTTATTGACGCCGGTAACGTTTGGGACACAGAATTTGATATTAATCGCTATGCCAATTTGGTACAGTTGCGGCAAGACAACCGTGAGCCGCTGCTGGTCGATTACTCTGATCCTGGATTGATCCGCGCCTCAGCTGGTGTGTCGGTGCAATGGATTTCGCCAATGGGCCCTCTCACCTTCAGCCTGGCGAAAATCATTAAAAAATACGAAGGCGATTTACAAGAAAACTTTAGCTTCAATATTGGTACAACCTTCTAAAACATGATAGGAATTAAGATGTTTAAAAGTAATTTAATTAAGTCTGCTGTTTTTGTCGTCGCCACCATGCTGTGTGCCGGTAGCCTGCAGGCCAGAGAAGTTAAAATCGGTTTCGTAGATGTGCAGGCCGTCGCCGCCAGCATCCCGCAATCACAGCAGGTGCAGGAAATCATCCGCACTGAGTTTGCTGCGAAAATCGAAGAAGTTAGCAAGCTGGAAAAAGACATTAGCTTTAACATCGAAAAACTGCGTCGCGATGGCCCAACCATGAGTGAAAAGCAGCAACAGGAATTAACGGCTTCAGTAAACAAACAACGTGAACAGTATGAGAATCTGGCGCGTCCGTTAGATGAGCAGATCCGTCAACGCCAGGCCGAAGAACGTAACCGTATTCTGGGTATGATCAAAGCCGCTATCGATGTGGTGGCTGAACGCGAAAAGTTTGATGTGGTATTAAATGCCAATGCTGCGGTTTATGCCAAACCAGAATTCGACCTGTCTGAGAAAGTGATTCAGCAGGTAAGCAAGGCGAACTAATCTCGTGATTCTGTTATCTGTCTTAGCTGAAAAGCTTAACGCAGAGCTTATTGGAGACGCCGCTTGCGGCGTTTCTGCTGTTGCGTCCCTGGAAAATGCTTGCGCTGGCCAGTTAAGTTTTTTATCCAATAGTAAATACCGGCCCTATCTGGCACAAAGCACGGCGAGTGCGGTACTGGTTAAAGCCGATGATGTGCCCTTTGTGGCGCCGGGCGTTAATGTGCTGGTGGTAGCCGACCCCTATGTCGCCTTCGCCAAGGCCGCACAACTACTGGATACCACACCGGCCAGTGCTCAGCCCGGTATTCACCCTAGCGCAGTAATAGATCCCAGCGCCAGTATTGCCGCTGATGCAGCCATCGGCGCTAAAGCGGTGATCTCAGCTAATGCTGTTATTGCGGCTGGCGCGCAAATTGGTGCCGGTTGCTTTATCGGTGAAGGTGCGGTAGTTGGTGCCAATACTAAAATTTGGGCCAATGTCAGTATTTACCATCGGGTGAGTATTGGTCAGCGTTGTGTGATTCAAAGCGGTGCGGTAATCGGTGCTGACGGCTTTGGTTTTGCTAATGAACGTGGCCGTTGGTTAAAGATCCCGCAGACCGGTTCAGTTCGCATCGGCGATGATTGTGAAATCGGTGCCAACACCTGTATTGATCGCGGCGCTATTGAAGATACGGTGATTGGCAATAATGTGATTATTGATAATCTGTGCCAAATTGCGCATAACGTGAAGATTGGTGATTATACGGCTATGGCTGGTTGTACCACTATCGCCGGCAGTACTACTATCGGCCGTTACTGTATAATAGGCGGCGCCGCCGTGATCAATGGCCATATTGAGATCTGCGATGGTGCTCAGATCTCCGGCATGGCGATGCTAATGAAACCGGTGACGGAAAAAGGCGTCTATACTTCAGGTTTACCGGCCACGACTAATGCCGAGTGGCGTCGCAATACAGCGAAGCTGCGGCAGATTGATCAGCTGTATCAGCGGGTAAAACAATTAGAAAAACAATTAGCAGCTGGCGGTGACAGTACCGCGGCAGCCACAGAGGATTAATTTTGGCTAATCAACTTAATAGCCTGGATATTCAGGAAATTATGGCATTATTGCCGCATCGTTATCCGTTTTTATTAATCGATAAAGTACTGGACTATACACCGGGTGAAAGTTTGACCGCGGTGAAAAATGTCACCATGAATGAGCCGGTGTTTACCGGACATTTCCCGGGGATGCCGATTTTCCCTGGGGTGTTGATCCTCGAAGCGCTGGCGCAGGCTACCGGTATCCTCGGTTTTAAAACCGTCACAGAGCGCAGCGAAAACGAGTTGTATTTATTTGCCGCCATTGACGAAGCGCGCTTTAAAAAACCGGTGCTACCAGGTGATACCATGATCCTGGAAGTGAAATTCCTGAAGGAGCGGCGGAACATGTGGAAATTCTATGGCGAAGCCAAGGTCGACGGCCAGGTGGTGTGCTGCGCTGAACTGATGTGTGCCAGAAGAGAGATGTAACGTGATCCATCCTACAGCGGTAATTGAAGCAAGCGCGAAAATTGGTAAGAACGTAAAGATCGGCCCCTTTTGTTATGTCGGCCATGATGTCGAACTGGGTGATGACTGTGTATTAGAATCGCATGTCGCCATCAAAGGACCGTCAAAGATGGGTAAAGGTAATCACTTTTATCAATTTGCCAGTATTGGTGAAGCCTGTCAGGATAAAAAATATAAGGGTGAGCCAACCGAATTAGTTATTGGCGACTATAACGTATTCCGGGAAGGCTGTTCGGTGCACCGTGGTACAGTGCAGGATAAAGGGCAGACCATTATCGGTAGCCATAACCTGTTTATGAATACCACCCATGTTGCGCATGACTGTGTAATTGGCAGTCATGTTATTTTTGCCAGTGGCGCTCAGGCGGCCGGTCATGTGCATATTGGTGATTGGGCGATCTTAGGTGGCATGACTGGCGTGCATCAGTTTGTACATATTGGCGCCCACAGTTTCTGCGGTGGTGGCTCTATCGTATTAAAAGATGTACCGCCTTACCTGATGGTGCATGGTTCGCCTTGCGTACCGGCAGGTATGAATACGGAAGGCTTAAAACGCCGTGGCTTTAGCGCTGAAGTGCTGTTAGAGCTGCGCCGGGCCTATAAAGAAGTCTATCGTAAAGGCCAGACGGTACCTGAAGCTTTAGCTGCCTTAGCTGATAAAGCGGCAGAGGTGCCCGAGCTTAAAGTCTTTACCGATTTTATCGCTAATGCCAGCCGTGGTATTGTGCGTTAACGCTTACTGTTACTTAGAGAGCGCGCTTTAATGGCGCGTTTTTTATTTGAAGGTTTAACTCGCCGTCACGAGCCGTTAAGATAGCAAACCTTTCTAAGAATAATAGCGTGACGCTTAGCACAGAACTCAGGAAAAAACCGCCGGATGATGGTTCAACAGACACCCCCGTTAAAAATTGCGCTGATTGCCGGTGAGCATTCCGGAGATATTCTCGGTGCCGATTTGATTACAGCGCTAAAACAGCGCTACCCGGATGCGGAGTTTTTTGGTATTGGCGGCCCGCGGATGCAGGCACTCGGCTTTCGGACCTTGTTTGAGATGGAAGAGCTGGCGGTGATGGGGTTGGTCGAAGTATTGGGCCGGCTCAGACGCTTACTGCAAATTAAGAAAGAAACCACTGCCGCTATTCTGGCTGAGCAACCCGCAGTATTTATTGGTATCGATGCACCGGATTTTAACCTGCCGGTGGAGCTGGCGTTAAAACAGCAGGGCATTAAAACCGTGCATTATGTCAGCCCCTCGGTCTGGGCCTGGCGCCATAAACGGATTTTTAAAATTGCCAAAGCCACCAATATGGTGTTATCGCTATTACCCTTTGAAAAAGCCTTTTATGACCGCTATCAGGTGCCTTGTACCTTTGTCGGTCATACCCTTGCTGACAGCATGCCGCTAACGGTAGATAAAACTGCGGCCAAAGCCGAATTGGGACTCGATCCGTTAAGGCCAGTGCTGGCAATTATGCCAGGCAGCCGGACTAATGAAATCAAACTGCTGGCGCCGGATTTTCTCAAGGCCGCGGCTTTACTGCAGCAGCAAAATCCACAGTTACAACTGGTGACCAATATGGTCACCGCCGAAAAAGCGGCGCTTTGGCAAAGTATTAAAACTCAGGTGGCGCCCGAACTTAAGATCAGTGAATTTACCGGCCAGGCGCGGCAGGTATTACTGGCCGCAGACAGCACCTTTATTGCTTCCGGCACCGCGACTTTAGAAGCCATGTTAGCGAAATGCGCGATGGTCGTTGGCTATCGCACCAACTGGCTAACCTATCAGATTGCCAAGCGACTGGTGAAACTGCAGCATGTCAGCCTGCCAAATTTACTGGCTGGACGTGAGCTGGTGACCGAACTGCTGCAGGATACCTTAACGGTGCCGGCCTTGCTGCAGGCGATGCAACCGCTGGTCGCGGGTGCACCAGAGGCATTACTGGCCGAATATCAGCGCTTACATCAGGTATTGCGGCAGAATGCCAGTCAGGTTGCCGCCGCAACCATCGCTGAGGTGATGGCACCATGAGTTATCAACGTCCTGACGTTAAGTTAATCGCCGGTGTCGATGAAGTAGGGCGTGGGCCACTGATTGGGGCTGTGGTGACGGCAGCAGTGATCCTGGATCCGGCACAGCCGATCCTGGGGTTAACTGACTCAAAAAAACTGACCGAGAAAAAGCGTCAGCTGCTCGCTGAAGAAATTAAAGCCAAGGCGCTGTGCTGGGCGCTGGGCCGGGCCGAGCCGGCGGAAATTGACCAACTGAATATCCTGCATGCCACCATGCTGGCAATGCAGCGAGCAGTGGCCGCTTTGGCGATCCAGCCACAGTGGGTGCTGATTGATGGTAACCGTTGTCCGGCGCTTGCGATGCCGGCCACTGCTGTCGTCAAAGGTGATAGCCTGGTAGCGGAAATCAGTGCTGCGTCAATTTTGGCCAAGGTGGCGCGCGATCAGGAAATGACCGAGCTGGATCAGCTGTATCCACAGTTTGGTTTTGCCGCCCATAAAGGTTACCCGACCGCAGCACACCTGCAAGCCATTAGCGAACACGGCATTTTGCCGGCGCACCGGCGTAGCTTTAAACCGGTGCGGCTGATCGCCGAGCAGCTGGAGGCCAGTCGCTGATGAGTGAACCGCGTTTTATTCATTTACGGGTGCATAGCGACTTTTCGATGGTTGATGGCCTGGCCAAAACAAAACCTATTATCAAAGCGGCGGCAGCGCAGGGGATGCCTGCTCTGGCGCTGACCGATCAGATGAACTTCTGCGGTCTGGTACGCTTTTACAGTACCGCGCATGAAGCGGGCATCAAACCGATTATTGGCGTCGATTGCTGGGTATTGCATCCGCTATTTCCAGGCGAAACTAGCCGTTTGTTGCTGTTGGCAGCGGACAATGTTGGTTATCAGAACTTAACCCAGTTGATCTCCAAAGCCTATTTGCGTGGCCATGTTGATGGTAAGCCACAGCTGGAGCATGACTGGCTGGCCGAGCACAGTAGCGGCATTATTGTATTATCCGGTGGCAAAGACGGCCCGCTGGGCAAAGCCTTACTAAAAGAAAATCCGCACAGTGTCAGAGCGCTGGTGGATTTTTATCAGCAGCATTTCCCTGAGCGGTTTTATCTGGAGCTGGTACGCACTAATCGTCCGGATGAAGAGCGGTATTTACAAAAAGCAGTGCTACTGGCTGAAGCGGAGCAGTTGCCAGTGGTGGCGACCAATGAGGTGGTGTTTTTAAAGCCGGAAGACTTTGCCGCCCACGAGATCCGGGTTGCCATTCATGATGGCTTTACGCTGGATGATAAACGCCGGCCAAAAAATTACTCCGCAGAGCAATATCTGCGTAGCAGCGAGCAGATGGCCGAGCTGTTTGCCGATCTGCCTGAAGCACTGGAAAACAGCGTGGAAATTGCCAAACGCTGTAATGTCACCATCCGGCTCGGGGAATACTTCCTGCCCGCCTTTCCGACCGGCGGCTTGTCGGATGCCGATTATCTGGTCCTGAAATCACGTGAGGGTCTGGAGCAGCGCTTATTACAGCTGTTCCCGGATGAGCAGGTCAGGGCGGCGCGGCGCGGCGAATACGACGAGCGGCTGCAGATTGAACTCGATGTGATTAACCAGATGGGCTTTCCCGGCTACTTCCTGGTGGTAATGGAGTTTATTCAGTGGAGTAAGGATAATGATATTCCGGTAGGCCCGGGGCGGGGTTCCGGTGCCGGCTCGCTGGTTGCCTATGCGCTAAAGATCACAGATTTGGATCCGCTTGAGTTTGACCTGCTTTTCGAACGTTTTCTTAATCCGGAGCGGGTATCGATGCCGGACTTCGACGTCGACTTCTGTATGGATCGCCGCGATGAAGTGATCGATCACGTCGCCGAGCTGTATGGCCGCGAAGCGGTATCACAGATTATTACGTTCGGTACCATGGCAGCCAAGGCGGTGATCCGCGATGTTGGCCGGGTACTGGGCCACCCTTATGGTTTTGTCGATCGCATTTCAAAATTAATTCCGCCCACGCCTGGCATGACGCTGGAGCAAGCCTTTAAAGAAGAGCCACGCTTGCCTGAGCTGTATGACTCGGATGAAGAGGTCCGCGATCTGATTGATATGGCGCGCCGGTTGGAAGGGGTAACCCGCAACGCTGGTAAGCACGCCGGTGGTGTGGTCATCGCTCCGACCAAAATTACTGATTTTTCGCCGCTGTATTGCGACGAGCATGGTCAGAACCCGGTTACCCAGTTTGATAAAAATGATGTCGAATATGCCGGCCTGGTAAAATTCGACTTCCTTGGCCTGCGTACCCTGACCATCCTGCAATGGGCCGTCAATATGGCTAACGCCCGCTTGCGTAAGGAAGGCAAGCCACTGGTCGATATTAACAGTATTCCGCTGCAGGATAGCAAAAGCTATCAAATGCTGATGCGGGCCGATACCACAGCCGTATTCCAGCTGGAATCGCGTGGCATGAAGGACCTGATCCGCCGCCTGCAGCCGGACTGCTTCGAAGATATGATCGCACTGGTGGCATTATTCCGGCCCGGGCCGCTGCAATCGGGCATGGTAGATAACTTTATCGACCGTAAACGCGGCCGAGAAGAAATCTCCTATCCGGATGCGACCTGGCAGCATGAGTCGTTAAAACCGATCCTGGAACCGACTTACGGTATTATCCTGTATCAGGAACAGGTGATGCAGATCGCCCAGGTCTTGTCGGGCTATTCGCTTGGCGGTGCGGACTTATTACGCCGTGCCATGGGTAAGAAAAAGCCGGAAGAAATGGCCAAGCAGCGCGATACCTTCCGCGACGGGGCGGTACAAAACGGTATTGATCCCGAGCTGGCGATGAAAATCTTCGATTTGGTAGAGAAGTTCGCTGGTTATGGCTTTAACAAGTCACACTCGGCCGCCTATGCACTGGTATCCTACCAAACGCTATGGATGAAAGCGCATTACCCGGCTGAGTTTATGGCGGCGGTGATGTCGGCAGATATGGACAATACCGACAAGATCGTGACGCTGGTGGATGAGTGTGAGCGGATGCAGCTGACATTGATCCCGCCGGATGTCAATACCGGCCAGTACAAGTTTACCGTTAACGAGCAGGGACATATTGTTTACGGTATCGGCGCCATTAAAGGCGTCGGTGAAGGCCCGATTGAAGCCATTATTGAAGCGCGTAATCAGCACGGCAGCTTTAGCGACCTGTTTGATTTCTGCGCCAAGGTCGATTTAAAGCGGCTGAACAAAAGAGTGATGGAGAAGCTGATCCTGTCAGGCGCCATGGACCGGCTCGGCCCGCCACTGGCCAAAGGTCAGCATGCCGGTCCGCAGCGTGCTATTTTGATGGCCAATCTGGAAGAGGCGATGCGGGCGGCAGAGCAACATGCCAAGGCGCAGGCGGTGGGACAGGACGATCTGTTTGGCTTATTGGCAGCAGATACTGACACCAGCAGCAGTAGCTATAAGCTGGTACCGCTGTGGCCGGATGAAATTTGGCTGGATGGCGAGCGCGAGACGCTGGGTTTATATTTAACCGGGCATCCGATCAATCGCTATCGCGACGAGCTCAAGCATTATGTGAACTGCCGGCTGGTTGAATTGCAGCCTACCAAGAAAGATCAAAGTATTCAGGTTGCTGGCCTCGTCGTGTCGGTGCGGGTGATGATTAACAAAAAAGGCCGGCGCTGGGCCATTGTGACGCTGGATGATAAGTCAGCACGGCTGGATGTGCGCTTTTTCCCGGAACAGCTGGAAAGCTTTGAGCATTTGCTGCAAAAAGACCAGATCTTAGTGGTAACCGGACAGGTCAGCTTTGATGATTTTAATGGTGGCCTTACAATGTCCGGCCGCGATGTCAGCGAAATTACCGCTATGCGCGAAAAATCGCTGAAATCTCTGAATATCACTGTACAATCGCAGCAGATAGACCAGAATTATCTGCAAAAGTTACAAGACGCGCTGGCGGAGTATCGTGCCGGTACAGTACCGGTTTATCTTTGGTATCAGCGCGAGGAAGGGCAGGTTAGACTGCAGTTAGGGACAGCCTGGTGGGTGACGCCCGCCGACGCCTTGTTGCATCAGCTTAAGCAGCTGGCGACAATAGAATTGGAATTTAACTAATTTAGGTAGTGATAGTCGATGATGCTGAATTATTTAGAGTTTGAGCAACCGATTGCCGAACTGGAAGCAAAAATAGACGAATTACGCAATGTCAGTCGCAATGGCGATTATGATCTTGGGTTAGAAGAAGAGATTAACAAACTAAAAGAAAAAAGCCTGACACTAACCAAAAAAATCTTCGCTGAGTTAGGGGCCTGGCAAATTGCCCAGTTGGCACGCCATCCGCGCCGCCCTTATACCTTTGATTATATCGAGCATATGTTCAATGATTTTGATGAACTGTGCGGTGACCGCGCTTTTGCTAACGACAATGCCATTGTTGGTGGTACTGCCCGCTTAGGCGAGCAGGCAGTGATGGTGATTGGCCATCAGAAAGGCCGCGATACCAAAGAGAAGATCCGCCGTAATTTCGGCATGCCCCGCCCTGAAGGTTACCGTAAAGCCTTACGCTTAATGGAAATGGCTGAGCGCTTTAAGTTGCCGATTATCACCTTTATCGATACCCCGGGTGCTTATCCGGGCATTGGTGCTGAAGAGCGCGGTCAATCCGAAGCCATCGCCCGTAACCTGAAAGTGATGGCTGGCCTGAAAGTGCCGGTGATCTGTACTGTGGTCGGCGAGGGTGGTTCAGGTGGCGCCTTGGCCATCGGCGTTGGTGATAAAGTGAATATGCTGCAGTACAGCACCTATTCAGTGATTTCACCGGAAGGCTGTGCTTCCATCCTGTGGAAGAGTGCGGAGAAAGCCCCTCTGGCTGCCGATGCGATGGGTATTACTGCCGGTCGCTTAAAAGAACTGAAGCTGATTGATGAAGTGATTACCGAGCCACTGGGTGGCGCCCACCGCTCGCCGGAGCAAATGGCAGCGACGTTAAAAACGGCGCTGGTACGGGATCTGGAAAAACTGCAAAAGCTCAGTACACAAGAGTTGCTGGACAAACGTTACCAGCGGTTGATGTCGTACGGTTATTGCTAAGGCCAGTCCCTTGTCTGAAACGTCAGACACAGCCGGATCACTGCCAGCAGCAGTGATTGCGGCGCAATCTGAACTGCAACAGGCGTTGCAACAACTGCTGCAGCGCCTGGCACCTCAACAGCTAACACTGGCTTACAGTGGCGGTCTTGACTCCCAACTGTTATTACACTTGCTGGCACCGCTTTGCCAGGCTGCCGCTATGCCGTTGACCGCTGTGCATGTCCACCATGGTTTAAGTGCGAATGCCGATCACTGGGCGGCTTTTTGTCAGCAGCAATGCCAGCAATTAGGGGTAGCCTTTCGGTTACATCGGGTTAAGCTGGCTGGCCGTGCCGATTTGGAGCAACAAGCCCGTGACGCCCGCTATCAAGTGCTCGCCACTTATATGCAGCAGCCCGGGACTGTACTGTTAACCGCTCATCATGCCAATGATCAGTTAGAGACCCTACTGCTGGCGCTGAAACGCGGCGCCGGCTTAGCCGGCTTGGCCTCTATGGCGCCCAGTCGCGCTTTTGCAAAAGGGCAGCTGCTGCGGCCCTGGCTGAATTTTCCTCGTCAGCAGCTATTAGCGGTTGCTACAGCACTGCAATTACGCTGGGTCGAAGACGAGAGCAATAGTAACCCGGATTTTGACCGTAATTTTTTGCGGTTGCAGGTGGTGCCGGCGTTGACTGAGCGCTGGCCTGCGCTGCCCCGTACTGCTGCCCGCAGCTGCGAACATTTACAACAGGCGCTGCAGCTGGCCGATTATTACACCGGTATTGCTCTGGCCAGCTGTCTGCAGGCTGATTATCTGGATTTGCAGCAATTAGCATTGCTGCCTGAATTACAGCAAGATTTGGTGTTACGTAAATGGTTGGCTGGCGTTGGCCTTAATCCATCGAGCCAGTGGCTGGTTACGCTGAAACAGCAGGTCATTGCCGCTAAAGATGATGCGCAGCCGCTGTTAATTCTGGGGCAGTGGCAGGTACGGCGCTTTTTACAGCGTTTATACCTAACCGGAGTGACATCGGCGCCGGAGTTTCTAAACTGGCAGACGCAGCTGCAGTTAGCGCAGCCGCTGGTATTGCCTGTCGGTTGTGGTCAGTTAGTCTGGCAGCAACAACCTGGTAACGGCGCCTTACCGGTAACAGGCAAAGCCTGGCAGCTGGTGTTTGGACAGTTGAGTTTACCGTTTAAGCCGCTGGGGCAACGCACTAAACCATTGAAGCAGTGGTTTAAATTATGGCAGGTCCCGCCGTGGCAACGCGGACGGATCCCATTATTGCTGGCCGAAGGTAAGGTACAGCTGGTGGCTGGCTATGCCAGTGCAGTAGCGGCAACCGCAGCCAGCGGCTGGCTTAGTTGGCAGCAGCCAGACTGGCAAGTGGAGCCTTCAGCGAACGTGCCGGACGAGGAATGCCAGCAAAACTAATGGTGCCGCCGCCAACCTTACCTTTGCCGCTGGTTTTCGCCTGATATAGTGCCTCATCAGCCAGATGGAACAGATCGCGGGCTTGTTGCTCCGGCCCTAACCAGGCTAAACCAATACTGCAACCCACCTGATGTAACTTTAACAGCGGATGTTTACTAATGTGCTGCTGTAAGCGGGCGGCGATTAACTCGGCATGCTCAGCGTCCTGGTCCTGCAGCAAGACCGCAAACTCATCACCGCCAAACCGGAACAGGCTGTCAGTTGCTCTGAGTGTCTCACGCATACAATCGGCCACTGCCAGTAATACCTGATCACCGGTGCTATGACCTGCCAGATCATTAACTTGTTTAAAGTTATCTAAATCCAGCAGCAGTAGGGCAAAGGGTTGCTGATGACGCTTGGCCAGTTGAATCGCTTTGGCAAAGCTGTCGTCAAAAAAACGACGGTTTCCAAGAATCGTTAAAGGATCTTTTAACGCCATTTGTTGTAAACGGTTAACTAATAAGGCATTACGCAGTGCGTACAGCCATTCCGACTCCAGTAGCAATAATTGACGCTGGATCAGGGCACCAAAACTATAATTACTTTGATATTTCAGTTGTCCCAGTAGCTGGTGCTCCAAGACTAACTCGCTTTGATAGTCATGGCGGCCTGGCTTTGAGCCTGCAGCCTGAAAGTTACCCTGAGCAGTTTGTAATTGCACTGCCGTCATTGGCAGCACCCGGCTGACGTGCGTGGCGAAGATATCCAGCTGCTGTTGTATATCCAGCGTCGTTTGTAACTGGCTGATCAGACTGATCTCCTGACCATCGGTCAGCTCTTGCCAGTTGGAATCTGTGCTTAACTCGGCGCTAAAGTTGCTTTTTGCTGTTTCTTGCCACATGCCAATAACACTCCAAAAAATCTGCTGGTTGTTATAAAGCAAATACTGTGCCTGAATTTTATCTTATTGTTATGTATGAAGTATTTTTAATGAATGATACCGGAGCCAAGATTATGACACAGGGTCAGTCGTTTCGGCGGCAAGAAATTGCATGATCTGTTGCTGTTGGCGCATGCCATCCTGATAGCCCAGCTCAATTAAGCGGCGGGTATAGAGTTGTTCAAATAACAAGTAACTCACCATACTCGAGTCTGAGTGCTGACGGATGCCAAAGCTGCGTAACAGTGTCCGCACTGCCAGCGGCAAACATAAAAAATATTCGCTGGCTAACTGGTTAAAATTCTGGCTGGGATTAAGCAGTAAACTTTGCACCGGCTTGAGTTCAGTTTTTATTTTATGCTGCTGTAGTAGTTCGACGGTTTTATTAATCCGCTGCATCCGTTCAATATCGGAATTTAAGGTATCAGTGAACACCGTATCCATCAGGTGGCCAGCGATGGTTGCCAGATCAGGGTGATGTAACAGCCGTTGGCTTGGCTCATTTGGCCGCGGATCGTCAACGCCAATAATCATAATTTTATCTGCGCCAAGGTGGATAGGGGCGCTCAGCGGGGCCAGCTGATTTACCGAGCCATCACCAAAATATTGCTGATGAATCCGTACTGATGGAAAAATCAACGGGATGGCCGCTGACGCCATCAGATGATGAATGCCCAGCAAAGTACGCTGACCACAGCGTTTAGCCCGGCGCCACTCACTGGCATTGTCGGATTGAAAAAACGTCACCGAGTCACCGTTGTTATAACAAGAGGCGGTAACGGCAAAGCTTGATAGGTAGCCACGCATAATATTGCGGTCGATGCGTTGTAAATCCAGAATGCGGGTCAGTAACTGTTTTAGCGGCCGGTTGTCCAGCAGACTGACCGGTCTTTTGTTAGCATAGTCAGCCTGAAAGGCGCTGTAAAAATTGCGAAACTGGTGCTGAATCAGATGCAGATAGTCAGCGTGATAGACCTGTTGGGTACGAAAATTGCGCCAGACCGACTCAATTTTTTTTACGCCGAGATGAAAACAGGACGCATAGCAAGCCAGACCCGCCCCGTTCAGGGCGCCGGCTGAGGTGCCACAAATAATCTGAAACGGTAACGGACTGCTGCGCGGATAGGCACTGGCTATCGCTTTTAATACTCCCACCTGATAAGCGGCACGGGCTCCGCCCCCGGTTAATAGCAGGGCGATTTTGCTGCCCGGTTTAGCGGGTAAATTTGGCATAAGCCCCCGAAATGCAATAATCCACTGAACTTTTTCCCTGCCAGATGCTCTTCGATTAATATAGAGGTAATATATCGCTGATTTGGCAACAGATTGCAATTGTCTTAGCCGTGTTCAAACCATAATCGATCATCTCAGGTAGGCCTTATGTCTCAACAAGCGAGTGCACAATCTTATTATTATGCCGGCTTAGCCGCGGTGGTACTGGTGATTATTGCCGCCGGTTGGTTGTTATTCCGGGATACCGAACAGGTTACTGAGCCTGGGCCCTTACCACCGGTAGTTGAACCTGCTACACCGCAGCAGCCGTTAGAAGCGGAGCCCTTGCCTGAGCCAGCAGTGACTGAGCCGGCGCCGGTTGCTGAACCTGTGGAGGCCGTTGCTACGCCGGCTGAACCGGAAGTGGTGGTGCCGTTACCGGCTTTGGATGAATCAGACACTGAATTAGCAGAGGCGCTACTGGCATTAAACTGGAAGGCGGGTTTGGCCGCTTTGTTTAACCGCGAAGAGATGATTCGTAATCTGGTGGTCACTGTCGATAATATTGCGCAGGGACAATTAGTGGCCGGCCATCCGGTGCTGGCAAAACCAGCTGATGGTTATCGCGTGCAGCCCGTGGCAGAAGGACGTTACCTGACAGCAGCAGATAACAGCAGTCGCTATGAGCCTTATTTACAGCTACTGGAGAGTGTGCCGCCGCGGCAAGTGCTGGCGTTAAAACGGCGCTATCAACCATTACTGGATCAAGCCTTTGCTGAGCTGGGATACCCGGATTTGACCTTTGATCAACGCTTGCGCCAGGCGATTGCCGTGTTACTCAGCACACCGCAGGTGCCGGCCGGAGCAGAACTTAGCCGGCCATCGGTGATGTATACCTATGCCGATCCTAAGCTGGAGCAATTACCTGAAGCCCAGAAGCAGGTGTTGCGTTTATCCGCCGAGCAGCAGCAGCGCTTCAAAGCACTGCTAGCAACTTATCAGCAGGCGTTAGGTAATTAATACAGCTTGGGCTCTTTGCTGCTTTTCTGAGCAAGGCTGTCAGGTAACAGTTAACAGCGCTTGCATTGCCAGAGGCATTTGCGGATAATGCGCGCCTGTGTTGGCAAAGCCTTTGTTAATACAGTCAATGGTAGCTCCATTGGTCCTCTCGCAATACTAGTAGGCGAACCTGGTCAGGTCCGGAAGGAAGCAGCCATAGTTTATGATGTATGTGCCGGGATGTGGCTGGTGGGGCTGCCACCCAAATCTGCTAGCCCCCGATTGCTGAAAGTTAATCTGATTTACGGCTGATGATCCAGAAACTCTCTGGCCCGCTTTACTGCTTCTTTAACCCGCATCGTCATTTCAAAGCGCTCGCTTTGTGGCATGTAGAACGCCATGTCAACTTCAAACCGGATATAACGTGGCGGCAGTAAATTCAGTGAAATACAGCACAGATCGGCCAGGTATTCGGCATCGTTGTTTTTATCCAGCTCCAGCTCAACAATATGGTCCAGTACCAGTTTTTCATAATAATTATGAATATCATCATCAAGTTTCATTCATTCTCTCCTGCCGGGATCTAGCTTAAGCATAATCAGCTTACTGCTAAAACGCCACAGAAAGATTGTGTTAGGTCAGGGCCTTGCTACAATGCCGCGGTCAAGGTCATCAGGTCATCATAAAAATGCAAAAGAATACTACCCCCTGCTATTACGGCGATTATTTGCAACTGGACAAAATTTTAACCGCTCAGGCGCCGGAAAGTGCCCGCTATGCCAAAGAGGCGCATGATGAAACGCTGTTTATTATTGTGCATCAGGTCTATGAACTGTGGTTTAAACAAATTTTGCACGAACTGAAAGCGGTGATGGCGGTGTTTGCCGAGGCGGAAGTTAAAGATCAGCAGCTAACGGGCATAGTGCATAAGCTGAAACGGATTATCAGTATTCAACAGCTGTTAAACCAGCAAATTGCAGTGCTGGAAACCATGACGCCACAAGACTTTATGGCGTTTCGCGATTATCTGGTCCCGGCCTCTGGTTTTCAGAGTATTCAATTCAAAATGTTGGAAATTGGCTTGGGTTTGAAAAGCGAATTTCGGATCGACTTTGATAAAAACTCCTTCTATAGCCGTCTAAAACAGGCTGACAGGGAGTTTTTGCAGCAACTGGAACAGGCGCCCAGCTTATTTGAGCGGATAGAAAATTGGCTGGAGCGCATGCCGTTTCTGGAGTTTGCCGGCTTTAGTTTCTGGCAAATGTATCAGCAGGCGACCGAACAGATGCTGCAACAGGATCAGGCCATTGTCGAGCAGATTGAGCAAATTGCCGAGCAGGAACGGGCCTTGCAACTGGCTGAAATCGGCCGGACCCGCGATAAATTTGCCGCCTTGCTGGATAAAGAAAAATATCAGACCTTACAGCAGCAGGGGAGTTTTCGGCTGAGTCAAAAGGCAATGCTGTCGGCCCTGTTTATTAATTTGTACCAGGAAGAGCCGGTATTTAACCTGCCGTTTCAGCTGTTAACCTGTTTAACGGAAATTGATGAGCAGTTGACGATCTGGCGTTATAAACATGCGATGATGGTACAGCGGATGCTGGGCAGTAAGATTGGTACCGGTGGCTCTTCTGGTCATGACTATTTAAAGCGTACTACCGAAAAAAACCGTATCTTTACCGATCTCTTTACCATGGCGACATTTTTATTGCCCAAGGCTGCCTTACCGGAGCTACCGCCAACGGTGAAACAGCAATTAGGTTTCTATTTCGCGCCACAGCCCTGAACCCTGTTGGGCGAAAGCAGCTTTAAACAGCTGCAGATGGGCGGCGGTAAGGACCCGGCCATCAGGCTCTCCCGCTTTCCAGACGTTGAATTTGCTGCTCCACTTCATCAATGGCACGACGACAGCGACCAAGACGGGCATGCAAAGCCAGACGCCGGGCGGTGCCTTCAGCAGTTTGGTCGCGCTCGGCCAGCTGTAGCATATCCTTGAGCCGGCTTTCAAACTGCTGATATTCGGAAAGTTGCTGATAAAGCTGCTGACTGGATGCGCTCAATTGCTGCACCACGGCCTTAGTACGTTGCTGTGGTCGGCCACTGTGTTTTTGCCGGGTGCTACTATTGACGAAGGCACGCAGCAGGGCGTCAATTTGTTGCTGCAGGCGCTCGGTCAAGCGCTGTTGAGCTGCGGCAGATAATTGCGATCCCTGTGCACGCAGATGTGCCAGATGGCGCTGACTTTGCGCGACATAATCAGCCAGATAAGGGGAGTGGACACTAAAGAGTGACGAATCAAACCAATGTTGTGGTTTGCCGGGCTGCAACTGCCGGTCTAACTCACTGGCTTGGTGCCAGAGTTGTTGTAGCTGCTGCTCTAAACGCTGCAGCTGTGCAGCAGAGAGTTGACTCATCCGCCGTTGCTCCAGGCTTGCCAGGCTAAGCGGGCGGCAATGGCAATGACCACACAAATAAATACCGGCCGGATAAATTTACTGCCAAAACGGATTGCCGAATGTGCGCCCAGATAAGCACCTAACATTAAACACAGCCCCATGGCGATCCCTAGCGTAAAATGGACATGGCCTAAGACAATAAACGCCGCCAGTGAAAAACCATTGCTAACAAAATTCATGGTGCGGGCGACACCACTGGTCAGCAATAAATTGATCTTATAGAGCGCCATAGTGGAGACCATCCAGAAAGCGCCGGTACCTGGCCCGGCAACACCGTCATAAAAGCCCAGCGTTAAGCCTTGCACACGTTGTTGCCAGTAGACTTTACGACCTGGCGTTGGCAACGTCAGTCGATCGTCCGGTTGCATCCGGTTAAACAAGGTGTAAATGGCCGCGAAGAGAATCAGCAGTGGTAATAGTTTATCCAGTAGCTCGGTGCTGAGCTGATCCACTACCAGCGTACCCAACAGCGCGCCAATGGCGGTAAATAACAAACTATTACGCCAGTATACCGGGTTAAATAACTTCTTCCGGTAATAGGTAACCGAGGCCGTGAGTGAACCAAAGGTCGCCGCCAGTTTATTGGTACCCAGTACCACATGCGGCGGCAAACCGGCGGTCAGTAACGCCGGTACGGTTAATAAGCCGCCACCACCAGCAATGGCATCAATGTAGCCGGCGATAAAAGCCACGCTGCATAACAGTAGTAACAGCTCAAGTGTCAGGTTCAGATCCGGAATCAAGGGCAGGTCCTGTCAATATTCAATAATTCGGCGAAATGGCGGCAGGGTATCCAGCATGGCTTTACCATAGCTTTTACTGACGAGCCGCCGATCAAGGATCACGATCCGGCCCCGGTCCTGCTCTTGCCGCAGCAGTCTACCACAAGCTTGCACCAGTTTCTTGGCGGTAGCAGGTAAACTCAATTGCACAAAAGCATTGCCCCCTCTGGCACTGATAGCCTCGCTTTGCGCCGCTTCCAGTGGCGAGGTAGGCACCGCAAAGGGTAACTTAGTGATAATCAGATTAGTTAATAAGTCACCGGGTAAGTCCAGGCCTTCTGAGAAACTCTGGGTGCCAAATAAAATGCTGGCGCCGCCGCCCTGCACCCGGCTTTTATGCAGGTCCAGTAGTGCCTGGCGTGACGCTTCGCCCTGTACCAATAATGAAAAACCCTGTTGTCTTAGGGCGGCAGCCACCTCCTGCATTTGCCAGTAAGAGGCAAACAGCACCAGGCTACCTTTTTTGGCATCCAAATAGCGGGGCAGTAATCTAATGAGTTCCTGGCTAAAGTCTGCTGCGGTCGGCTCGCAGCGGGTGGTCGGTAAAATCATTTCTGCCTGCTCGGCGTAAGCAAAGGGGGAATCGACCTGCAGGCATTGTAGTGCAGCAAAATCCAGCAATCCCAGTTCACGTTTCGCATGCTCAAAACTATTCAGGAGTCGCAGTGTCGCTGAACAGAGTACTACGGCAAAGGCGGGTTGAAATAGCAACTGGCTTAGTTTGTGGCTAACACTTAATGGGCTGGCGTGCAGATAAAGCGGGCTTTGCGCCGTCTCGCGGCTCAGCCAACGCGCCTGATTCGCGATGTCTTTTTGTGGTTGCGCGTAAAGTTGCCACAGCTGTTGTTGGTGCTCCAGACGTTGGCGCAGTAGGGCTAAATCGCCAACTAACTGCGGCTGGCTACGCAGCCGTTTCGGTTGTTCGTTGAGTTGTTGCTGCAGCTCAGTTAGCAGCCGGTCGCAACAGTTCAGGGCTTTGCTACTGCTCTCTGCCAGTGGCTCTGCCTGCTGTTGCCATAATTTGGGTAACGCAGCATGCACAAAGCGGTATTCGGTTTGCGATGCCTGTGGAAACCATAGTGGTAAATAATCACGTAAGCTGCGTTCCAGCGGTTTTAGCGTGGCTGCAAAGTCGCTGAGTAGGTCGTCAAGTTTAAGTAAATCTTTCAGGCTACGCTCCGGCAGCAAGCCCTGTAACAGTTGTAATTGCTTGCGCGCCTTTTCGAGCCAGACGTTTTGCTCAGTTAACTGCGCGCTGGCGCTGAGCAGCTCCCGGCCGCAGTCTGCCAGATGATGCGCTTCGTCAATCACATAGATGCACTCATCTGGCGCCGGCAATACCGAATTACCGGCCAATAAATCGGATAATAACAAGCTGTGGTTAACCACCAGCACCTGCGAGTCGGAAATTTCCGCCCGGGCCAGATGAAACGGGCAACCCAGATGCTGACGATGTTGTTTATGGCAGATATGGGCATCGGCCTGAATTTGTTGCCAGACGGTATCAGGTAAAGCCTCTGGCAACGTATCGCGGTCGCCAAGCCAATGTCGCTGTTGCCAGGCGCTTAGCAAGCGCTGCAGCAGGCTTTGCGTTGCCTGATTCTGAGATAACTCCGGGCTGGTGAATAATGCGGGTTGCTCGATCAGTTGCTGCAAACGCCCGATGCAGGCATAGCGCTGGCGACCCTTTACTAAGGTGTAATCAAAGTGCAGTCCGCTATGCTTGAGGAAGAACGGTAGCTCTTTATTAACCAATTGCTCCTGCAAGGCCACTGTGGCGGTGGCGATAACCAGCTTTTTCTTTTGTGCCAACGCGTAGGGCAGAGTGCCCAACAGATAGGCCAGTGACTTACCGGTGCCAGTGCCGGCCTCAATGAGTCCCAGCCGCTGCTGACGATGATATTCGCCAGCGACAATTTTACTGATCTCGGCAATCAGTTTGTTTTGTGCCGGTCGCGCACTATAGCCAGGCAAATGTTGCTTGAGTTGCTGATGGCACTGCCGGATCTGTTGTTTTAACGGTTCTGAGAGCATGAGGGCAATTTATTATTTAGTTTGCATATCTGTATATTTTTACAGTTTGGCATTCTAGCTGTCTTTTCTGGCGCTGCCTAGCCCGGGGGTGGAACGGCTGGCTGTAAAGCACCCTGGTCTGAATTAGAACAGACAAAATTACCTTGAAAAAGACGCTGCGAAGGTGGTTTATCGATATTATTTTGTCGCTGGACGTACTCGCTGCCTAAAAATTCGGCGCTTGGTAGCTGGTAAGAGCAGTGTTTTTAGTAAGATTTAATTTACATCTGAAATTGGATGAAAGTACTCTTTGCTGTTTATCTGAGCAGCATGGATCGCATTTGCTTACATAATTATCTTTTTATTTACCTTTTGCTGTGTTACTTGATTGTTTTTTGTAAGCATTATGTGTGACCAGAGGGGGTTCTATAATGATATCCAAGGCGCTCAGACCCGCCCAGCGAAAAAATGTTCCGTAAAAGCGGTTGACCCTGCTGAAAAATTGCGTTTATTATCAGAGCGCGTTACTCGGGGTAGTTGCCAGTAAAAAGGCAACGCCCGGCAAAAAAACTTAGTAACTGAAAAACAGAATCACTCAACGTGGTCCAGGGAGAAATACATGTACTCAAATAATAAATTAAGCAAGGCTGTGCGCTTAGCCATCGCTTTCGGTGCAGCTTCGGCAGTCACTGGCACAGCGGTTGCTCAGCAAGCACAGTCTGATGAAGCGTCTTCAGCACGTGTTGAACGTATCGAAGTAACGGGTTCACGCATCAAGCGTGCTGATATGGAAACGGCTTCGCCAATTTCTGTAATTGGCCGTGCCGATATCGAAGCTTCAGGTTTAACCAGCGTGGGTGATCTACTGCGTAACATCAACCAAGCTGACTTATCAGGTTTAACTCAGTTAACCAACGCAACTAACGGTAACGATGGTACTAGCACCATTTCTTTCCGCAACTTGGGTTCTGCTCGTACCTTAGTATTGGTTGATGGTCGTCGTTGGTTAGCCCTAGGTGGCGGTCAGGTCGACTTAAGCGAAATTCCAGTGGCAGTTATTGAGCGAATTGAAATTCTGGCTGATGGTGCTTCAGCAGTTTACGGCTCTGATGCTATTTCGGGTGTAGTGAATATTATTACTCGCAAAGATGTTGATGGTATCACTTTAGACTTGGGCTATGGCGAAAACTTTAAAGGTGATGGAGAAAAAACTACTGCATCGCTATCTACCGGTGTACGCAGTGCTAAAACAGGTGTTTTTTTAAATATTACGAAGCAAGAAGACAAGCCAATTATGGCTGGTGATCGTTCAATTTCTGAGTTCCCGCAGTTATATATTCCTAACGCTTTAGGTAGCTCTTTCAGTGAGTACGGCCGTTTCACGGTGCCAGGGTTAGGAAGCCTGTCTCTGCGCCCAGAGCGTGAAGGTGCTGCAGGTCCAAGAACTCCAGCAGATTTCGAACCTACTGCCGCTAAGCACAACTTTAACTTTGCGCCAGAAAACTATCTATTCATGCCGGCCAGCCGTTTATCGATTTTTGCTAAAGCTGATCATGAGCTTAATGATAATGTAAGAGCATTCTTACAAACCACTTACAATCAGCGCAAGTCAGACACTCAAATTGCATCAGTGCCTATCACTGCGGGTTTCAGTGGTCCACAATGGATAATCCCAATCAGTGCTAATAACATCTACAACCCGTTTGGCGCTCAGATTAATTCTTGGGGCTTCCGTACTACGCCATTAGGCCCACGTACCAACTTCCAGGATTATGACACCTACTTCGTTACTGCGGGTTTAGAGGGCGATTTTGAACTTGCTGACCGTGGTTTTACTTGGGAAGTTTACGGTTCACGCGGTGATTCGTCACGCACTTCAACTGGTACTAACTATGTAAACCTCTTCAACCTGAAAAATGCTGTTGGCCCATCTTTCATTAACGAAGCTGGTATTCCAACTTGCGGTACTCCAACCAATCCATTGCCTTCATACTTAGGATGTGTTCCGTTAAACCCATTCAATGGTATTACTGGTGTCACTCCGGCGATGGCAAATTACATCAATGCAAACATCGTACAACAAGTTAAAACTGGAGTGAAAGAACTGGCGGTTAACGTTACTGGTGATCTTTTCGAACTGCCAGCTGGTATGGTTGCTTTTGCTGCCGGTGCTCAGCAAAGAACCAATACTTATGTTGATGCTCCGGATTCATTAATTGCAGCAGGTGGACACTCAAATAACTTCCGCGAAGCAACTAACGGTAGTCAGGAAGCTAAAGAGTATTACTTCGAGTTCGCCATTCCTGTATTACGTGATTTGCCAGGCGTACAGAGCTTTGACCTAAATATTGCTGGCCGCTCATCGGACTTCACCAACACTGGCTTGGTGGGTACAGCTGAGACGACAAGTAAGTTTGATAACGACTCGTTTAAATACGGTTTTACTTGGCGCGTATTTGAAGATCTGATGTTACGCGGAAACTATTCAGACACCTTCCGCGCTCCGGCTGTAAACAATCTGTTCCAGGGAGGTGGTGAAGGTTTCCCACCAGCTCAGGACCCATGTAATACGGCGAACTTCCCTGGCTTGAATGCTGCGCAACAAGCACGTTGTGCAGCACAAGGTGTTCCTGCTGGTGGATCTCTGCAGCCGACATCTCAGCTGCGGCAGTTAACTGGTGGTAACCCGTTCCTGCAACCGGAATCTGGTAAAACGCGGACTTTGGGTATCGTGTATAACCCAAGTTTCCTAGATGGTTTTGATATGACCTTAGATTGGTACCGTATCGATTTACAGGATGCATTATCAAGTTTGGGTGCCCAGACAATGTTAAACCGCTGTATCCGTAATGGTGAGGAACAGTTCTGTGGCTTTATCGAGCGTGGTGGCGACGGTGGTATTGTTGCTGTACGTGCTACCCAATTCAACTTGAGTAAGTTACAAACCTCTGGAGTAGACGCAACCTTTAATTATCAGTTAAATACTGAAGATTTAGGGCGCTTTACTTTCCGTCTGGCTGGTACCTATGTCAACAAGTACCGCTCTGCTGGCGAGAACGCAAGCCTCAAAGGCGCGAGAAATCAAGTCGGCGCAACTGACTCCGATGTGTTGAGAAAACGTGGTAGTTTCTCTACTACTTGGAACTATGAAGATTGGACGGTAACTTGGGCGATGCGTTATACCAGCTCCTTTATGGAGTCTTGCTGGGCAACGCCTGCTTACATTGCGGCGAATGCCACTCAAGATATCTGTAATCAGCGTGATAAAGCTGATGAAGACAACCCCCTAGGTTACAACCGTATCGGTAGCGTAGTGTACCATGATGTTTCTGCAAGTTATGCTTTACCATGGAATGCATCGGTACGTGTAGGTACTCGTAACCTGTTCCGTAAAGATCCACCACCATCAATTCAGGAATTTGCGAACTCATTCCGTCAAATTTATGATATCCCTGGTGGTACTTGGTTCGTGAACTACAGCCAGAACTTCTAATCGAAGTTTAATGCCGACAAAACCTGTAGTGCTTGCACTGCAGGTTTTTTTTTAGCCCGATAGGAATAACCTATGCAACATGGTATTTCTACAGCCTTTGCTGTACCCCTTTACACCGCTAACATGCCAAACTGTGACAGTTTTAATCAAGCCTTAGTAGCGCTGTTTAAACAATACAGCACCGAGCAGTATAAAAATCCTAATCCTTATACCCTACGTAATGACAGCTTATTTGAAAGTCGGTTTGATTTATTTCAATGGCCAGATAAACCGATCCAGGATTTAGCAAACTTTTGCTGCCAACATGTATACCGCTGTGTGGGTGAACTGAATCAATACTCGCAAAGTGAACTAGCCAGTTTGCGCTTAGGTGTAGATTCTTGGTTTCATATTACACGCGACCAAGGCTTTTTTGGTGTCCATAATCATCCTATGGCATCATGGTCTGGCGTGTACTGTGTCAGTGACGGTAATCCGGATCCTACCATTCCCCATAATGGCCAACTGAGTTTTGTTAACCCCTTTATTTTATCTTCTATGTTTATGGATGCCGGTAATGCCCGCTTAAAGCAGCCCTTTGCCAATGGAAATTTAGGATTTAGCCTGATACCTGGGCAACTGGTGTTATTCCCTTCTTGGTTATTACATGAGGTAAAACCCTTTTATGGCAGTGGAGAGCGAGTAACCGTAGCCTTTAATTGCTGGTTTCAGATGTAGCGGATAAACAAGGCAGTAACCCATGACTACGGCATTAATTACTGATGCATTGCAAGACATTTATTATGGTAGGCCTTTGGATGAAGGGCGATTAATTGAGTATGCCTTAGGCCATAAGCCGTTTGCTGAAGCCTGGTTAGTGCATGTGCTAGCAAGTGATGCCAGCAAGAGGGAATTGGCCTGCTGTTTGGTACTTTGTCATTTACATCATAGTGCTTACCTTTCTGAAATTGAAAATAACTGGCCACTACAACCAGTCGATCCAGAACATTGGCTTGAGTTTGTTGCCGCGTTGACACCTGAGTTGGCCAATAAGCTGTCTTATTCTGCAACTTTGTTGCAGCTTTGGCTTTCTCTTCTTGCTATGCCGTTAGCTGTGCCAGTGTTGGCTTCACCCCAGGTTGAGATTATTCAGGTTGGCCAATTGAGCGCCTTACTACAAAATGTGATTACCCATGGCAGACAAGCACTGACCAAGGCTAATGTCTATGCACCTGATCAGTTACATAAGCAGATCACAACAGTTCGTAATAACTTGCAACATATTTGTACTTTGCCCAATCAGTCGTTACATGCCGCTTTGTTGCAGCGAGTGATGGCTGGCTCAGATAGTTCTTGTTTACGTTATGCTGAGCCCTTAGTGATTTATCAATATTTACCAGGTCAGGAATATAAATGGCATTGTGATTATATCTTGCCGGCAAACAGCCAGGCTCAGACCGAGCTGGATTTCTTTGGTCAGCGAACGCATACAAAAATTATCTACCTGAATTCGGATTTTTCAGGTGGTGCCACCCAATTTAAACAATGGCAATTGACGGCACAATGCAAAGCTGGTGATCTTATTAGTTTTTCAAACCTGACAGCGAAAGGGGAGCCAAATCCTGAGTCTGTGCACTGTGGAACTAAGGTAGTCAGCGGCGAGAAGTGGATATCTACACTGTGGTTTCGACAAAAGCCAAACTGGTTACGTGCACCGCTTTTTAGCGATGCAGGCTGGGCATCTTAATCGTATTACGCCCAAATGCGGTAGCAGGGCATAATACGCTAAATGCCTAATTTTTGTTCATAGCGTTAGGGTTTCAGGGTTCTGAACCAGCCAGTGACAGAATAGCGGAAGTGTTTGGCAAAGGGGGTAACAAAGCTGACCGCATGCGGATGTGCCACATCAAATAATGCCAGATTATTAAAGCCTGGGATCCAAAAGTCCTTTGCTGCACCGTTTTGTTCATAGAAGTGGAGCAAGCCGCCCCAATCTGGATGCCATTCTTCAGTAAGCCCAAGAACATAGGCAATACGTCTACCTTCTCTTTCAACTACATCATTGTGTCGGGTTAAAAAACACCCTGGCGTGTATCGGGTGACTTGTGCAGAGGTGTAAATTAAAGAGGATTGCTGGGTAACTTGTTCAATAAAACGGAACATAGCCTGGCTATTTAGGGTTTCAACTAACTGTTGTAAAAGTGTGGGAATGTTATTGGTTATGGCCGGTCCCGGTAAGTCTATTCTGGCTTGACCATACCAAAAGCCTGTTCCGGATTGCGCGTAGTTAAGCACTTTGGTTTGTAGTGTAGCTAACTGCTCTGGAGAGTAACGTTGAATATCTTGCTCACTTAACGTTTGATAAAAACCATCGACATAGGTGGCATACTGATAATTCAAGCCGGCTATCTCGCCTGCCAATGTTGTAGCAATCTCAGCAGGAAAAAAATTCTTTATGTTAATTCGCCTGTCGAGTGCATACTCTGCAGTCAGAGCAGGGATGTCATGGTCGATCAGGGGTAGTAATTTCTGCATACAACAAGCTCAATTGATAGGAATTATTGATCTTATTACTATAACTTTTCCTGACATTAAAGGCCAATTCTTGCCTTCGATCTAACCAAACGATTTTGATTGTGTAATACCGTCTTGTGATATATCACCGGCCATTCGGTGCCAATAATCTGTACCGCACGCTTGTTCAAGCTGGCAGGCCCTGCCGGTGGCTAGTGAAAGAAGATGGTTATGGCTTCTATCAGCTGGCAAACCGGGTAGAGTTGTATACCGTTAATTAGAAAAAAGTTGCAGCTTTGCGACTAATAACTTTGGTTTAGGCTTGACCCGTTTTTTTTGCTGCATATTATTAACTGTCTTTACTCATATGAAAATTTGGGTAATTCAAAACACGTCTCTCTCACTGATGTGTCTATCAATAAAAAAGAACGAGATAGTCCGAAGAGCTATCCAGGGAGTTAATATGTTCACTAATAATCCTTTGAGTAATACCATTCCGTCTAGTTTTCTGTTCTAATTGCAGGTTTCGAATAATCACTCGCTTAGCTTTATGAATCAAACCGCTGAAGAACTCCTCAAGCTCTCCCGAGCGGAGAAAAATGCGCGTAAACGCATGCGTTTACTCGCGATCGCGCAATTCCTTGAATGTAAAAACCGCACACAAGTCGCTAATCAATTGAAGATCAGCAGAACTAGCGTCAATAACTGGGTGTCAAGTT
>Ga0181595_10000231_pt1 | contig 60851 bp, 74 predicted proteins | sample 041ome_7_FD_145604 | JGI IMG/M metagenome (GOLD analysis project Ga0181595, IMG submission 145604) | Coastal salt marsh microbial communities from the Groves Creek Marsh, Skidaway Island, Georgia - 041401AS metaG (spades assembly) | ecosystem: Environmental > Aquatic > Marine > Intertidal zone... | reverse complement strand
CGAGATCCTATTACAGATGGACGAGAACCCGAACGAGATCCCGAACGAGATCCCGAACGAGATCCCGAACGAGATCCCGAACGAGATCCCGAACTTTGTGCTGCCCGTCTGATCGCCGCGAGCCCCGCTGCTTCTGCTGGCGATCGTCGTTTGCTTCCAGAAGTCTGCATGATACTCTGAAGTGAGAGATTTTTCCTGTCAGTGGCATTCACTCAAGTTATAAAGGAGCGCGCTCAACGACATCGATTAAAGTCTGTCCAACGTCAATGGAGGACATTACGCTCGTTTCTGGACGCGCTCGACCACCATCTCTGAACGTCTCCTCTGATACAGGACCCGATGCATCCATCCAGTATACAATCCCACGCAATGTATCCAATGCGGTCAATGCAAGTCCACCCTCCGCACCACCTCCGATGCCACAGTCCGCACCGCCACAGTCCGCACCACCTCCCCCCCCGACGGCCCCACCCGACATGGACGACCTAATGGGATTCGCCAACCAATCCAAGCTCGACAGTCCTCCCAATTCGCCCGTGTTCTCTGGAGATGCTCAACTCCCACCGGACATGGAGCCAGAGTATACATACATACCTCCGGGCAATATGGGCGCCATGGGAGAACCTCCAATGGCCACGCCCCTCCCACCCTTCCGGACCATCGAAGACGAACGTGCCGATATCATGTTCCGTCTCCAAAGGGCTCAACGGAATGGTGTCCCTGTCCGTGAATTCAGTTGGGATAGCGATATCCGCGATATGCGTGCCGAAGCCGAAAGAGCCAAGGCTGAGCAGGAGGTGGACGCCTCCGTTGCATTCCAGCGTCAAATATTGATGACTGTGTGTACGGGCATCGAGTACGCGAACAAACGTTTCGATTACCTCGATCTGGAACTCAACGGGTGGAGCGAATCCGTGATGGACGATATTGGGAAATTCGACTTGATCTTTGAGAAGCTGCACCGAAAGCACGCGGGACGTATGAGCATGCCGCCAGAATTGCAGCTCATGTTTATGATTGGCGGATCGGCGTTCACATGGCACCTGGTCAACAAGTCCAGGAAAGCCCGTCTGGAGCCCGAGATGACCCCGGCCTACGATCGGTACCCACCGCGCAACTCCCGCAAGAAGAAGAGGAAGCGTAACAACCGTAAGCAGCAGAGCCAGAGGAGGAGGTACCCCAGTGACTCCGACACTGATTCCGAGAGCGACAGCGAATCCGACAGCGAGAGCGAGTACGACTACGAGGAGGACTCTCGTCAGCGCGAGGAGATGATGCGCATGTACGCGGCTCCCAAGAAGATGTCGACGGGGAGCAAGACGAGGGCGAACAAGGCGAACAAGGCGAACAAGGCGACCAAGGGCAGGGGTCCAGCGAAGCCCAGGGAAATGAAGGGCCCTCTCGGTGGCATGGATCTCGGAGGGTTGGGGGCGCTCGGAGGGCTCGGAGGGCTCGGAGGGGGGCTCGGAGGGCTTGGGGCGTTGAGCGGCCTGGCCACCAACATGCTCCCCAACGTACCAGTTCCAAGCGTCAAACCCCCTGCTTCGACGCGTCCAGTGGTCGAAGAGGTGCCCGAAGACATAAACAAAGACAATGGCAGGGAGAACGATGATGGGAACAAAGGAAATATGGACGGAACAGACAGAATGGACGCAATCGACGGAATGGACAACGAGTCGGACAGGTTGAGCGATATTCCGTCTGAGTTTGATGGAGCGCCTTCGTACGACGATTTGAGGGATCCGTCCCTAAATGAAAGCCCGGTTGATATGGATACACTGCATGCGATTGGTCAGTCAACAGAATCGACCAAACTGATTTCTGTGGAACCAAAAAAGAAGCGTGGCGGTGGCAGCAAGAAAGGCCCTGCACGTGAGAAGAAAGTGATTGAGATTTAATAGATTGCATTATTATTACATTATTTAGATGCAATTACCATGTTTTGCCACCTGTACTTACGCAGCTCGGCCCGAAGACCTTTCTTAAGTTCTTTGAATTGAGTCAAATGAGTATGTTCGAACGTCGCCTGTTTGAGGACTTGGTACGTCTTGTCCTGACGCATGTAGTTGAGGATGGATAGGCTTGTACTGGTGTTGGGGTACAGAAATTTGTACGTACGAAGGATGCAGGCTCGCTGTTCACTGCTCAATGGGTACATAATCTCGGGATCATGCAGCAATGCGAGAACGGCAACAATCCCATCGAGGACCATCAGCATGGTCTCATTGAAATCTTTGACGAAGATGATGGACGTACATTCGTTCGTCTGCTCTTCATTATGTTCCTGGACGTACATTTGCGTCTCGTAGATCCCCTTGCAGAACCAGATGGTCCGGTGTTCTGGCTTGGCATCGGGTCCCCAGCAGCAACGATACAGGCGCAAACAGACCTCGATCGGATCCTTTTCGAGGAAGATATCCATATGCGATTCCACGACGGCCTCACAACGGATCGAGACAAGGTGCATGGCATTTGTATGGCCGTCATGAACTGGAAGACATCGGGTCACTCTGTCGACGGCATCGGAGAAGGATATGTAGTCACTGGCAGTCAGGCGGTTGGTGAGCTGGGTGATGACGGCAGGTTTGCAACATTTCTGGAGATATTTGAGTTTGTCGGCGTACACCCAATTCCCCATGCGATTGACAAGCATGCCGTTCCTTTATATGTCCATCATATGTCCCGAAAGGTGCTTTTTTTAGGGCAGACGGACTTTACCACGTTCGTCCTCATTTTTTTACAGTAGTATATATACAGTAGTATGACAGCATCACAAAAACACCTCGACGATATCCACGAAGTTATTTACCGTTGCAGCGATTCATACCGTGATGGTGGTACTCGGAGGTCTCGTCCATGTGTCACGGACGCCCTGAAAATGATCAAAAATACACCATTACACGTTCTAGAAACGCCCATTGTTACTTATCGGGATCCTGATCATAGACAAGTAGATACATCATACACGTTGATTCACTCATTAGCCAACGATTACTTGAAGTTTCCTGCAGCCGTTCATTTGCGCATTGTGAAAGCTTTCCTCGACAAGGGTGTCAATGTGAATTCCCCAAAGATCCGGATCTGGCCTTTCAATTCGTCTACAACCCGAACCACCTTTCTGTATAGCCTATGTTATTTCCATCCCATGGAGACGGATCTGGTGAAGTTGGTCCTCGAACACGGAGCCAAGGCAACCCACGAAGAAGCAATAATAGCCGTAAAACACGATAATGTCAGGTTACTCGATCTTCTTCTATCTCACGGTGCTGCCCGGTCCGTGCAACAGATGGATACAAGACATATCCACACAGATTTAACCCTCGGCGATCCGTTTTCGTATGCTCTGGAAATCAAGGCCAAACAGTGCATTGCCTATCTCCTCCGCTCTGGCTTACTCCATGACAAAATATATCCCCTACATGCAGCTGTGCATTTCATGCATATCGAAGCAACCAAAAGGCTGTTGGCACTCGGTTTCAGCCCAACAGCCCCGGGACCCGCTACATACATGTATCATACACCGCGGCAAATCGTCCATGCCAAATTGACTAATGCAGACGTTTTTTATGCAGACGAAATTCCCGACCGGGATTCCGTATTGAAACTGCGTACGTTGGAACGCTTGTTGAATGGGGAGGCACCCGTTCGCCATGCACGCAAAACACGTCTTACGTTGCACGCAAAACACAATATCCACATCGATCCAGTCACACAGGAGCCCGTGCCATCTCGCAGGGCACTTTACATCTCCCAGAACGTGCGAAAATCCCAGATTCCGTTTGTCTACAACCGGAGCACGGTGGAGGGGATGACACGGACAGGGCGTACATTGCGATCCCCCACCAACCCGGGCATCCGTTTGACACCTGAGGACTTTGTTCCACTGCCAAAGCATCTCCACGGGACCTACAACGAGATGTATTACAGCGATTTGGAACGACGGGCTCATGAGCTGGAACGTCATATTCGGGAAACACGTTCACGACCGCTCCGTCACCCTTTGCCTGGAAAATCGTACTCCCCCGAACAAGAAGAGCGTCTCAAAGGAATGATGTTAGAAGAGTCAGAGACGCACCTGAATCGTATCCAATCCATATTGAGGAAGAAGCAACGTAAGAGGAGCAACCCAATCAGGCGACTCTTTCGACGTTGATTCGTTGATGTTCAGTCTGCAGTCTGCACCTCAAATCAAGACAGCGCTGACTCCAATTTCCTGCTGACCTACTATGGGTTATATTGATGAACATTTTCCCATTTGATTTGTCGGCCAGGATTGAATGGATGAGGAACTTGTTGTCGTCCGGATTTTGTAAACATCTCCCTCAGAAAATTGACATGGTACACACGGTCCAATTTTCCATTACGGACATTGTGTACTGTGTATACACGTTTGTTTTCCGGGATGGAATTCAGAGATGTCGGCATCAAATTTTCATTCAGTGCATTTCCTCCGTTTCGTAAGCGGCCGTGGGAAGAATTATACGGACGTGTCCTGGAGAATCTGGATAACGTGGGGTCGAGAATAGTACCACGGAACATATCCTCCATGTTCGTCACGGAGCTCGTGTTCCAGTTTCCGATGGGCTGATTGAAGGCACGGGCGTTCTCGAACATCGACTGCATGTTCGTCACGGAGCTCGTGTTCCAGTTTCCGATGGGCTGATTGAACGCAATGGCGCCACTGAACATATAACTCATGTTCGTTACGTTGCTCGTGTTCCAGGCGCCGATGGGCTGGTTGAACACACAGTTCTCGAACATCCCCTGCATGTTCGTTACGTTGCTCGTATTCCAGTTTCCGATGGGCTGATTGAAACTGCTGCGCTGGAGAGTGGCGTTTCCGCCAAAGAACATCGACCCCATGTCCTTCACGGAGCTCGTGTCCCAAGCGCCGATGGGCTGGTTGAAGGCAGTGGCGCCATAGAACATCGACCCCATGTCCTTCACGGAGCTCGTGTCCCAAGCGCCGATGGGCTGGTTGAAGGCAGTGGCGCCATTGAACATCCAACTCATGTACGTCACCGAGCTCGTGTTCCAGGCACCGATGGGCTGGTTGAACGCAGTGGCGCCACTGAACATCCCACGCATGGTCGTTACGTTGCTCGTGTTCCAGGCGCCGATCGGCTGATTGAAGGAAGTCGCTTCATAGAACATTGCCCGCATGTTCGTCACGGATCTCGTGTTCCAGTTTCCGATGGGCTGGTTGAACGCAGTGGCGCTACCGAACATCGACCGCATGTCCTTCACGGAGCTCGTGTTCCAGTTTCCGATGGGCTGGTTGAACGCAGTGGCGCTACCGAACATCCAACCCATGTCCGTCACCGAGCTCGTGTCCCAGGCGCCGATGGGCTGATTGAACAAGCTGTCATTGAACATCGCACGCATGGTCGTTACGTTGCTCGTATCCCAGTTTCCGATGGGCTGATTGAAACCGGTGTGCTGGAACAAGAAAGACATGTTCGAAATTCGACTCGTGCAAGTCCGTTGCACAGCTTCCCACCTATGTTCGCGTATCATTTGGCGCAACTGCTCCTCGCTTCGTATGACGTACACCACCCCGTCTATCACGCCACTGTCCCCGACCCGTGCAGTTGGCGTCGCCGTAATGGTGAACCCCCCTCGTCGGTTTGGGACTTTAACCACCTTCACGTCATTGTTGATACGGCGAGACGCGTTCGTCCGGGCGTTGGTGACAGGTACGTTACCCCCTAAAATTTCCTTCCCAATCTTTCCAGAACGTAGGACACAACGTCCAGTTTTTGTGTTGCAGACCTTATCCGGATCGCACGGTTTACACTGCTTCATACTTCAACATTGGATATTTTTCCTTGGACCAAGTTTCCTCGATCTACGGATTTTACCTTTCCCTACAGCGAGACGCGTTCGTCCGGGCGTTGGTGACATGTCCATTATATGTCCCGAAACCTGCCACGGCACACGCCTTTCACTTAAATTCCTGTTTTTTACCACGTTGAGTCCATTTTGACCCCCGAAAACGCCCTCGTCCAGTGCTCTGGGGGGCTGTACAACCCACCTTTGTGAAGGTGGTCAATTCCCAGCCGCGGTGTGTGAGCGGCGCTGGTACAGGGGGGTCCAGTCTCTGTCCCGAGGGTGCTTTTTTTTGGGCAGACGGACTTTACCACAAGCATAAACAACATGGTAAATTCCGTTCCATTTACTTTTTTTATACAACGTTGGCCTCCTCGAGGAGCCGAAGACGATGCGACAGCTCCTTCACCGCCTCAACCAGGAGGGCTGTCACCTTGTTCCCGCAGTCCACTGTCAAGTACCCCTCCCGTGCCTCCATGTCAAACGGAGCAGGTCGCACCGCCTCGGGAATGATGGACGCGACATCCTGGGCAACCAATCCCACGTCCGTCCCACGCATGGGCTGTGGAGTATCGTCGCGCCACTCAAAACGCACGCCGCGCAACCGACAAACGTCCTCCAAAGGACTCCCAGAAATGGGGCGGATGTTCGCCTTCAATCGTTCGTCAGATGCGTACGCGACCACATCAGCCATCGCAAACAAATTACCACCCACCGTACAATCGTTGTTGGTCGTATCGGCATAAAATGGCCATTGTCCGTTCACCTGAGACGGGGTCGTGCCGTTGACTGCACCCCCCTTCAGGTATACGCGGTTCGCATCACAGTCCACAAACCCAGATCGGTGGTTCGTATCCTGCAACGTCATCCTCGGAGCCGTCCCCTGAACCGTGATGTTGGTGTACAGAACCGGAGCGTCGCTTAACACCAGGTTCCCAGATCCAGATGGTACGCCCGTCCCTATCAATGATGTGTTCAACAGACCAGACGATACATTGCTCGCGTTCAGACCCGACAACGCCGATCCCGAGCCCACGATACTGGATGCCGCTGTGCCGATGAGGGAGGGCAGACGGGCATTGGCCAAGGTCCCCTGTGATACGTTACTCGCGTTCAGACCCGACAACGCCGACCCCGAGCCCACGATACTGGATGCCGCTGTACCGATGATGGTGGGCAGACGAGCGTTGGCAAGGGTGCCCTGTTGAATATTACTTGCGTTCAAATCCGTAATGATTGATCCGTTTCCTACAATACGGCCCTGTGCATCGATATTCGCGACACCCAATGGCTGTCCTTTCTCACTCTCGAACACGACAGGCAGCCAATAAATGTCGTAATCATCTCCCGATGCTTTGACGAGGGCAGTTCCCGGATCCCCTCCCTGGGGGAGCAATTTGTTGGACACATACGCCTGAACTGCAAACTGGGTGGGAACGGTCGTCGAACCATGTTGACCTTTACTATCGAGCAACCCAGAGTCGTTGCTCACTTCCTCGAGCTTGACACCGACGGGGTTCCCATCCCGCCTGAACGGACCAATGGCTTGTAATCCTGCCAATGAGAACTTATCTGTATTCAGTGTCACAGCACCCGTCAATTGTTCCACAGCAAAGTATGGACCGATGGTTTGGTTCCCCAAATGATCCGTCAAACAATAGAAGACTCGACCAGGAAACTGCTCTTTGACAGCGTTACCAAAATTCGGTTGCCCACCATACTCCAATAACGCGTTATACGTCACACCTGCACCCACATATTCCATCACGTGTTGTCCAGTGCACACCGTCGATCCCTGAAAGAACTGGAACGCGTCGCCATTGTCCCCAGTGAAAATGGCCGGGAACAGGGATACATCGTACATTGGACGGTCGTTCGTTCCGATCCCCTTATACGTGGCCCCCGTCACAGTGTGCCACGTACCCCTGTGCAACACGACACATCCCTGATTCGGACGTCGACCTTCTGCATCGCTCACTCGGATGGGGTTGACGCTGTTCATGCTCACCGTGCCCGTGGCAGAAATCGTCGCGCCGCCGCCCACGAATTGTACTTCCGGGGTGGACTCGTACTGACCCAGTTCGTCGCCCATGACCACCGACTCCACCCGATCTGCCAGCATCTTGACGGTGGCCTGGGCATGCACACCGTTCTTGGGGTTCCCGCCGACAAATTGGACCGTGGGGGGGGACGTGTATCCCTCGCCGCCGAACCCCTCCGCAATGGTCACAGACGCGACGGATGATCGATAATCTTTATCCAACGTCCCGGCCAGAATGGGTGTTTTCCAGTACCCTGTGCTCACCAATCCGTACTCGCCGAAATCTGTGACACTTGTACTGAGATTGGTGGTTCCCCCGTCGACGCTACGGAAACTGTACGTGCAAAAGGTTGTGAAACAGGATACAAATTGCGCATACCCCGTAAATATGACGAGATGCCCGGGACCCCCCTGATTCACTTGCGTGAAACTGTCCGCGACCATGGACCGTAACGGACTATTTGCATTACACACGGCCCCGTCAATGAGCATCCCGCCTCCAGCACCAGTCGTATCCACATCAGACGTATCGTAATCCGGCAGCTTGTTAATTTTGACCCCGAATCGATCGAATGGACCGGTGATCGATGAACAGTTCTGTATATACGGAGATCCGGTAACGAAGGGACGTGTCGGAGCATGAATACTGATATGCGGACGTCCCATAATCATAGTGTACCCCGAACCAGGATTCACCTGTGTAAACCCAGTGACCACCCCGTTCGTCAGGATGGCCTTGTACTCCGCCTGGATGGATTCAGGTCGACTGACGGTGACTGTCGGGAGTTCTCTGTACCCTGCGCCTGGTTCTGTGACGGTGATTCCCACAAGCGTGGCTTCCGTATCCAGGTTGAGGTTTTGCATGACGGCAGTGGCAGTGGCCTGAATGGGTCTGGGAGCGGTCATTTGCACGATGGCCGTTGTGTACCCCGTCCCGCCATTGCTTACCGTGATGGCAGCGAGGTACCCTTCGGAATCCAGTGTGGCCTGTGCGGTCGCACCCGTCCCTGTCCCGAGGATGGTGACATCGGGCACACCGTCTGGGTATTTGGATCCCGTCTCTGTGATGACGACGCCGGTGACTTGTCCCCCTGCGATGGTTGCCGTGGCCAGTGGTTGGATGCCTGCCGGCGTGGAAATGGTGATTATCGGGAAGGCGCCGGGGTACTTATCTCCGGGATCGGTCACCTGGATGCTCTGCACTTCTCCCCTGGCAGTGAGGGTCGCGGTTGCCGTGGGTGCCGTGGCCAGGAGGGAATCGGGCGACTCGATGATGACCTGTGGCGCAGTGTTGTACCCCGATGGACTGTGCAGGACGGCGATGCTGGCGACCCGACCGAACTGGATGGTGGGTTCGGCGACGCAGCAGGGGAACGTCACGCAAAACGCCGGTCGTCGTAAGTCCACGAAACGGAATCCATACACGTAACACAGACTATCGACGAAAAAGTAGTGCACTTTGGGGTTTTGGGCAAAGAGACGTGTACTACGGAGATTATCGCCGATGACTGATACTTTGGGGGCGAGTTGGATGGGATTGTCCTCGAGATAATCCCCGGATTCGACGTAGATGGTCGAGAATTGGGTTGTGGCGACGGAAGCAGCGTGTTTGATGGTTCGGAACGCTTTATCCCAGCTCCGTCCATCGTTCAGATCATCTCCGGTCGTCTTGACGTAATACCGTATGGATGAGGAATGCGAATCTCGAATGGCTTGTGCGAGATTGAGGCCATTGGCAATCACGGTTTCGGAGGTGACCAGTGGCGTGGTGAGGGATTGTGCGACGAGTGCGTTTGCCGTGAGGGTATTGGAGTTGGTGGCGATGTGGACCGAGTTCCCGAGGATGACGTTTCCCAGTTGGCCAGGGAACGTCTCGCTACGAAAGAGACTGGGTGATTGGATGGTGACGTTTCCTCCGAGTGTGGCATCGGAAGCGACGAGGGGACCGGTGAGGGTCATTGTGTCCACTTGCATTGAGCTGGCCACGCCGTGATCCATTGTGACCAGTGGCGTGGTGAGGGATTGTGCGACGAGTGCGTTTGCCGTGAGGGTATTGGAGTTGGTGGCGATGTGGACCGAGTTCCCGAGGATGACGTTTCCTGGTTGGCCAGGGAACGTCTCGCTACGGAAGAGACTGGGTGATTGGATGGTGACGTTTCCTCCGAGTGTGGCATCGGAAGCGACGAGGGGGCCGGTGAGGGTCATTGTGTCCATTTGCATCGTGTTGGCCACGCCGTGATCCATTGTGACATGATCTGTGACGATGGACGAGACCTGTAGATTGGCAGGGGCACTGTCCGTTCCCAATTGGACGGTGAATGGGTCAAGTGTATCATGTGTACATATCAACGCATCTGTTTGCGGTGTGAGTGAGTAGACGGAGGAGAAGGCCGAAGCAGCATTTCCGATGCCCAAATTACTCGTGACAAGGCGTAATCGATCTGCCATGATGCTCTTACATACATTTGAAAATTATCCGAGGGTATGTGACGCTGTATTGTTTTCGCGAAGTGTAATACCGTCCAGGTATTCGCGGACGAGGGTTCGTCCATTGTAGAGACGTTCTTCACGAACTGTGGTGATCCCGAATTTATCGAATACACCACGGAAGAAGTCCCTGGTGAACCGTTTGACTGTATAATTATTGGCAGTGGCGTATCCACGGAGGGCCAACTTGAAATCGTCGAGTGAGACAAAGGAGTCCTGGTCGCGCGTCACTTGGTCCGACGTGACGAATGCTTCCAACACATTGGTTGTGGCAGCCAATTCGTTACGCGTTCCCACAAAGTATTGTGGCAGGACCGTCCAGACATTCTCGCAGCTCCATTTGTTCACGGCGTCCAAGTACAGACGGTTGCACTTCAGGAGGATGGATGGCATTTCTGCCTGGAGCTTATCGGCCAGTTTCATGTCGCCATTCACCACGGCTTTGGGAAAGTCGAAGAGCACGATACGTCTCTGGATCGATCCACTGTTATCTGCCCATGACGGGACTTCATTTCCAGCGAGGATTCCGGGGACATTCCATTGCGTACTGAATGCTGTCCGATTTTTCACGTTGATGGTGATATCCTCCCCGCTGACGATTGACTGGAATTCAGCTTGTTCGATACGGAGATCTGATTTGATTTCTGGGGCCACGTAGAGGAGTTTGTTGTAGAACTGGCTCAGCCCGAACTTGGTCTCGATGTTGTTGGAGAGCGTGCCCACGTCGACGTCTGCGTAGAACTGTTTGGCGATCTTGAGCGTCACCGAACTCTTTCCGGACATGGCGACACCTGCCATGAATGGGATGACTTGCCACCCATCGAGTTCGTTGAGGTTGTAGAGGAGACGTCCGAGCATGATATACATCCACGTCTGGACGTCCTCTTCCCACCCCTGATAATCCATGATGGTTCGGAACGCCGGTGTGGGTATATCGAGGGGGTTGTCGAGGAGATGTTGGTCGACGGGAAACTCCTGGTCGAAGTATTTGCAGGCTGCGATGTCCGGGTTGAGTGTGTTGTTGGTGTATGGATAAAAGGCGTTCTCCTTGGCGCGGTATACTCCGTTGGTGAAGGAGAACGTGCTTCGATCCTTTTTGAGGACTGGGAAGGAGTAATCGATGCAGTTCGTGAGGTGGTGCTCGAGTGTCTTTGGGTTGTTCGCGTTGGCCGTCAGCCAGTGCCATTGGTCGTAGTTGGTTTCCTTTGTTGTTTCCCTGTATATCCATTCCTTGATGGTACATACGGGTTTCCATGCATGTGTATTATGCCCATCGACCATGATGGGTTCGAAACACATATCCCCTTGTCTTCTGTAGTTTCGGTCCACTGCTTTGTCGAGCATGAAGAGCAGGAGACGTTGGTACGGGACAATATCGTCGTCGATCCAGCGGAACCGGAGGGACCAGGCGCCGAGTGATTGGTCGAGATCACGGTCGGACACTTCGACGGGGTTCTCGGTGCCTTCATGTCGATGGTGTGCGTTGACGACTCCCCGGAGTCCTTGGTACGTTGACAGGACAATCCGTTTGGAGTAGTACACTTGTTCAAGGACGGACTTCATGCGTTCGAGGGTATACTCGTTGTCGAGGAGTTGATGTTCTCGCAGCTTGTGGTACATCGCGATGGCTTCCATTTCGGCCTCCTGGATCTTCTCGTCGAGGAGTTTGAGGCCGTGGACGCCGCTGGAATCTTCCCCGGTGGAATCCCCCCCGAAGGCATCTGCAGGGTTGACACCGAGGTTCTGGAACGCATTTTCCACAATGTCTTGGTACGTAGCATTTGGTCGGGTGAGAGACCATTTTCTGTACACGACTTCGAACGCGTGTTCCGTATCGTCTTTCGACATGGAATCAAAACGGGTGACAACTCGTGATTGACGGTCGCGTAGACGCTGCTGTTGAACGCCGTCGTCCTCAACATGCGAGGCTTGCCGCTTTCGGGACGCGTTCGTGGACATTGGTTCGGGCATTCCAGTAGTCCTTGGGCTCTGTCCTCAGTGAGATTTAGATTTCAAGGGGATGGCCAGGGGGGTTCGTTTGGGCCTCCAGAGCGGTGTTTGGATGAGTTTGCAGGTGATGATGATATTCGTGGTGGGGTGTGAGTCTCATACTCTCATACTGTCCCTTTATAGCCCCTTTATAGCTTTCGCTTCGTGGCTCGACGGATGTGTGATAAAAATTATGGGGCTTGGAGTATATGGTTACGGTGATTGCATCTTCCAAGGCCTCCTCATCGCAGAACTCAAAGTGGAAATCATTCAAGCGTTTTGAGCAAACCCGTGGTCAGAACGTCAAGCAGCGGATTGAGAAGGCGTCTCGATTGATCAAGGAACAGGGACGTACCGATCTCAAGACGTTGTTGGAATCTCATGCACACAATGTGGACGCTGCCCTCCGTAAATTGGAATCGGACACTGCCGAGATGGATAGTACATAAGATTTGCGAATGTCGGGGGCGATGCTTCGTTTTTTTTTCTGACAATTTCCATACACATGTCGTCTCTTTCGCTGCACAGTCCGCTGATCAGTATCCCGCTGTTCTCTGCTCTCACGTTCCTCATCGTCGGAAGCCCCATCGTCTACAAGTTCACGGACGCCAAGATCGGTCGTCTGTTGAAGATTGATCTCGCCGACAGGAACGGGTGCCCGACCAACACGGGATTGATTGTCCATGCAATCGTGCTGGCCATTCTCCTGTACGTCTTCCTCCGTCTGTATAGCCCGGAAGCTGTCATGTACTAGGTCGTGACCCTGTACTAATAGAATAATAATACAATGATACCGTCGTTTGCAAATATACAGACTGTATATTTACAAATGATGTTTATGATGAACAGAACAAACAGGCCATTCTCACTTCTTGCTATTACTGGGGGCAGCAGTGGACTTCGGGATGCGACGGACTCGTGAGTTGAGGCTCTTCAGCTCGCTGATGGTTGCCTTCAGCTTCTGGTTCTCCTCAGCCAACTTGTCGTTCCTGCATTTGAGCGAGTCGAGGTGCTTCTGGATCTTGCCAATGGTGGTCTCCATACATGTCCAGCACAGAAGAATTTGCGGATTTAAACGCATGACGATTGATAAAATTGCTCCTCAAATTGATAAATTTGGAACTTTTTTAACCCTATATATATATAATGGGGAAGTTTGTTGTACCCACGACCATACCCACGACCATACCCAAGACCATACCCAAGACCATACCCAAGACCATCCACAAAGCCCTGCTCGCCTTGACTGTCCCGGCGTGTCGCGTGGTACCCCCACGCGTCTACAGTCCATGGGTCAAGTACAACTTGGAACGGGCGGGGTGCCTGTACACGAAGATCGGCCAATGGATGGGATCGCGAACCGATTTGTTTCCACTGGAGTTGACTGACTCGTTGCAGAGTTTACAGACCAGTGCGTATCCCATGACATCTGCGACAGTGACGGATGTGATCACATCCAGCGGTCTGGAGTTTGATCACTTCGACCCGATACCCATATCATCGGGAAGCATTGCACACGTACACAGGGCCGTCTACAAAGGTGCACAGGTTGCCGTCAAAGTCCAACGTCCTGGTCTCCTGAAGGATATTGAGGATGATGTCCGTTTGGTGACATGGGTCCTTAACCTGTTCTCGGGGGAGGGTGAGCGACGAATGGTCGACGACATGAAGAAGACACTCCATGAGCTGGTCCAGAGCGTCCGGAACGAAACGGATTTCGTGGAAGAAGCAGGACATATGGAACGGTACCGAGCATTCTTTTCAGGGACACTCTGTATTCCACAGGTGGTGCTCGGATCACCGACAGTTCTCATCATGGAATATGTTCCCTCAACACCGTACACGGGTGATGCATCGGTGTTGATGAAGCTGTTTTACGACCAGTTCTTCGAGTTTGGGTATTTGCACACGGATCTGCACGCCGGGAACATCGGGATGTCTTCGACGCAGGAATTGGTGCTGTACGATTTCGGCAGTGTGATACGTATCCCTGAAGATACGGTGATTGGTATGAAAGCATTGTTGGTGTCGTATATGAACAAGAATACGGCGTTGATGCTCGAGTATATGTTGGAATACGGAATTATGGAATCGCGACACCAACCCATTCCAGATGATGAGATGCAGATGCTCCAGAAGTTCATCGAGAATGTGCTTTCGTACATTGAGGTGACAGATATGGATCAGTTCGCGACCATGATGAAATCGACGCCGTTGACTGCACCAACGTGTACATTTACGGACCATATCTTTATCATCGTTCGGTCGTTTACGTTGATGGAAGGGATTTGTAAACGGATCGACCCTGACTTTGTGATCATTGAAGCTGCCATGCCTCTTGCACGTTCGTTCGTCAACGATCCCATGTTCCTCGCTCTCAAAATCGAAGACGATCTACGTCACGTTGACCATATCCACCGGAAGATCTTACAATCTTGACAACCGATCAGACTGACTCGACACGAAGGGAGGAGATTGTGTCGTTCATGCCCCACGCACCGAGGTTTGCGTGTTTGCCTGCATAGAGTGTCAGTGTTCTTCCTCGGAAATCGTTATGTTCATAGGCCAGAGCCTTGAGTCCAGAGGGGACGACGGCACTGCTATACGTATCATTTTCCTTGTTTAAGCCTGTTCCAAGGAATCCCTTGGATAGGCTACGTTGCAACGTTCCCACTGGAAAATCCCTGAACGGTCCTGTGAAGTTGGCATCCTTATAGAATCGGACATGGCCTGGTTCGAGGATGACTCCGCTGCTTGTCCACTTTGCTCCAGGGAGAAAAGGCTCAGAGCAGGAGGAGTCTGTCGACAGGATGGACAGGATCATGACAGCGAACACCATCACAGCAAGAAGAAGTACCAGATAAGTCGGCATATATGTATATATATATAGAATAATTTCAACAGTTTTTGGGGAGGTCCCATGTGATGTCGTTCTCATTACAGCGTCCCGTACATTTACAGGCAATGTACGTACTGGCACCCTCGAGGAGGTACTGTGTCGGAATATTCTTTGGATGAATGGACCCGACCGCTCGCACGAGACCTGTGGTCAGATCTTTTCCGTTGTTCCTGTTTCCAGATGCGACAAACCCTGTTTTATGGATATCCACGAGGAACGAGAACCCGTTCTTGTTTCTGTTACTGCAGTCGCCGTCGTTCCGGTCGCAAATATCGACGACGTACCCGTAGAACCCCTTTGCGATTTTCGGGCCCTTGATTTCGACCACTTTGTACATCCATTCGGGAGCCTCGTCTTGGTGGACGGCAACCGGGTAGACACGTTTACCTTCAAAGGTCATACCCCGTGTCCCCATCCGGTGCAAATTCACACCAGCAAACCCCTCTCCGTTATCGTCATTGGAATTCTGTCCAAAATAACTGATGTTTGTGGGAATCCATCCAGCTCCATTCCGTTGTTTTGTTTTTTTTCTGTAATTTCTGTACACGGGCTCTGGGCTACTGTTGCCAGCATACGGATCCAATGGAACTGCCCGTGCATCGTCTGCAAGCGGTCGCCTCTTCTTGCCTCCCCTCCTCTTCTTGCTTTTCCTTGCTTTCCCCATTTTTCGGTAACATTCGTGGCCAACTCGGGTCAGGAAGAGTGCCACCAACAAAGCCAACAGGAGAATGTTGCATTGAACACTGAGTCGCATACAGATACGCAGATTTTCTTCTGTCATGTCTATATGGACCCGACATCCTTGGTTGATGTTGCGAACCAGATGCGGTACTTGAAACACGACAAACTCCGTACAGTCAAACCGATGCCTTCCGTGCAAGTTGACGCAGTGGGTGTCTCTTCGTCACAGATCGGCGAGTTTGTGGACAATCCATTCCTGGCTCCGTTGCCTAAAGTTGTGTACGATGCACGTGGTCCATGTGAGATCTTCGGGGAACCTACGCGGATGCACCTCCGTAAATAAAAAATGTGTTTGTTTATCATGGAGCTTGCGATTCTCGGTGGACTGGCGCTGGTGGGATGGTCATTGAGCCCAGCAGGTATTTCCCGACGTGTTCAGCACACTCGTCCTGTGCGCATGACAAACGGATGTGAGACTGCGACGGATGTGATCTCCGAGTACCCATTCGATCCAGATACGCAACACCAGGAACTATTGGATACGGATACTCGTCAAATTCAGGAACACATTCGCGATACTCGTGGTGTCCTCCAGGAATATTCCCGTAGCGACAAAACTGCGTCTGTGGATACGCAGCGGAAGATGGAATTGTTTACAGGCAACGATCTTTCATGGAAGAAGAAGGATGACGTCCCTCGTCTTTTCCAGCCGACAGAGACTCGTGTGGCCGTTTCGAGCGGTGGTGGTGCCCTGTCTGCGACGTCCTACGATGCCTCTGTCCTCAAGGATCGAAGCGTGTTTGCTGGGACCATGAACAATGCTCTTCCGTTTGCCCAGGAACGAGTTGGTCCTGGACTAGGTGTTGATGCGAATGTTCCGAGCACAGACGGACTGCATTCACAGTTCCGTGTTCTTCCGATGAACACACTGAACGCCCATCGCACGAACCAGCTGCCTGGCCTGTCGTCCTCGGGTGCGAATCAGATTGCGTCTGGGAGTCGCCGGTTCGACTCGTTCTCGCAGACCCAGCCGTCTCTGGTGAACCACACCCCGAACCAGGGCCCTGGGCGATCGTCGTTCCAGGCCCAGGCGTTCTACCCGACGATCGTGGAGAAGCATACACGTTCGGAGCGCCTGGGTGCCTTCCCTCGCGCGGTGGGTGGTTGTGTGAAGACGTGTGGTGCCCCGTCACATCCCCGGTTGACGAGCATGCCGACCAAGCGCGACGTGACGTTACCGGTTGGATCTGGTGCATCGGCGACGCAGTACGAGATGTATGAGCACTCGGGGCGCACCCTCCGCGACCCCAAGGCCGGAAGTCTGTCGTACGAGGCGGGCCAGACCATGACGAATCCTGGGTCGTCGGTCGCGATGGGTGGCATTGCGTCGGAGATGACTGGTTCGACCCTTCGTGAGCTGGAGCAGATTCAGGGTGTGGGTGGTGTATCGTATTTGAGTGCTCCCCGTGTCCGGTCCCGTGTACGACAAGGCTCCCGTCGTGCTCAGGAAGGTCGTGCGAATCACGGCTCTGTCCAGGGGGGATTGACAAAGAACATATCTTCATTGGGAGACATTCACACTCGGAAATCCAAGGAGAATGCGTACGACCGTCTTCAGGCAGGTGGGGCTCCGTATGCCCAGCAACGTGAATCGTCTGGGTACCAGAAGTCCAAGAAGAAAGTCCGCAGCCAGAACCCGTATGGAGAATGGGATTCGCTGGGCCTTGGCCTTGTGGATTGAAGAAAAGGGCAGGTTGACAGGTATAAAGAGACGGGAATCCGGTATGGGGTATAGATGCCATCGATCCCCATGGAGAATACATCCAGGACATCCAGGACATCCATTGCGAAGTCCAACGACTCGAATTCTGATGTTAACAATTCCAGTACGGCCGAGAAAGCTGCGAAGGAGGCCGCGAAAGAGGCAGCTGCAGAATGGGAAAAGCGGACGACTTCATGGGCTTCCATGGTCCCATCAGACGGGATTGAGTTGCCCAAGGATTTTGATTTGAAGGACCCGAAATGGAAGGACCGTGTGAAAGTGGAGATGGGTCCGCCAATGACCGCCGAACAATTCAAGGCATGGCACGAGAGGAGACGTCATCAGATGCGTCAATCTTGATTTTTTTTCTCTAACGTGTAGAATAACATGTCATTCTTGTCATTCGACAGCGAGACTTTGAAGACGTATGGACTCTATGCCCTGATCCTTGCTGCAGTTGGTCTGGTCATTTTCTTCATCGTGAAGAGCATGCGTGACCGGTACGAGGACGGAACTTCCGAGGAGTTCCTGGGTCTCTTCGGCAACAAGAACGAGGACTATAGCGACGATGACTCCGACTCCGACGACGACTCCACGGACGAGGAGGGATTTACGGACGATGACTCTGACGAGGATGACTCTGACGAGGATGACTCCGACGAGGATGACTCCGACGACTCTGACGATGAGGGATTTACGGACGATGACTCCGACGACTCCGACGACTCCGACGATGATGACGACGACAACGACGATGATGAGTCGTACGAATAAGGGTGGCGTGTGTAGGACTTGACGACTTCGAACGGAAAGAAACAGCTTAACATCTTAAAACTAACTAAAAGAACATCTTTTCAATGGGTGCGCATTGTTCGCATTGAAAAGGCGTGGTTGGGATATACATGGGTGGATATACATGGGTATAGGGTGGTGGATATTTACTTGCTTGGCTTCGACGGTGCGGGTCCCCAGTGGATGGTGCCCTTTTTTTTGCTCTGGTCGGTGCACCGGATTGTGGTCGCTGGGTCGACGAGGTTGGTGGCCATTGATTGAACGAATTGAATATATGGTTGAGAGGGAATTCGGTTATTCATGTATAGTATATATACGTATATATACAATCAGATTAGATTTCAAACGGAACGCTCGGGAACCTCTTCGGGGATGGTCACTTCCTTCGCCACAGTCTTGCGTGCGGTTGTCGTCTTCTTCTTCGGGGCTTTGGGTGCCGGGGTGTCTGCGACTGTGGGTGCCGGGGTGGCTGCTCGGCTCGGTGGGGGGGTATCCGGGACGGGTGCCGGGACGGGTGCTGGGACAGGTGACTGGACAGGTGCTGGGACAGCCTCGGCTGGCTTTGTGGATGACGGGATGTTCCGGTTGGACTTGAATGCTACGAAGTTGACCATATGAAAATATATAGAAATTATTTACAGCGAGTTCCCTTCTTCAGTTGGGAGAAGAGGTAATTACGGAAGGCGAGTGTATTCGGGGTTCCGTTTCCTGTGACTGGCATGGTGACAAATTGTCGATCGCTCGCCCGTTTCTTGTACACATCCGTCAATTCTCTGATGGTATGATGATCGAAATGTGAATTGATCTTCCGTGTAATGCATGGGGTCTGGGGACACGCTTCAGGCTTCTCGGATCCGAATTCGTTGGTGAGGACATTCATGAACGGGTTATCGTGTGTGGGTTGTGTGCACGATCCCCTGGACCTGTGTGAGGCTTCCTTGGACCGTGAGCTGTGCCATGTGCTGTACCGGCGCTTGTAGGAGGCGTTGTGTGTACTCACCGTGAACAGGAGGGACACAGCAATAATACATACGCACCCGAAGAGAAGCGGTGTTGCTGTATCTTGATACAGTGAAGTCGCGATGGCAGCGTACACAATGAATCGAACGGTCGCGTTGAGCAGTTCTTGTGGTTCCATCCCACGTGCAGGGAAGAACTCGAGTGGACGTCTGACAAGTACGGATACATCAGCGTACCAGGGACGGTCGAATGGAGAGCAATCATCTGTCATGCTATTACTAAGCAGCAGCGAATTTTATTTCAAAATCACTTATCTTGGGGTGGTGCACCCATCAGTTGCTGGAGCAGACCGCCCATATCGCCCGACTCGTCGCCGAGGGCCCCCCCGAGTGCGCCGAGCCCCCCGCCGTTGAGGAGCATTGACATGAGGGAGGACACATCGAGGTCGCCGTCCTGTACCTGCTTGGCGTACTTGGAGGCCATGGTTTCGATGCCGGACAACATGCTCTCTGGGATGACAGATGCGGTCGTGCCGATGAGGAACAGCATTTGGAGGTACTGCCAAACGCAATCCTTGGTGTTGTCTGTCGCCTGTTCCCAGATGGGCCGCAAGGAGATGCCGCCGGGCAACTCGAGCGCATCAAACATGCTCTCATCTTTGGCAGTGATGGCATCGGCGTGTGGCGAGACTTCCTTCATGAACATGTTCATTGCCATTTTACTGTTTGGACCGGAAATCACCGTATCAAACGTAGCAAGAAACAGTTCGATCTTCTTGGTAGCGGGCTCGTCGGGGAACACATCAACCAGCTCGGCGAGGAAACTCTTCAACATATGGTTGAAACTCTGGACGGTCGTCATGTCTTCTGCTGGAAAAAAACAAACCAGAACATCCGCAACGGACTGGAACCCGTCGAGGAAGCGACAGTTGATGGGGTCGTCGTTTCCTTGACGAATATAAAAGAAAAAGCTGGAGTATAGATGCCCTGTTGCATAGGTGGCTCGTTTACAGTGGCACACGCATCGCTCCTGGAACAGGCACTCCGAGCTCACGGAATCCATTGCATTTCCGATCACCCGTCATTAGACGACCCATTCGCTCTATTATTGCACCGTATTCAGCATCCCGATGCCCTTGTATTAACATGTCGCACAGATACAGAATCGCACCCTGAGATCCAACGTCTGGTGACAGACCTCGCACAGATCCTCTTGCCCGAGCCCATCGAGATGGTTACGTACATCGACATGGACCAACACGAGCTCTTCTACCATTTGTTACAGACTGGGTTTACCGGTACATTTTCGGAAATGATGATCATGATGAGGAACCCGTTGTATGCACGGTCATCCGAGGGAACGATGCAGCAGCAGATTGTCCCTGGGTCGTTCTCGCACCTCACACCCGTTCATCTCCAGCGGATTGTCCAAGCCATTGTGAAGCAAGTCCCGTACATATCAACAACTGTGTAAACCATCATGTATAAAGCAAGATAGCCAACGGTATGGCATCAACTCTCTCTCTCTCAGTCAGACATGCACATCAGTCAACTTCCGAAGGCGAGCGAGTACCACTGGACATCTCCACAGGGACGCGGAAAGACCAAAACAGCATCTGCGACGTATTTGGGGAAACGTATCACATTCCAAGTCCCGCCATGTCGTTGTCGTCTATTCTCGGACAACGGGTCACACACGCTGTACTTGTCACTGGAACAGGAGATCCATGTCGCATTTCAACGGATCATTGAAGCGTATGAAGCGTATATGCCAGAGGTGTTGGGCTGTGACATTGAGTACGACATCCTCCCTTCCATACGTGTATCTGAAGGGGGGTATAGTGGACGATCATTTACGAGTTTTCGTCTTCCAGTATGGGAAACGCAATGGTTCAATGAATCGGGCGGATACCTCCGTGATGCTCCGTCACCCTCCGAGATTGGCGCGTGTTCGTGTATGCTCGAGTTTCAGGGCATCTGGATGTCGTCCAGTTCGCCCCCGAAGACAGGCCTGAAGTTCCGGTGTATCCAGGTGAAAATCGAGCCGTCGAGCAAGCCGACCCAGCCAACGCAGGGAAGTCATGGGGCACAGGGAGGGAGGCCGGTCCGCGAACGTCAAAGTCAGGGAATCCAATACGCGTTTCTGGACGACTGACTCGAACAGACCGACAAGTTGTTTTCTTGTGCAGGCGGTTGATTCAATCCCAAAAGTTACGTTTGCGTTTTTTGATGCCTTTGATAATATAGAGCATGTGTTTTTTGTCCCGTTCTCGTTCCATCAATCTATTTACGTCTGTCATCGGTGTTGTCGCTTTCACATGACTGAGTTCTGCATGGTGTAAAATTGTATTGACAATTTCATCAGGAAGTCTTTGTGTTGCCCCGGTTGTTTTATTCTTTATCCGTAACTGATCCAATGCAAATCTGGCAGCTGTTCGTCTTTCGTTTCTCCCGTGTCCTTTTCGAACCACTTCAAGCATCTTAAACATGTACACTTTTCCACGTCGCGACTCCTGTTCGATCAGCTCCTGGATCTTTTCATACGAAAATCCCGGCCGGGTTGTCCCAATCTGAGATACGTACGCTTCGACGATGGGGACAAGGTAATCCAACAACCTTCGTCTCCACTCCTGGTCATAAATGTGCTTAAAAATTTTGTTGATGATGTTTCTGAGTGCGGACAGAATCAATTCACCGGTGGGAACGTACCGGGCGATTATGAAAAGTATTCCAACAGGGTTTCCTTTGTACATTCTGTGTACCCTTTTCCAGTCGAGATTATTTGGATCTACTGCTCGCCAGGTCAGCCATTCAATCACTCTCGTATGGTTGATGACTCCTCTTTGTCCTGATGAATAGGGTCCTATAGGGGGGTAATCTCTATACAGCTCAATAGAAAAGACAATGAACGTGCTGAGAGCACCCAATATCATGAATACGTTGTACCAAAATGTAATAGTATCGCGTGGTCCCCTGAGAATATCTGAAATGGTCCGTGGAGGGAATTCAGCCGGTAATGAAAATTGATTGGCGGTCATCGAACGTTTCAGTGACTCCAATTGCTCAAGTGTCAAGTGCAATTGTATGTACGCCTTCACATTGTCTTTGACTAGAATGTCAATCAAATCCTGAACGGTTACATGCATTTGTAATATGTCCGTGCATTTTTTTTGGGACTCCTTGTTGTTTGGAGACTACTCCATGGACAGAATGGACAGAATGGACAGAATGGACAGGATGAAAGCTGTCAGGATCTCCTCACCCATGCATAGGAGCTGAGGTGGTTGTCCATTTTCACTGATGTCCAGAGCGCCCCATCATGTCCAGGAACAGTTTGTCCCGGATATCGATGGGCGTGAACTCCAACCGGGCCTATCCGTCCAAATTTCATATCGATACCAACAGGAGCAGGGCGAAGAGGTTCCCGTTCCTTTTTTGCAAAGACATAGGTAAGGTTACCACCACCTGACACAACGTGTGCATTTGGGTACAATTTCATTTCATTGAAATTCAGGCGATCACCATGCTTTGTGGCCAAGTAGTAATAGTCCTGTTGCCGATGTGGTGACGTGTTCCCTGGCCACGATATGGAGGTGTCGAGCGCCATACCATCAATATATTCGTTCATCACCACCCCATGAATATGCATCTTGATGAGTTGATTGTCGCTTCGCTTGAAGTCGTGTGTGGGCACAGCCATGTACACCGTACTCCCGGTGAGATCTTTGGCCATTTCGAGGGTCAGGACATGCAAATGTGGCCCGAAAAGGTACGTGCGATACACGAACTCTTCCTTGATCCCGGGGATGTACTGTCCCATGACTTGTTCTTTCTTCATCGGCCCGTAGTGGTACCCTGGACGACTGTCCATGATTCCCATCGCATGCAACTGATCGTCGTGTGTGACTGGATTCCTCGGAAATTGCGCGATGATCTCGTGATACGTCAGCGGCACCCACTTTGATATCCTCATTACATTCCATGAGATTTTATCGGCTGGTTGAAACTTTTGTAAACGTGGTCAATTCCCAGCCCGGATCCCTGGTAAAAATCAGATTTTCACCCACAAGCAAAAACAACATGGTAAATTCCGTTCCATTTACTCTTCCTCCACGTGTGAGGTAAAAAAGAATCATTTTCGATTCAATCTACGCAGTGGTATATCGTGGCATATGGAAAAGAACTCTTTTTGTAAGTATAAAGCCCATGGACATGACAATGGACACGACAATGGACACGACAATGGACACGACAATGGACACGACAATGGACACTATGGACGCGACAATGATGGAGGCAGCCATGAACCAGGTGGGGTATGATGTACCGTCTGCAGATGTAGACAATTGGGGCCCTGTCGTGTGGCACGAGATGCATGCGTATGCGTTGTCACCGCCTCCTCTGCACCGAGATATCGTTACATTTTACACAGTCACCGTACGGAAGAAGATTCGGTGTGTATCGTGTTTGGAAAAGTATATCCGTTTGATCCGTGTGCATCCCATTCCGTCCAATCCAGACCATTTGTTCGGCTGGACAGTCACCATCCATAACATTGTCAACCTGATGCTCCGGAAACCTGTCATGGAAATCGACGAGGCTCGAAGGTTGACATTGCAACGGATAAATCAACCGTCATAGGGCAACTGGTGACGGTGGAATGATTTGTGGCGATGCGGGTTCTGGTGTGGTGTGCAAAACGTGTCTGCAAAACGGACAGGACCCTACCGACCTGCATCGTTCGTAACACAGTGCATCCACTCGATTTCCACAACAGGAGAAACATGCAGCTTGTTGGTCTGTAAACGTCTCACAACATAAGACACATGTTTTGGAAGAGACGACTTCGTTGGATGGGTTCCTATGTAGCTCGCAGAACAGGCACCTGGTATGTTTTGGGTCCAGGTCCTTGATGAAATACTTGCTGCATTGACAGATGCGCCAGTGCCACATGCTCCGTATGAGATCGACTGCCTGTTGTAACGACTCGTTTGGGGTCCACACATTGGTCAGAACAAACTCATCGATGACGTAAATTTCTTCATCATCTTCGGTGAGTTGGCTGAACATCGAGCACGGGCTCACATTGTTCTTCAAGGCTCTCCGGACATGCTCGTGTCCGTCTGGGACATGGACACATATATCAAACGCCAGATCCGTCTCATCTTCATCGGGCTCGTTATACCGCACCAAGATGCATATCCCACCCGGGTTTGTGAAGGCAAGGACATCTTTTGTCTGACAAAGACGTAAAATCATGCGCTGGAACGCCGTCACTTCGATCTGGGCGTTTGACATGTCTGGCCACTCGCAACGTTTTGCGAGGACGACTTCACCCCTACTGGACAAGGTTCCTTCGTGAAATTTTAATCAGTTGTTCCACTTTGGCCTGCACTCTGGTGATGTCGGCTCGGCTGAGTCTCCTCATCTGCCTGTCATCTGGCTGGAACGTACGCACCACTGCTGGTTCGTGGTCGACCATGAGCTTACACACGCTACCCCCTCGGACGTTGGTGTACCCGAATCTGTCTGCGTACAGACAGTATAAATACGACTCCGTATCTGCTGGTCCACCGATGACGATTTCGACGATACGTTCGGGTGGACCATACTCACGCACCCATGCAGCCGAACTTGATGAGCATGTAAAATGGTCGGTGAGACGGACATATATATTATCCGTCGACCCGACATATATCTTGCCATGCTGGAGGAGGAGGACATACGTGAAGAACCTTGTTGGCGGTTGTTGACGTGATTTCCAATACTGGGTGTACATGGACCGGATGGAGATGGTGTTGGTGGCAGATGCGAGGAGCAACTCGTCATCAATGAGGTCTGTGCCCATGTCCATGATGCCGACGAACGTGTGGATGACGGCGCATTCCAGCGATTCCTTTATGACTGTGAATTCACGGTCTTAAAGAAATTGTAGATGTTTGGGTATAAGGTATACATGTGCGATGCAGGGAACTGGTGTTGGCACTGTTGTCACCCCATCGATGGCGAACGCATTCCGTTACCCATTCAGTATGATGAACGGTTGGACCAATTCAAGACGATGGGTCAATTTTGCTCCTTTGAATGTGCCAAGGGGTACAACCGGGATACGAGACATTACCGGAGTGGCGAACGTGGCATGTTGCTTGCCCGTCTAAAACAGCGAACGACTGGGTCCTATTCGAGGACCATTCCTGCGCCGCCTCGACAGGTGTTACGTGTATTCGGGGGGACACTTTCCCTGGCCGATTTCCGACGCCGGTCTGCTGAGAAGAAGTTGGTGTCCGTGCTGCCCAAGAATCTCGTGCCCATCGAACACATCATTTCGACGCACGAGGTGACGGACCAGAAGACAGTCTCCACGAAACGGATCGACTTCAAGGGGATATTGGCAAAATCCACGAGCCAGAACGAGATGTTACGTCTTCGTCGCCCAGTGACATCCCCGGGCATGAAGGAGGCACAACACAGCAGCTTGGAACAGTTTGTGCGTAAATGTAACTAAATCTCACACTAAAAATCACACTCAAACCGTGTAGATTCGCCTCCACGGGTAAACGGTTCGACTTGTGTCAGAAGGTTCCCCTTCGATTGTCCCTGGACCCAGATGCTTGGATCGTAGGAGGAGGTTTCTGTGCCTCGGCGGATATGAGATTTCCCGCCTCGAAGGTTTGTGCCGATGTTGGTATGATACCTGTTTCCGTTATGTTGCTGGCTGGCTACGGGTCCGACGAGTTGTGTGGAGACGCACTGCTTGCCCTTGCAATGGGTGATACCGCCACCGATTCGGAGCTTTGGTGTGGAAATATTCTTATGACCGTCCTGGAACGTACACGTATACGGCAATTCGGACGGACACGAAGATTGGACATTGTGTCGTTGCAAATACTTGAACGTTTCCTGCGACATGCGGAGCCTATCCAGATCGTAATTGGTATCCCTGAGCGATGCGCTTTTACCAATGAATGAACTCATACGGACTACTGAGAAAAAGAATCCAGAACTCATCCTCACGGGAGAACGGAACTACATTGCTGATGTTTGACACAATGCATTACATTTTTGCCCAGTTTGTGTCCACAGTAGGTGGTGGCTTTGTGTGTGAAGTCTTGGTACCTGTAGACACCGAGCTTTTCCGAAAGTTCGAGCAGGAATTGGAAGTTTTTCCAGAATGTCTTTGTGTGTCCGTACGTATCTGTCGCCACATGTGCTGCTTCATGGAGGAGCACGTACATTGCAACCTGTGGATCTTCGATACGTCCGTTTTCCTGTCGAATGCAGATATGGATGCTTCGTTTATTGAGGGAGTACGCGATATCATCACCATGTCCCACTTCGGCGAGCGTTCCTGACCACCGTTTGTGGAGGTTATCGATCCTGGGATCGTCTGGGTACACATCCCGTGCTTCGTCGATGAACCGTTGGAGTCGTTGTGTGAGTGTGTGTAACATACGAGCCGCCTTCTTTGCCTCTCGTTTATTCTTCGTAGGTTGGACTTTATACGGAGTACCACCTACATGGACCGTGTTGAATGTTGACGACCTCACCACCCACCATAGCATCCATATCGCAACAATGATAACAAAACCGAATGCGATCATGTCTGTATATTGTCATGCAGTGAATATTTTATGGGATGTGGCATGGTCGGAGTATTGTAACGGGATCTTGCAATAGAAATCTTTTCTATTATAAGAAGTAATGTCTAATGGCTACTACAACAACATGAACAACATCGGTTCTCAGACGAGTGCCCCATACACCTCCATGGCACCGCCCACTTCCATGTATGCTCAGTGCTCGTCGATCCCCAAGATGGTCGCGTTCAGCGCGTGTTTCCTCTTGGTTGCCGTCGCGGTTTACCTGATTGTGGTGATGATGCAGAAGTCCAAGTTGAGCAGTAAGCTGGACACGTGTTTGGCAAAGGGTGGAAAGATGGACGCCGAGGATGCGTTGGAGATGCCTTCCAAGCCCGTGGCGATTGGTGCTGCGACTGCTCCCCCTGCCAAGTTCATCATGCTGGGTTCCGAGAACAAGACAAAGGGCTCCAAGAAGAAGAACGAGAAGAAGAACAAGAAGAAGAGCAAAAAGAAGAACGAGAAGAAGAGCAACAAGAAGAGCAAGAAGAGCAAGAAGAGCAAGGGAAAGAAGCGGGAAGAATTCCTGTGGTTTTAAACATTCGTGGAACCAATGACTCGTCCGTATTGAACATATGCCATGGCATGTAACAGTGCATCTGCCAGGTCATCCTTCTTTTTCGAGGTGTGAAAGACTGTGGCGAGTGTTTGCCCTGTTGCCCCGAGGAATCCCTCTACTGTACGGACAGCCAATTGTTTCCTATACCGGTATGTCCACTCTCGGTCCGTCGAATCTTGTGGAAACGATGTCATGGTGGACGCGTATAACAGTTTATTTTTGGAATCCTGGAAGTGGACGGTATAGCCTTTCATGGTGAAGTAACACTCGAGGTAGTGCATGAGACGGACCATGGTGGGGTTTTTGATAGGTTGGTGTTCAATAATGATTGTTGACGGTGATAGAGCGAGGAGCGACGGTGTATTCGTCTCAAGAGCACGAATCACTTCAGGTGCACGTGTTCCGGGAAGTGTCCAGACTTCCCAGAACGCGATGGTTTGCGTCGTGGGGTTCCATGCGCACACACCGCAGTTTTTTACGCCGATATCGATGCCAACGATCATGCGTCGGCTGTAAACCAGGGGCTTTAAAGGGGGGTTGTCGGCCATGACTCGGCCACCAATCGACTCGGTACCACTCGCGATGGCCGATTTCCTGGTGTCTCTTCTGGGGCAGGTGGCACGGTACGGAGTCCAAGCTGATGATGCCGTGGTACGTTTGGTGCATCGTGTGATTGACGAATTTTCCATCAGTATGTCTCGTCAGACGGGAATCTCCATGGACTTCATGCAGACATTCAAGTCCGAGGTTGTCAAGCGTGTCATGACGGGCAGATGCACATCACCGCATCCATGTCAAGGCCGAACCAAGAATGGAATCCCGTGCAAACGGAAGACATATACAGAATTCTGTGCAGATCACCAGGATCAATCTACCTCAAGGGTACGGCATCTCCAAGGAACACAACCCAAGAAATGTACGGGTATTATCCGTCCCATGCGTTTCGAATTTTAGGGTTTGGTATGAGTATTCCACCGTTTGTGTAACCGGTACAATGTGATCAGCCAGAGTCCGAATGTGGTGCCGAAGACAATTGTCCTCAAGGATGCGTCTGAAATCACATAGACGGGTGCGACAATTGAATGGATGAAGGATTGGTCATCATGCTGAAGGCCACGTAATTTCTTTTCGAGGACGGTCAACGCGCATTGATCATTACTCATGGCCCAATGTAACATGAGGAACGGAGCTGTGATGGCGTGTAAAGCCAAGGACTCGTCATGATCCGAGAAGGGAGCCCAGATCATCCAGACAATCAAGGCGATGTGAATGACGCGTACCAGAAGTGCGGCCAAAACAGATGCAGCCTGGGTCTGGCTCATGGACATATACTCAAGGGCCAGAGATTTTCCCTTGCCTGTGCCCGTTTTTTTTCTCCATAACATGTATCAATGGTTAGAACCGCATATATTGCCCCGAACGGGACCGTAGCTTACTGGAACGCTGAGAAGAAGAGGGGGTTCAAGTCGGCTACGTCCGGCTCGAAGGCCTGCAAGAATAATGCCCCCCGGGATGCCAGTGGCAAGTGCCCGTGCAAGAGTGGTAGCCGTAACCCTTCGACTGGAAGGTGTATCCCAGCCCCCCGTCCCCCCTGCAGGAACAACTTGCCGCGTCAGGCCGATGGAAAGTGCCCGCCCACGGCAGCCAACCGTGCTGCGTCTGCTGCCAAGGCCCGTGCCACGAGGAGTGCGTCCACGAAGCCGTGCAAGGATGGTCAGGTGCGTGTGGCCGGAAGGTGCCCGCCCAAGCCCTGCAGGAACAACTTCGCCCGTAACGCGTCTGGAAGGTGCCCGCCCATCTCTCAGGGGGAGCGCATGGCAATCCTGGATGGTGCCCGTGTTACCAAGGCGGCGAAGAGGCAGGCGCTTATTACCAGCGGTATTCACCCCACCCAGGTCGCCCCGTGCAGGCCGTCGTACGGTGGAAAGCCGAGGGTGAGGATGGCTTCCGGAAGGGAAGATCCTAAGAGCGGCCTGATGACGTATGCGTGCAAGGTCCTCAAGGGATCCAAGCGTGGCAACATTGGAGCGACTCATTGGCCGAGGCCGAACACGGCCTTCTTTCCGTCCCCGTCCACCTCGACGGTGACTGCGAATTTTGCCATGGCTGGTACGTCTGGTGACAGGCATGGTGTCTGGAAGACGAGGAAGGGAGAAATCAAGCACAAGGTTGTTTCTAACGCACAGGCTGCTCATTGGGGATGGACCCGTTATTATGATTAAGGCATATATATGAGACAGGTGAGACAGTGGAGACAGTGAGACAGTTAATTGACAAATAGGATGTATGTTGATAATCGTATCATCATGTTTCGAGTGGAATAAAAACATGCACTGGAAACATGAATCAAGGATCGGATCGGATTGCCTATTTATCCGGTCGTCAGTACCAAACAGGTCAATTGGCGCATTTACGTCTCATAGATGGGAATAACGTGAGTGTGGGCGTGTCTGCTGGTGAACATGTCCAAGGGGGTGTGGAGAATGTCTTTGTCGGGATGGTCGCTGGAGCCAATGCCGTGTCAAATACATCTGTATTCGTGGGCTCAAGGACTGGTTCGGACGCGTCTCAGATCACGTCCAGTGTGTTCCAGGGGTACAGAGCCGGTGAGCGTGCCGAGTACATCACCAATTCGGTATACATAGGCCCGTATACTGGTCAACAGGCCATCCGATCATCCGATACGGTCCTAGTGGGATACCAGGCAGGTGCCAACTTGACATCCGGATCTCGCAACGTGATCCTGGGCTCATACGCTGGCTTTTCGCAGTATAACGGGTTTGATAACGTGATCATTGGACACCGTGCGGGCTACTTCAATAAATTGGGATCGAATAACGTGTTTTTGGGGACCCAGAGTGGATGGGCAGCGACGGATGCGATGGAGAATGTGTGTTTGGGTGTGGCAAGTGGAGAAAATCTTGTCTCCGGTCGCAAGAATGTATTGAGTGGGTTCCGTGCAGGAGCGAATATCCGGAACGCGTCGAATTGTATCGCGATGGGAACTCGTGCCATGGAATATTTTTACAACGGTGATACGAACACATGTTTGGGAACAGAGGTTGCCCGTCGGTTTACAGGAAACAATAATACCATTGTGGGTGGATACAGTACGGCCAACGCATTCGGGAACTTCAATACGATCATTGGTAGTCGGTCCATGAATCGACAGACCTTGGAACAGGTGAATTTGAGCAATTGTGTGGTGCTTGGGGAGAACATCCAGTTCGATATTCCGGTTCGTCCCGTACTTGCCAACATCGGCGACTTTGAATTGGTTCCTGATGCGTACTTGAATGCTCCGGATGATGCGTTGGTTGTATTCCAGGATCCAGATTCGTCATACGAGAACACGTCTGCATCAATCATATTAAACATTGTGCCCGTGGGTGATCCCATGGTGGTGAAGGAACGGTACTTTTCGTTCGGGACACCAGATACACCGTGTCTTCTGGATACGAGCGAGGATGGTGTCTACAGAATCCGTTGGGGCAGTGCTGTGTCCGATACAAACGATCTGTTGGATACCGTGCCCGTGGACATCAGTTTGGAGCGTGTTGATGCGACGATGACGGTCCGTGCCTTGGTGTACGGCGAGCTCGAGTCCGAATGGGATGTGGATGCATCGGATCAGGTTTCCGTGTGCATTGAGCAGACATTCGACCCACCGAGTATTCGGGTGACGATCGACGATGACACGACGGAGGTTTCTGGCTGGTTACCCGGCACATCTCTCACATTGGAGCCGTTCGGACAGAGTGCAGCTGGTGCGTATACTGTATACACGCTGGATGATACGTCGTTCATTGTTCCAGGCCAGGAGATCCAGATCATCGAGAGTGCCGTTTCCGCACTGAACCGGGTGTTCCGTGTGATAGATGTGGGAACAGACTCGATTACGTTTGCGACGCCTGCGGACATCACCCTGAATGACATCGGATCGGGTGCGCAGCTGCTCGCGAGTCGTGTGGTATCTGTGGCGGATGTGGAAGGTACCGTGGAAGACGAGGGGGTTGTGTGTACTGTGCCGTCGTTTGCCTCGTTTTTGGTTGGGACGTTGACTGATCCGCAGGTATATATATCATACATTGATGGGGATGGGGGTACAGTATACGATATCGACATTGTGGATGCAGCACGTGGAGAGTTCACAGTGTTGGGTGCGACAGAGCCATTGTTGGGTACGGTATCATTGGGAACGTTGGAGCCGTTGTTGATCGGGCTGGACATCTCGACGTCCGGTCCATCGAAATCTGTGGGCTCGTTCGGGATCGTGTACAATCAGCGTGCGGATACAGGTTTACAGACCAAGGACTTCGAAGGTCCGTATCCATTTGACGGGCACGTGCATGTTGGTGCTGGTACACAGGCAGATATGGATGTTAATATACGGAGCAATGTAATTACCTTTAGTTCGGAGGGGTACAGTGCGGCAGAGTATACGGTTGGATCATTGAATTCAAGCATCAGCATTGGAGGCACGTTCCAGCTCGATTACGACAATGTGAATTTTGGTGTCAAGTGGTTGGATACGTATGCTGTGACATGTGTGACGGATGGGACATGGTTTGAGTGTCTGGTATCGTATGAGTTGGGTTCCCAGAGCGACCTGGCGAACGTGTCGACGGATGGTGTTCGTATGCACGGTGATATGACGGTGTACACATTGACTCGTGAGACCTTGGATGATGTGTACGAATTGGTGGAAACAGACTACCCATTACGCATTGGGGAAGGCGGTGTTTCGGATGAGGTTGCTGATACCGTCGAGATACGGGTGGATCACGATATGAAGAAAAAGACCTTACGTGTGGAAGTGTTGGTGTACACTGGCCTCAAGATTTTGGCACTGTTTATGGATTTTACGGAAGTTGGTCCGCCCAATCGTGGCTCGCGGTCATTACGGTACTTTGCTGACGGGCAGTTGTTGTTGACTGCTGCACGCTACAACAATGCATTTTATGCGGACTACCCGACGTTTTCTGATTGTATTTTCATTGGGTCAAATTTCACGGTTGGTGGGAATGCGGCATTGGAAGAACGGTCGAATGTGTGTATTGCTGCCATTGGAACGCAGCGATTATTCCGTGGTCGGTCGCAGCTGTTCGAGATTTTCAGCGATGTGGTCCGCGTGCCGACTTTGGTTGCCGGGAACGTGCCCAGTGAGGCTTTGGATGTGGGGGGTGGAGGAGCGTTTGCTGCTGCGGTGTATAAACCTCTGGATGGGTCTGAGGAGACATTATACATTGAGGGTCTGTCGAGTACGGGATCGATGCGTGTGCGTACAGATCTGGATGTTGGTGGCGATGTGCAGTGCGATGGGACGGCGACTGTGACTGGTGACGGGGAGGTTGGTGGTGATATGACGGTGACTGGTGCTGTTGTGGCGGGTACGTTGGAAGTTCTCGAGACGACCGAGTTTGGTGGGGATGTGACTGTCAACGGGTCAATGCATACGTCCGATGTCACTGTTGACGGGATCCTGGATGTGACGGGAGCTGTGCTGTTCGAGTCTGATCTCCGTGTGGACGGGGAGGTTGGGTGTGGAACATTGGATGTGGACGCCAACGCGATGGTGGGTGGTCATTGTGAGATCACGGAGTCGCTCGTGGTATTGAGTGTGGCGGAGGTTGACAGTTTGGAGGTTGTGAACGGTGTGGTTGTGGGTGGACGGGTCGACGTCGACGGCGTGATTTCCTCGGATACGGATGTGTACATTCAGGATGAATCTGTCACTGAGATGCTGGGGGTACTCAGGACGGGTATTGACGACTTGAACACAGATTTGGGTGAAGTTGCCGATAATGTCTCCACGCTGCAGGACGATGTGCATGATTTGGAGGACAACTTGAATGCCCTCGACGAGCAACTGTATGCGGATGAGGAGGGCGACATTCCCATATTACAGGAAGATGTGACGACACTTCAGACGGATGTTTCTGCGCTGCAGGGAGACGTGCGTGGCCTGGAGGAGGATTTCGAGCTGTTTGGGAAGCAGTTATATGACGATGAGGAAGGCGACATTCCGCGTTTGTTTGACGATGTAGACGGTAAATACAGTGCTGATGGTGGTCGTATCAATGGAAGCGTAACGGTTGGTGGAACTTTATCCGTTGAAAATGTGAATCAGTCTATTGGAACACAGGTGGCAGTATGGGACGGAAACGAGCTGCGGAAGAATGTTGGTGGATTCGTGACGGCCAATGAGTTGTTCAACCAATTTCAGGATTTCATTGATAATTACTACATCCCGTTAGAACGGCGTGTCGCGCAATTGGAGCTGGGCTGAGAATAATTGTGTCATCTTTCTGTATGGTACAGAAAGATACGGAACTGTGCTTTGAAGTGGCATTATCGGTTCCTGGGGGGCATGTATACATATTTCAAGGGGGTGCATTGGGCGACTCCGTTCGGACCGACCGAGCGGGACATCATGTGGCCACTGATTCTGTTGAAAGCAACGAATGGTTACATCGCAAGTTTGCTGTGTGTGATTGGAGCGGATGGTATATGTATAACGACGACCCTCCGAATAACAGAAAGTTTCAGTACGTATCGGACGGGCACTGTAAAGGCATTGTATTGTGGAACGAGACTCGTGTTGGTTGGTTGGTACACACGGTGAGTGGATGGCCGACAGAAATGCCGATTGAACAGTTGCCAGATGATGCGTCCACAGAGGGCCATTCGTTTGCCTTTTGGACAGGTCCGAGATCAATCCTGCCAAAGGTTGAGCAGCAGATTGATTTGATGGGTGGCCGGGTCTACGCCGGAAAACGCAGCGAGATTACCCGTCGATTACATATTGGCACCTTACAGCGAGTGAAATTGGATGACCAGACGGATCATGTGGCAAAGAACAAATTGTGGGGTCGGGACGTGTACCAGAGCCTGGGCAAATGTAGTGTCCAGAGTCGTGCGAGTTTGGACGATACCAGTTTAGTGCAGAACGTGACCCGGATAGCCTTGCCTGGCTGGGATGCATCGGTTGATTTCGGACGATGGGCTGTGGGCGATACATGGGTGGCGGTGGGCGATATCCGTCGGGGTCATTCGGATTTCGAGGTTGGTGGTGGGGCGTTGATTCGGTACGACGTATCCCTTGCTCGCCAGCTTCGTGGTATAATTATATCATGATCTATATATGGATGCCCGCGAGTTTGCGAAGCTTTTGCGGGGATACGAGGAACTCTCACCTCAAGAGCTTCTCGATGATGACTTTGAGAAGGGTGGGTACTTGCGGTATGCGATAGAGACGGTCTCATCTCGCGGTCGAGTCGTACACACAGACTATAAACGGGGCGGTCTCCTAACGACCATTGAGCCGACAGGTCGATATGTCCGCCTGATGAATCCGTATTCGAGTACGACGAACGGACGTCCCTATGTCTGGGCCATTAAACTGATCCGACCGGATAACGAGCGTATCCGGCTGTGGTACAAGCCTCGTTGCAAGGCCGAGGAGGTGGTTCTGTTCAGGGAGCTCCTGAAACAGTTGGAGGAGGGAAAGATCAGCATCATTCAGCGGCGATGATTTTGCGTGAAATAAATTCTGCGAGACGGTATGCCAGGCGCCCTCTTACAACTCAGCGCGTACGGAAGTGCTTCGACGTATCTCCATGCCGAGCCAGAGGTCACGTTTTGGAAACAGGTATGGCGTCGATCGACTGCATTTGCGCTGGAAAGCATCGAAATGCCATTCAACGGTGGCCAGCCTGATTTCGGGGCCCGTGTGACTGCGCCCATTACAAAGGGAGCGGATATGGCGTACACTGCCTGGTTACAGATCACGTTACCCGATTTGGCCGATTACTCCACGACCACGATTACGGCGTCGTCATCCCAGCCCAAGATCACTCGTGCATACTTTGATGGCGACCGTATCCACATTCGTCTGGTCAAACCCACGGCGAGTCCTCCGTCCGGAACGTGGGGATGGTTCAAGGTCAAGATTGACGGTGGTGACTACGTTCCGACAAGTGATACAGAGTACGATACATTGGTAGAAGTTGCATCTGGCGAGTATACGGATGTGAGCATTGCCCGGAACGACTGGTCCACCCCCTGGACGGAAGTCACGAGCATTGTGGCGCAGTGTGTGGATGTCAATTACGCCAACGCCTCGTCGGAGAGTGTCCCTCGCACGATCACAAACCTGAAATGGTGTAACAACGTGGCGCATGCGTTGATCGAGAGCGTGGAATGGGACATTGGCGGTGTGCGTATAGACCGGATTCCCAACCCCGAGTTTTTCGATGTGTGGAGCGAACTGTCGGAAAAGGAAGAAAAACGTCATGGGTACAACGCCATGGTCGGGAAATTCGACGGGTACGATCCATGGGATGAGACAAAGAGTATACGTGGCTCAAGGACATACTTTTTGCCCCTGCTGTTCAGTTTCTGTTCGAGTCCGTCTCAATCTATTCCCGTTGTGTCGTTACAGTTCCACGAGACCCGTATCAATGTGGCATTCCGCGAGGCCATCGATGTGGTCAAAGCCAATGTGCCCGTGACGCAGCTGATTGGTCAGGACGGGAAACCGATATCCATTCCCAGTTGTCAGTTATATGTTGACATGGTCTATTTGGATACGGAGGAACGTCGTCGGATGAGCAGTATGGAACACGAACAATTGGTGACGCAGTGTCAATACCTTGGCGATTACACGATTGCGCCGAATGATCCGGGTGTGATAAAGAAGATTCCATTGGACGGGTTGGCGCATCCCGTAAAGGAACTGATTTTCATTTACCAGGGATGGCAGCGTGGTCAACGTGATGCAGTGAACGGAAACGATTTATTCGATTACTCATTGCCCGAGGGTGACATTGATCCGATTCAGAATGTCCGTTTGACGTTGAATGGAACAGAACGCATGCCTCCTCGACCAGGCCAGTATTTCCGTCAAGTCCAGCCGTACCAGCACCATACTCGTGTCCCTTCGAAGCATGTGTATGTCTACTCGTTTTGTCTGGAACCGGAATCCAAGAATCCAACGGGCAGCTGTAACTTCAGCCGGTTGGAGCAGGCCAGTTTGAATGTGACGTTACACCCCGACATTGACCCGAACGGTGGTCGCATTAAAGTGTACGCCATCTCATTCAATTTGCTGCGGTACGCACAAGGCATGGCAGGGTTGGCATTTACAGGAGCATAAATATGTATGCATACAGTAGCATGGGTCCATCGATGGGTTCGGGTGTGTCCCCCAGGGTCCTGGCTGGTCTCCTGGGTACGATGGGTGTGTGTTGGTTGGTCATCCGGTACATACGTCGTTTCCACGACCCATTAGATTACCGAGCGTGGGATGTGAAGTACCAGCCCGTATTGAGTATCCTGTATTTTAAGAATATGCGTGCATTTGACCCATTATCCTACGACGATTTAGTACATGCGATGCGGGAATTCAGCCGATTATACCAGTCGACCTTTTTGGTGGAAGTGCAGCCTGCCGAGGTGATCAGGGACATGGCAAAGCAACGTCGACTGGTCCACCGCCATGCCCATGTCTTACGTGGGTACCTTCCCAACACGCTTCGTCTCGAAAAGCGACTGTTATTGGGTCTGGAGCACACGGACGGGGCCATGGAGTATGCGTTGGCGGATGTTGCACGACGGTACCCCGAGGTACGTCTGTTGTACGGGGCGGGCAAGGTTGATCGCCAGGTCCGGGCAGCTGACGAGGCATGGTCGTAGGGTGTCGTGTGTAGAGTTACATGCCTGACGCGATGGTTGCAGCGAGTGTTTCGATGAGCCGAGCCACCTGTCGCGTAAATGGATCTGGATCTTCTCGTGTGATCACGGCTGCTGCAGCTGCGACACGTATATCGAATCGGCGTGTACTGAGGGCCATGAGAGTCTCTTTTCCTATATTATCTGAGATCATCATACCTTTTTGGGTGAGCTTGGCAATGCATGCGAGTGTATTGCCACGGTCTTCTGGGTGGAGTGTGCGTGTATATGCACACAGACGGGTGCCGAGGTCAGGGACCATGGCCAGGTGTGTAAACTCTGGATGTTTGAGGAACAGGATACACGAGCCTGGCGTATTCATGATGTATGTGGAGACGATCTGAATGCTGGGACACAGACGTGCGACGACCTGTTGTAGAATGGGAATCAGGCCCGGGTACTCGTGTGTTTTCTGTGTCACCTGTTTCTGTTCCATGCAGGAGACCATGGCATCGAGGAGCCGGTCGGATGACATGTGTTCGTCATGCGCATCATCATGAATACATGTCAACCAATCTTTGGTAACGGTTGCGAGATGACTGACCGTGTACAGGTACTTGAGTTGATTGGTTCCCGCTGCCTGGACCATATGTTTGATGAAGTCGGGTGCATAGGCAGTGGCATCGATGGGAATACCGCACATGATATCGTCGTAGAGGGCCTCCCATGCTGTATTGATATTATGTTCAAATGCACGTTCGAGGAGGACAGGGATATGGCAGGGTTCCATCTTGAAGACGGTTTCACACAGTTGAGAAAGTACGGACACTTCTGGGAGCTCGGGGTACTGTGTTTTATCGGCCACCATGCCTGTCGTGGGGAGAAGCACGGCCCGACGAATGGGATGGCCGGGTGTATGCCGTCCGAGTAAATGTTTGATCCTGTCAAATTTACCATTGTATGTGGTGTCCGTATGAGCAGCCGTCATGTGTGTCCTTTTCTGGGGTATAAAGAATCAGCAGCTTCGTACATTGAATATGAATTCTGTGCCCTCTGTGCCCTCTGTGCCCTCTGTGCCCTCTGTGCCCTCCTCTGTATGTGACTTGTTTGAGCAGGCGAGGCGTATCACCGTCGAGTGTCGTGCCACGAGGGATGCGTTGCTCGACTCGCCGGATGAATTGGTGGCTCGCGTCAAGACCGCTCGTGTCGCCCTTAAAGCCAGTGTGTTGGACGGCCTCGAGACGAAGGTGTTGGAGGCTGCGGGACGCGGTTTGAGTGCTGTGTCGCTATACGCGTTCAACGGCAACGAGTTCATTGAGAACATCAGTATTTTGTACTTGCTGAAGGGTCAGAAGCCGCAGACCCCGAGGATGCCCGATGATGTGCCCCCGCCGCTGTTGCCAGAGCTGGTTGCCGAGTTGAAACCGTTCACCCTCGTCCACGACTGGGATGGCATTTCAGGTGGGAACAGGGTGCTCCTGAAGTGGTGATTTGTTGCATGTTTAAAGAGCAGTGATATCCCGATACCCCGATATACCATCATCAAGCATGTATCCTGTAAAAATGATGCTTTCATACGGTCCGCGTGTCAATCCGCAAGGCGTGGCCCGATACTTGACGGAATTGCATCATATCCACAGCGTCTTCCGCGATCGGGATATGGTGCATTATACACACGAGCTGGAGACGGATTTGGTCACCTTGCAATTACAGATGGACCCAGAACTGCCTCCTTTGGTCCAACAACCGTATATTTCCCAGTACGCGATGTACTTGGAAAGCTTGCCGCAGCACACGTTGTTGTCGCATTGGTTCGGCCTGGTGATGCCTGCGATGCTCATTCCGGATGCGGGGTGCCTGATCAACGGCCCACACATTCCCAGTAAATGGGTCTCGTCTTCGGCGTACTTTCACGTGGATGACGATCTGTATCATCGGACACGGTACATGGACGAAGTGACCACGATGACTCCGCTCCAGCGAGCCGAATTCGTGGAAGAGTTTGCGGAAGTGTCTGTCCGCGTATACTGTTTGGTGTCCCATTTGCTCGTTTTGTGATTATTATTATTATTCAGTACTTTTAGGGTGCTTTGAGGCGTATATACGTTTCTGTATCTTCTAAGGATGTAAAACAGTACTCGAGTGCTCTCCCGAGGAAATCGACAGATCCAGATGCACATGTGCCCGTCCTAACAAACGCGTTCATGGGATCGATGAGTTCGATGGGAAACGGAAGCTGTACTTGTTTGTCCCATTGTGCACGTAGATTGATGGCCTCGGCAATACGGACTTCTTGTGCCTTCATATGTCACGCAAACATTACATTTTCGGAATTAAAACCAGGATGACAAGGCCACCGCGGCGATACTCTACGGGTGCTCGGATCGATTGTGTCATGGCTTCACGCACAAGCTCTGGATGATTACGTAAGGCGGTTGAAGAGATATACAGAACTTTATCCGGCAAATCGACTTCTGTGACATGTTCAACGCCGACGGGTGTATGGTGGTGACTCGATACGTGGCCAGGTCCTAAGCCCGTATTCTGGGAATGGGGCGTCATTCCTGGGTCATTCACAGTCATCATCGTTGAGCTCGCGGATTCCATCAAAGTGGATGATGCCAGTGCCCGAGTGGTGCCCTTGTGCTGTGACATCTTGCTTGGGCAGGTCGACAGAGTTCCACCATGTCTCCATGGGTCCGTTGAGATGGATATCGTCACATACCACAGTCCCGTGGTAGCCATGTTTCAGAAGAAGATCAATGCACTGTGCTTCTTGGATCCCATCGTGAGGATCGATATCGAGGATGATCAGGTCTGTACGGTCTACAAAGTCTGGAATCGCATCGAGTCCATTCTTGATACGGAAGGAGATGTTTGGAATCTGACGGATACGTGCATCATTGGGAATATGGTTATGGATATCGTATGACCATACTTCGACATGTGGATTACTGGACAATGCCAATGCGGACAGACCGTATAACGTTCCCAGATCAACGACCACGCCCTGTTTTCCGCGGACAAGCCGTTCGAGGAGTCGGTAATGTTCTTCACCGGCAGGTTGGTTGAAGTACGTCACGTATTCCGGGGGACAATGACTCAGCACCGACATGATTCCGTAATTCGTGGCCGATTCGCGATCGACTGGAAATGACCCAAATTATCTTCTCATATGAAGATCATATGGACACCAAGACTCGATACCTGACAGAGGTGGACGTCACCTTGGCACGTGTCCCCACGTCCAGGGCATCGTGTGCGTCGCTAAAACGACGACTGGTCAGGGTGACGAAACGGTACGATCCGAGCGAGATTTTGGAGCCTACTCGTCGTGTTTGGGACGCCTTGTCGTGTGACGAGAATGATGACGTATCCCTGGAACGGATCTGTCAACACGTTGCAGGCATCAAGTGTCGTGGAGGTGTGATTACAGACGAACCCGTGCTCGACCCGATTCCCCATGGGTATGTGATTCCACGTATCAGAAAACCACGATCGAGCGAGTCATCATTGCGTGCTGCAGGATGGATGCATCATCCCGTCCACGGCTGGGTTGCTCCGGTACGAGGTCGGAGATCTGGAGAACAGAATCGGCGACGGCGTGTGCCCGGTTCAATGAACACAAGTATACGGGGAAGCTTTACACAGTCTATTCGGAATAAGGTCCTCTTTTGTGTCTGTATATTGTTGTTGATTGGTGTACTGTTCTATAAGAAACGTCAACGCATGGGACGTGTCATTTCATCGTTCCAGAGTCTGGACCAGGAGTTTATGCACGCGGCGCCTCCCACCCACCTTCGGATCGAGACTCAGACCATGTTGCCGAGCACGACTGATTTGGTCCGCGACTTTAGGCAGATTGCAGGAACATCATTGGCATCATCGAGAGGAGGATCCTATTCATGATGCCTTCTGCGCCCCACTCATCCGACACGATGGGATGGAGTGTATGCCGTACAGGTGGGAAGGGGAGCCCCGTACATTGGGATATCCGACGAATGCGTTGACTGTATGCTGGTTGAAAATGGGTGGTTATCAGATACTTGAGGTAGAGCAGGTCACGTGTATGCAATTCAGCGGCGTGGAAGACGATATCCATCATGTAGACGGGGAAGTACCCGATGACGAGCGCATGTTCGTCGATCATGTCCAGGAAAACAAGAATACGTGTTGTCCTGGGCACGCTCAAGACGTGTAAAGGCACCAACGACACGATGATCATGGCGTCAGAGCCTGCCCGAGCATTGCGTGACGCTTTCTTTATATACCCGTCCATCAAACGAGCTTGTTCTTCGAGAAGTTTGGGATGGCCATCTGCAGATTGCCTGCGTTGTTGTTCATGTTTCCATTGTTGATGTTTCCATTGTTGATGTTGTTTGCCCCATCGTACGCGTTATCGAACATGGCCATACTGGTCGGCATGCCTTGGGGGCTGGTACGACTGGACGTGCCCTGACTGGCTGGACTGCCCTGGGGCCCAGCGACGGACTGGCCCGCGCCCTGCATGATGCCGATGATCATTTGGGGGATGCCCAGCATGAGACAGGAGCTGGCGAGGTAGAGACAGCAGGAGCAGATGAGCACGCCTTTGATCCAGTTGAAGAGCCATTTCAACTTTTCGTAGATGGGTTTGACGGTTTTGTCGTATATCTTCTTCGGTAACCCTTTGACCCAGCCTTGTACCTTTTCAACGAGATCATTGAAGATATCTTTGATTTTATTGACGATGGTTTTGGCAAATTTCTTAATTTGGCCAATGGTATTCTCTTCGATGGCTGACCCGGCTTTCTTGAACCCGCCACCGATTTTATCGATGAACGGCTCTCGTTCTGCCTGCCGGTTGCGTCGGTTCCGTTTGTACTGTCCATCCTGTCCATCCAGTCCATTTGGGCAACTCGGACAGATCATGTTATAACCTAGGGGAGAAGAAATATATTATAGATTACATATATGGGAGTCAGGCTCTGGTTAGAAGGTGTTTCCAAGAAACCGACATGGGTATCCGAGGCGAATGATACGGGAGCTGCCATCCATGTAGATAGGGCAACTGTGAAGAAAATCAGAGCGTTTGTGTCCAAGTACTTTACTTGTATCTCACCTGTCGAAATTGTGAACTAAATAGGTGACCGACGGGGAACGCTCAATTTACGTGCCCTTACTCGATAACAATCTGGCGTCCCAGGTCGCAAGTTCCCCGTGCCTGGTTCATGGCTGCCCTTTTTGCCCTCGATGCCACTTTCGTCGGTTTCGTCGGTTTCGTCGATGTTGACATTGGTAAGCCTTGAATCGCATGCCACAGCACACTTGACGGAACAGTAGTTGACGCCCTTAATGAGCATATGTCCACATGCGCGGCATGGACTAGTGTATGGTCTGACCTGGACTGTCCTTGGTTTGAATGGTTTGCTGATACAAACAACACGTGATCCGTTGTGGACGAAGGATGGAATGTCGACTTTGTTGTTTACCAATGGCTGTACCAATGTCTTGAAATCGCCCAGGGAAATGGCTGGCCGATACATGTATTTGTACACCTGAAGCACAAGGCCTGTCGGACAGCAGCAAGAGCAGTGGACTGTCCCATATTCGTGGACGAATCGAATGACTCGGAGACGTAAGGGAACATGTTTTTCAACATGACATCTACATGGCCTAAAAAAGTCCGTGTGTAGGATCCGATAGAGAAGGAGTTCCCGTTTTTGTTGGAGCATCATGCAACACGAAGGGCAACGAGAGATTAGGATTACAAATGATGGATTCGAGCTAGATTCTGCCGAGATCTTCCAGGGTTTGGCGGACACAGGTACGGATTGTGGACCGTGCAAAAAATGGACATATGACGGTTTGTTCCAGGATGAGTTTGTCCCGTGTCTTCGTCCACGTTCCCTGTGCGCTGACGAAAGGAGCACGTGCCTCGAAATAGATATGATTCGGGAGCACGGTCATGACTGTCCGAACTTTGGGTCCAAATTTGGAACGGAAAGCACACATAACTTTCGACCCATGTTGGCTGTACCGTGTATACTTTTTAATCTGTCGGAAATGCTCGGCACCGTCTGGTGTCCATAGAGCATCAAACGCTTCATCGAGATTGCGCGGTACAATGGATGTATAAAATCGCATATAGGGTATGGAGCTGTTTTATGTATGTCTCGTGTGCCGTATCTTGCTTGCGATCGTTTTGACACAAAGCCGTTTCCAGAAATACGCAGCGTATATTCCGTTTACAATCGGGACAGGTCTTTTATACCTGTACATTAGCAGTCGACGATTACAGGCCCCTGAGTCGAGTACGGGGTTTACTTGGTGGCACGAGCTTCGGCCGGTCCACGGGCTATTATGGATCAGTGCTGCTGTCTACATTTCGCAGAATAGACTGGGCCTTGCACGTTTGTATTTGCTCCTGGATGTGCTGCTGGGATGGCTGGCATTCCGAGGTGTTCGTCCCACCAGTGTATAAATTACGATGGAGATCTCGAGTGGTCCAGGAACTCCCACCCAAAACGGTGCACCCCTCGACTCGTACGGAGCGACACCTGAATCATCGAAGATATGTACCAATGTCTTCTCATCGGAGGAAGATCATGGTATGCTGCCATGGGAACGGGATACAAGGCCAAGAGGGGTCACAGAGGTAACGGGATCAATTGATTTCAAACCGTGTGATTTGCTGGGTGCATTTGATCTCGTTGCCTCGCCAAGTTCATGGGGCTCGGGGGATTTCGGGGAGATGTGTCGGGATGTGTGTCGGGATACGTACCAGCAGGTGTACGATGAAATGGTTGACGAGTGGATGGCAGAGAATTGGTGGACAGAATGGACTTCTGGTGACTGATGGCATTACAGATCATTTTCATTCCATTGTAAATGGAGCATAACACGAGATACGTCCGAGTGCATCGCGTTCAATGAAAACAATTCCTCGTGCAATTTCCTGTACTTTGATGGACATGTTCATCGGGATGGCTCGATTCTGGTAACCCACAAGTTCCACCGGGAGATGTGTGACATCATCCGTAAAAAGACACCCTGTCATAAACGTGATGGTCCGATCTGAATCGTCGTCTGTATGTTCGACTCGACTACTGGTTGTCCAAATGGCGGTGACATCTGAGGATGGGAACTGTATTTCGTTTGTGTCGATGCAAATGTTTCCACGGCATAAACGAGTTGTATGTGCCACACGAGCATGGCAATGTGGGAGAATCCCATGTGAAATGGTTGCCGTGGATGTGAGGGTCCTTGCAGCCTGTGTCCAGACCAGATGCATCGTGAATTGTCTATACCCCTGTACGCACTTGTATGCTATGCCCTATACCCCTTCCTACTATGGGCCCCACCGCGCTTGATATATATGATGATGACTACTCTGGGACCCCTGCCAGTTTCAATTTTCTTTATGAGGGCTTGATCTGTCGCAGATATCCCACCATTTACGGAGTTTCAAGAGCATGCAGTGCAGTAGATGGAATGTATTTCTGAATCCGTCTTCCGGCGGGGTATTTCCGCAGACAAACAATTTACAGGGAAACAAGAAGGTGGACAAGACAGACAAGACGGACGAGGCAGACGAGGCAGACGAGGCAGACGAGATATGGTTCCAGTTTTGCGAGGAGGCATCGCAGCGGCAAGAACGACGGGCACAGTTGAAACGACTTGAGGCGGCAGAACGGCTCCAGGATGCACAACAGGAACACATCCGTCGGACCGAAGAGGAGGACTGCGCTCGACGTGTGGAACAGGAAGCTGCTAATTTGCAGAAACTAAAAAGGGAGCGGCAGTCCAGGGAACTGGCCGAGATGAATGCGAAAGCATACGCCGAGGGCAATTTGTTCCGTGAGATGCACGAGATGATGGCGAAAGAGTTGAAATTTGCGACACTGGAGGAGGGCGAACATTTGTCGGAGCATGACCGTATCGCCTACAAAGCATACCTGGATGCAAACCAATGGGATCTTGCAGCTGATTTCGGATTGGATTGTGAGATGGACAGCGAGATGGACAGCGAGATGGACGAGACGGAGATTGGTTTATGATCCTGTCATTCCGTCATGGCACAGAGATTCGGATGTTTTTGAATCCAATGTACGTATCCCGTTTACTGGCCCACTTGTTGCTCCCACCACCAAAGAACGTGACGAAATTGACAAGGTTGATTTTGACGTTCCCGTCCATTCTGTAAAGTAACGTCTCTCGTTTGGTTTTTCCGTTGATGGTGATGGATAAGATTCCATCTGGTTTTCCGGGTGTATTGAGGACAACGGAGAGCGAGACATCGTTCCATCCCTTCCTGAATTGATGGGGATCGGGTTTTTTGTGCCACACTTCCAGTCCGCTCTTGTTCTCCCGGTTAAGTTTGACCGCGTTCTGGAAGGCCTGGGGTTGTTTTGTCATAGCTTGGTTCCCGGCTGTCTTGCCCTTGTCGACGAGGGGTAAGTAGAGGTACCCAATGCCTTTGCCCTCTTCGCGCCACATCAATCGAACGCTTCCACTTGACGTCGACCAATTGGAGCCCGTACTGCATCCCTTGCCGGTACTCGACAGGCAAAATCCAGGCAATTTTCCACCCTTAATCCAGTCGAGTTCTGACGGAAAGTAGACTTGGTACGACAGGGTGGCCTTTTCAGCCGGGAGGAGCTTTGACGGGTTGGCTTTGAAGGAGGCACCGCTCTTCGCACCCACGGTCCCCTTTTTGATGGGAAATTTAAGATAATCGCCCTGGAGTGAGATCGTCTTGGTGGGTTTTTGAGACATGTTCCACGACCGGTCTGTGAGATTGATGGGCAAGGTGGCTTGTCCGGCAGCAGGTTGGGGTTGGGGACTCGACTGGGGACGAACGTTGGTGTTAGGACGAACGTTGGTGGGTGGCAAGTATCTTTTGGATTGTTTGTTTTTGGATTTCGACTTTTCGGACCGTTTGGACTTTGATTGGGATAGTGACTGTGACGACTGCGTGGGTATAGAAATTCTGGGACCCGCGGCGCTGGACGCCAGTTTTTTGCATGCCATTGACGGGGGCACGCCACTGTCGGGCTCACAATGGTCGACAAATCCAGGTGGACATGTCCCATTGACTTTCTTTGTGTACATGTACTTGGGATCGTAGGGACATGGGACTTTGGGTTTCAATAGTTTACACGCCAACGCCCGCAGCACGGCACTCTCACTGCTTGCGCACCCTGTATTCGTGTACCCAGGAATACAATTCCCGTATTTCGAGATGGGTGTATACCAGTACTTGGAATCATCCCGTGCCAGTTCTGTGCACGTGGACTTCATACCCTGTTGGCCCGGCTTGGTGACCACGGCCAGGTTCGTGACCCGGTTGGGTATATTGAATGGTGGGTATACGGGTGCGATCGGTCTGTTTTGGACCTGTTGCGACGAGGTGGCATCTCGCATCATCGAAAGTTGTGTTGTCAGGTTGAGGAGCTGCTGTTGTGTCTGTTGGTTCTGGAGCTGCAATTGTACGTATTGAGACTGCCGTTGTTGTTGTTCGAGTGCCTCTTGTGTATCCTTCAACCGCTGTTCCAACATCTCCAATGTGTTTGCAGAGACATCACTGGTGTCCGTCTCGGGTGACGGGGGTTGGACTTCCTGCACTTCCTGCACTTCCTGCACTTCCTGCACTTCCTGCACTTCCTGGACTGCGACGCTGGGTGGGTCGGCCATAGATGGTGTGGGGATAGGGTTCTGGTCGGGGTCGGGGTCCTCCATATATATGTACAATCCTAAATAAGTTTTCCGAATTTCATACGAATGCTGTTTTCACCTCGGAGAGCATTCCATTTCGGTAAATCCATCTGTAGTGCACGTGTCTTGGAATCTGTTTCTTGTATCCGAACCTGTGCACGCTATACTCTTGAGGCATCCGAATACTGATCACACCTACCCCGTCGACAATATCGGACACACCAGCATTGGAGAATTCACCATAGGCATCAGATGGATGGGATGCGTTGGGGGTCGAACTGGCCCAGTACACGATCCGTTGTGCGTTCTCGGGTGCAACAACTTCCACCTTATGATTGGCTCGGGAGGGGATGCTCGGTTGGAGGAGTGAGATTGGCATGACGGTTTCCCCCAGGAACGGGAGCCATGTCGCCTTGTCCAGTGCGAGGAGGACGATGATGAGAAACATGACCAAATTGAAGGCGGTGGGAGCCGTGTACGCCGAGTACGCCTTGATCCCGATGAGGGCGGCAAATCCAGCCATACGAATATTGACGGGGAGCTTCATGCATACTGCGATAAAACTTTTCTCTAATCCCAAAGCATATGGATCTCGCTGCACTTGCCACACCAACAGATATGGCAAAATTGGCGTATTTGAAACAGACATTCCGCGAGATTGTGAAGATGGTGCGCACGATGGACTTCCCGGAAGAGGCTGCACGTGATGCACTTCCTGTCTTGAAAGCAGCAGCAAATGCCTGTATTTATGATGGAGAGTACGACGGCGTGGTCCGTAAATTTTATGCATTCCGTGGAGATTTTCAACGTGTCTGGTTTACCCTTGACTTGTTTACATCCATGCCCTCGTCCATGAAGACCATCCAGGCACGTCGGGAGATGTCACTCATCGTGCGGTACTTGGTCAGTCAATTGCTGGGAGAAGTCCGTCTGGGGCTGCGTGAAGAACTGGGAATTTGAGGATATGATTGTTGCGTTTAAATTCAAAGCAGACACCATATGACATGTTGCGGACTGCCGTGGTTCTGGTTGAGACCACATCGTGTGATCATCATCCCTGCAGATATTGTGAAAATGGCATCGGTTCTTCCGCATACCATGGTCACACCCGTTCCTGCATCGACTGACGAACAGAAACGGAGCAGGGCAGAAGCACAAAAAATGGCCGATAAGTGCGGTGTATCCATTGCCCATGACGAAGGGCAAGGGAGCCAGGGTCGTATCTTTTCCCTGAATACTTGTGACCAGGTAATGAAAGTCAGCGTGACCAGATCGGCAGTCAACCGTGAACTGCATAACTATTCCCGTCTTCGTGCAGCAAACATTCCGTGTGCGAGTGCAAGTTTATCCGTGACTGAAGAATCGTCTCCGAATACCTTTGTCACTGCCATGGTCATGGAACGTTTATCGTTTACCCTGACCGCAGTCATTCGGGCGTGTGGTATGGTCACGTCTGGCTGTCACGCGTGTTTCATCCCTCGATTGGTCCAAACATGTCTCCTCCTTTTCCAACAATTACAACGTCATCGGATCACGTATATCGACTTGTCACCGGATAACATCATGTTCCGACAGGTAGGAAAGCATACATACGAGATGGTGCTCATTGATCCCTCGTACATGATCATGGATTCACCATGTACGAATGAAAATTTTGACCGTTTGTATTTGGGGTATAAAGTCTTCGCATTGGGCCTCATTCATCCCCACTGCTGGACCGTCTGTAAGAGCATCGGCAGTCGTTTGCTCCTGTTCGAGCCGTCCAGGTACGAAGTGATCCATTGGTTACAGACAGTGGCACCCAGGGCCGTGCAGTGTGTGTCAGATGTGTACATGTAACACGTATTATTACACATCCCCTGGGGCATCCTCGTAATGAGAAGTGACGGGTGTGACTCCAATGGACATTAGTACCGTATTAAGTTCCTGGGTCCGTTGCTGTGATTCTTTGATGGCATAGGTACTGTACGTGAGGAGGACCAGACCGACCGTTCCAACAGTTCCGGCAGTGAACGAGAGAATATCGGCCGTCTTGACGTTTTCTGTGGCCGATGCAGCGAATGCGAGCACACTGGAGACGGCCGTCAACCCCTTTGCAATGGCTTCGAATGAATTGCTCACACGTCTCCACAGCGAGCGACCTCGAAGTGTGCTCCGTACATCGTCTTTGATCGTCGACGCGACCAGTTCTCGCACCTCCTTTGCGATGAGGTACGAGGTCTGTGTCCGTACGGGTGTTTCGACTGGGTTGATCGGGAGCACTGACGGGCCTGCAGCCTCGGCTTGGGTATCGTCTGCCATATGCATGTCGTTACATTTTAATCGAGCCGATTCATCCATACAGCTGTACGAGCTTCTGCATGGATGGGTAGACCGTTTCGGCTTTTCCTTTTCTGCCCATCCTGTCCGGATTGTCTTTGCTGGGCTGTTTGTGTGTATACTCTTTCCGCAGACTGGCAGTGAGTCCCGAAGGCTTTTTTCCGTATTTGCTCATTACGGAGAAGTAGAACACGAATCTCGATCTGTGGGAGACATTGGGTCCGCCACGATGATGGACGTTGGCATTCCAGCAGACAAGATCCCCTGCCTTGCCCGTCAGTACCCGTTTTTGTGTCCGTTCTGTTTTGCTGGAGATATCCTTGGCATCTGTATGTGTGGATGGAACCACCTGTAAAGCACCCATTTCTGCATCTGTATCCTGGAGGAGCACGCCAATGTATAACACCTTCCGATACTTGGGACCCATGGACGTGGAGTCACGGTGCCAGAGCTGTGGTTTGGCCCCGGGGAGGGTCATGAGGACGGAGCATTCATAAAACACTGGATCTGGTCCGACGACGGATTCCCATACCTGTTGATGGGTGGTCCAGATCTTGGCAATCAGTTTGAGGATGTGTGGTGTGATGGTGAGGTTGACATCTCGCCGTTTGGTACTTTCGTGATGGATATCCCCCATCTGGCGTCCTTTACATGTGCCCAGGTTCTCGATGGCCTGTGAAAGGGTCCGATCCAGCAGATGTTGTGGTGGCGTGAACGGGATGTAGACGTACCCATCCTGGATGAGACAAACTGTATAACTCCGTCTGGTCATGAGGACAATGAGTAGGACGGTGAAGAGCAGTATGGACGCGATCGAGAAGAAGAGTGGTTTCTGCATTCCTAATAGAGTAAACGATATAAAAATCACTAAAAAAGACTAAAAAATGAGTGACCCGTCTTCTTGTGGTACAAAGGATGATCCGTTGAGGTATGTGCCGTTGGAGACCTGGCTTATGAAGATTTGTGCATCATTGGTGACAACCTGCCATGCTTGCGTGCACAAGACTGCATCGGGTACAGTGCTGTCTGTAATCGGAACTGTGGTGTCAAACTGTTTGGCCTTTCCCATATACTCAACCTGGAAGACCATACGAGCTGTCTCGCTGCTTCGCTCCACAAGTAGGATACGGTACGTAATCGCCATACTGAAGCCTAGAAAAAGTTTAGTACAGATCCGCAACCACGGTTACAGTTTGACTTCCCCACGCATTGCTCACGGTCATTAACCAGTACACCCGTGATCCAGGGTTGTATGGCATGTACCCGTACGTCGCGCCTGTGTAATAGTCGACAGTAAGGCTTGTCAAATATTGGGCAGTGAAGTATTTGGGATCTGTTCCGTTTGTATATGAGTACATTGTATAGTACACGTATCCCCCAGCCTGAGCTGATCCGAGGTAGATATATGCGCCGTTATATGGACTGTTAATGTCGAAACTATTCGTGTTCCAGGATGCTGCGATTGGGGTAAACGTTGACATTTGGAAGTATTTGCTGGTATACTGTCCCTCTTGATCAGTGGCCCTAATGTACCAGTAATACGTCCCAGCAGGACTCTTCGCCGTGCCACTGAAATACCCCCCACTGCTCACTGTCCCGAAACCAAATGGATTGGACTCCATCGAAAATGTGACGGAAGAGTCACTGCTTGCACTCAGGGAGATGCCAAACGACGATCCTGTAGCAAACGAACCCAACAAAGACGCCGTGGAGATTGTGGGAACTTTCGACACAATCATCGTAAACGCACGATCTGTCGTCTGGAGTTCTTGATCAGTCGCTCGCAGTGTCCACGTATACGTCGTTTTATTGACGTTGGGTGTTGTTCCAGAGAGGGTAGCTGTGTTCCCGTTGACACTAAACGTGCCGAATGGAATGGACACAGAGGTGAGTGTGACGTCAGAGTCGGAGTATGCAGACACTGTTTTTGAGTATGCTGTCGAATTCGTCACGATACCCAGATTGGCTGCCGTTGACCATGTGGGAGGATCTGGATTATTGCTCACGCCGTAAAAGTGAGACAACTTGATCAGACCCGACGTGGGAATGCCAACCGCCACGCTATAGAATTCAGTCAATTTGTGTGGGGCCGTATCATTGAACTCTGTGGCCACATTCGACAGCGAGATCGGGCCAGACGTCTGCAGGACCATGCTACTACTACTACTGGGTACATTATTTCATTTGTTACTCGCCATGGATTCCCCGACCCCCAATTTTACCACGAAATACGGCTTTGTTCTGAAAAACGCCTTGGCCTTGCATACGAGTATGTCGTTGTGCACAGTCCTGTCGAATGGGATATTCGACGAGGCTGTTCGGACAGCGTACATCGCCACATGTATTGAGTCGATGGCGAACAGTCAACACGTATCCCCCATCATCATGATACGGGATACGAGTGGTCCGAAGACAGATACCATCATCCCGTTGGAAGTTCATCCCACATGGAAAACCCTTTCCGCACACTGGGCAAAGAAACGGACGTACACTGCCGACAGTCTATCTGAAAAGATGACAATGTTGTTGAGCGGAAAACAGAAATGTTGTGTCGTCAACGTATCGACAGGCCTGGACATTCTGGTGAGCACGCCCAAAGCCTTGACCCATACATGTCGGAAGTGCCAGACCGTCTACTTTTCGGATGTGAACAGGATATGGTGTATGGCCTCGCACACAGGATGCACAGGAATCGGGAAATCATCCTGGAACCATGATGAACAGACCCTCGTCCGGTGTTGGGACATGATGACGCATGAAGATCGTCGTCGTTTTGTCAAACCATTGGCACCGTGTATTGATGACTACGAACCAGTGAACCCATTGGCAAAGAAATTATGGGCGGTCGTGAATGGACGTATTGAGGTGAGTGGATCTGCGCTGATGGGTTCTTTACAGGAAGCCACAGAGGAGACGCATTTGCTGCGTGTGTCGGAGCCTGATCTCAAAAAGATGGCAGTGGACGTATACGACGATCCACGGGATATCTTGGCTTTGGTTGCACACCATATGCTGGTTTCATTGGCATCGTTCCACGCGGACCACCATGCCAACATGTTTATGGCCGAAATGGCGAGGGAAGAACAGTTGAGACAGCAACAACAGGCTGCAAAGGACAAGAAGAACCATTTCAAATGGCTGGAGAAGACGATCTTCGAGATGCCATTTGATATTCCATGGGACATTGAGGAGTAACATTGTGGAGTAACATTTTAACGAGTCATCAAGTAGTATCAGTAGTACGTTGGCATCTCGGCCAACAGAAAAATGCAGGAAGGTCTCCCAGTATGTATTGAATGCGGTGGCGTCGTGCATCAGATGATGGGGACGACCGGTCCGATGTGTGCAATGTGTGTATCCATATCTTGTGGCTGTGGCATGGTATGCACGGCCGTGGTATCATAGTCCGGGTGTGTGATGATGGTAAGGTGCATGCACGAAAATCCTGTCACGAGCGGGACAAAACTGCTTTCGATGGTCAACCTCGATGCCTTATTTGCCTGCGGGACACATCTCGGGTCGCATACGGTCCCGATCATTGTGACCTGACCAGTAATATTCATGATGTGTTCAAAATCGGCTGGGCTGAGCTCACAGTTGATGAGTGTGAGGTTCGTGGATGGATGAATACGGCAAAACCCGTATTTGATATTCCTGCAAATCAGCGTATGGGTTGGCTGATCACGGTACCACATATATGGAAGAGTAGGAGGGCACTGACGATCGAATGGAAACATGAGTGTGGTTTCGGAAGACACGATTGTCCCTATACGGTACATGACGAATCCGTGCTGTGTGCCCTGTGGGACCCAGATACGGTCTGTGATGCATGATGGACTGTACGGCAACAGCATGAGACGTCCTCCAAAGTCTCTGTGACCGAGTATCCGGCGTGCGACTCTGTTCCAGTGCAAGGGGTTGATCCATCGGGTAATACACTTCGTCTCATCCCCTGTCATTCCTGTCAGACCCGTAAGCCCAGCAAACTGTGCAAATCCCATTTCGTGCACATCGCGCAAATGCTCGCATATACGTATTGTATCCTGCAATGTAGGTGGACGAAGGCGTCCAGGTTGTCTGTCTCTGTTCTTTTCGTCCTTGTTGTCCGTGTCATCTCCCATCGTATCCGTATTCCCGATCGCATTGTTTATCTCGGTACCCGTGTGGTCGGTATCCATGTGGTCGGTACCCATGTGGCCGTTGTAATCCCTCTCGTTGTGCAACGTTGCCGATCTTGACATACGATTGGGTGTTAATGGACGGAATAGTTTGCAACAGCGTCCCATGTTGATAGGGTATAGAATCGCAAGACTGTCGCAACAAACTTTGAATTAAATTAAAATGAGGGTGAGGCCTCGGCTGCCTCACTTTAAAGAAATATTTAGTAGAGATTGTAGGGTACAGTCAGTGTAGGGTATAGGATGGACGACTATACGACGCGAGCACTCGTAGTTTGCAAAGCATTCGACGCGATCGAGGCTGAGCTGAAGAGGCTGCATGAGGCTGTGCAGGATGAGGTCAAGGCGCTCAACGAGATTGATGAGAAGATCCGTGGCGATCCTGTGATTTCCGCCCAGAAGAAAGCGGGAAATCCCTTGTGGAGTCTGGCGAGTACATATGCATCAGGGAATGAACAGAACTCGTTGCTGCAAACACATATGCAACGTGTGTCAGCTGTGAACCGTGCTCAGAAGGCGTACACAGAGTATATGAACAGCATTACCCGTTTAACGGCAAGGTACCCGGGCAATGGATGGGGGTTCGATGGCCAGCTCGTTGGCCAACCACGTGTTCCATCCACCACAGGTGGATGCATGCCCGTTGATCACTACCAGGGCGATATGGCCAAAGTGTTACAGACGCATGTTCTCCAGATGAGTTCTGGTTTTTACGTATCGAATGAACCGTTTGTGTTCGGTCCAACGTCGTCGCCCCTGCCGATCTCTGCGTACGATTTGGATTACCTGTGTCGAATTCTGCTGGATGGACCGCATACACCGAGCGATATGTTGAAGGAGTACATCACTGCGTTTGCGGGTGCATGTCCGACCCGTGTCCCACCATGCCATCCCCCGCAGAACTTGAAAAGGAGTATGGACAGAGCGCTAAGTGATGCCAAGTCGGATGCTGGACTTGGCATCACCCAAGTCCATTGTGTTGCCGAATTGGGGAAGCTAGCGGTGTCAGCGAAGAGGCGACGTCTTTCGGGTGACGAGAATTTGATTGAGACGTGTGCCGTGAATCCCATCATCGTCGATTTGACGCCGGTGATTCAGAGCCAAGTGAGAACGCGTGAGCAACAAGAAGCGTTTTGTGAGGAGCTGAAGATGTATTCCCATTTTTTGGCTCTTCTGCATGGGAACGGGAATGTGGTGAGGAAACCGGATGGACGTAAGAAGGGTCCTACGTGGCAATACGATGCAAGCAGGAGCTGTGCGGAGGAGTTGAGGACATTGAGCAGTTTCGTGAGCCAGCTGTTACAGTACAAATCCCGTACCAAGGACGAGTACCTTGCGACGGAGCAATTCTTGGGCCGTTTGATGGAGGACGGACAACGAATGGACAGAGAGTTTGTCACGAGCTTTTTCGGCGTATCCGACGAGGATTACGATGCTGTATGGTCCGAAGTATACGGTATTGAGGACTGGGACAACGAGGACAACGAGGACAACGAAGGCAACGAGGACAACGAGGACGGCACCGACGAGGACAGGGTTCAGAAAATAATGGCCAAATGCCCGTTACCGAGGTTGGGATCTGTTCTGGGGAAGTTGATGCAATGTACCCAGGACACGATGCAAGCCGAAGACTGTTTGAAGAAGTACGTGAGAATAATCGTCGAACGGGCCCAGAGCAGGGATGAGTTCGAGAATGATTTTCAGGACGAATAAAGAATAATAATGGCAACCTCATTTTGTTCTGTACGTGGAGTTTAAGGCTGATTTCAGAGTATAAAGAAAAGATGTGTGGGGTGGTGGTCAATGCAGGACTTGTTCAGATCGAGCTCCCCCACCGACCTCCAGCAGCGCCACACCCTCATCGTCGCCCCTGGAGAGCTCGAGGTGTTCGGTTATTTGGGACACATATTGACGGAAATCACCAATACATCTGGACGTGCGATCGAAGTGGCATTAAGCCTCGAACGGGACACATTGGAACATGTCTCGTTTGACGCAGGTGAAATCTTGCCAGTCAACGTTGACGCATGGGCATGTATCCGCGACAGATGCATGCCATATATCATCTCAAAGGAAACGGAAACGGTCCGTATTGAACTCACCTGGAGGCTGTCTGCGCCCGACAACCACGAGCCTTCTTGACCGGTTGTTCAGGGATACTCCGGGCGAAATCGCCGACCTGGCGAGTACATTGGTGCACGAAACCAATCACGTGATTCCGCCGGAGGCAGCAGTGATTCTTGCTGTTAAGTTTATAGGTATCCGCACGTATGAACCAGAGATGTACGAATACGCTGCAGCATGGAACATGTCGACGTCTCGTTTGGTTGATATGGAACTTGCGAGTTTACGTGTGATTAATTGGAACATTGCCCGATTTTGGAATTCAGATGTGTAACTGTAAACCACATGAGCCCGATGAGAACGAGGATGAGCCCGAGTCCACGTAGACGATGACGTTTGCCGAGCGATTGTTTCAACGTCACACCGGATACGAGGTCCATCGGTATATTTTCAAAGGCTTCGCGTGCCTCTGTGAATGCTGAGCGCACAGATCCACAAGTCGTGCATCCCATATGTATAAAGAAGAATAAAACGGAGGTCGGCAAGATGACGATTCCATCAAAACAGGACGTCCTGACAAGGACCTTGTTACGTTTCTATGCCAACCATGATCATATCTGGACATTGACGAACATGTTGCGTCCGACGGCCAGTGGGGGAACTGGGACCGCTGGAGGGACCGCTGGAGGGACCGCTGGAGGGACCGCTGGAGGGACCGCTGGAGGGGCGAGTAACGGAGCCAGAGTCTCGTTACGGACCTTGGATTGGTTTGTGACGAATTATGCACGTCGTCACCGCGTGATGATCCCTCGTGATGACCGGAAGGTCCATGTGTATTTGGAGTACAAGGGTTGTCTGAAGGCGTTCAGTAAAAAGCTCTTTGATCCGTTTCAACGTCGCGACAGGTTGGTTGTGAAGGATGCGAACGATGAACCATTGCACACGACGATTGGCCAGTTGAATTTCTTTAAATGGGCGATTGAGACGGGTGTGTTGGCATATACTGCCCAGCATTTGGCCGAGATCGAGGCTGATATGGCGAACGTCCAGTCGGCAAAGAGCACGATGAAGAGCACCATCACGAAGAGCACGATGAAGAGCACTGCGGCAAAGAGCACGATGAAGAGCACTGCGGCAAAGAGCACGAGACCTGTCTCACATCCAGGTGGAATTTCAGTCCGAATTACAAGAGCCGTTCGACCCTGATCACCCTGATCCGTTTTATTTTGTAATATGTAAATATCCATGAGGACGACGCACATTGTGTTCATTCTGTTCCTTGCTTTGGCCGTGTACCTGCGTACACGACATCGTACAAAATCCGAGTACTACATGCTGCCCAGCTCACCGTTCGATTGGGGAGTCAAGTCAAAGAAAAGCAAAGTTCCGGAGGGGATGATTTGGAGCGGAGCTGCTGGAAAAGTTGTGGATAGGAACAGTTGGTACGGCTTGAAGGCACAGGCAGTGCAGGCAAAGGGAAAGTCTGCCAAGAAGTACAAGTACAGGAAGTCAGCCAATCCACCGAATGGCTATCGGTTTACGGTTGCGGAGCGGTGTGATCGGATCGCCGAGAAAAAAACTAGAAATGGTAAGCCATTCGATAAGGAACAATGCATTAAAAATTTGAAGTACAAGGGGAAGTCAGCCATGGACCGTAAGGCACCGAATGGCTATCGGTTTACGGTTGCGGAGCGGTGTGATGGGCTCGCCGAGAAAAAAACTAGAAATGGTAAGCCATTCGATAAGGAACAATGCATTAAAAATTTGACAAACAAGCGTCTGAATAAGAACTGGTAATTATTTATAGTACGGGTTGCATGCGTCTGTCTGTCTGTGATGGACGTCACACCCATTTATTCGGAATGTAGTTATGTTTTCCACCAGCAGAGAGGACCTTGGCCATTTTATGTCTGGGGATTTTGCCGATATACTTGATTTTGGCAGTGTACAGTGATTTGCCGATGTGAAGCGTCCTCAGTGCGCTCTCATGGATGTCGATGAGCATACCTCCGTGGCGACGGGCCAAGGCACTATTTTTACGACAGTCTCCATCTGCACATTCATCAACAATGTGCACATGGACAGTACGTTTTCCCACTTGGACTTTGAAGACGGAATATTTGTACTTCTGTATACGGTCAGAGTACATGGCAGCTGGGTACACCTTGATGGATTTTCCATTCGTGGTTGGTAAACGAGCAGGATACTTCCAAAGTTGTGCACCGCCAGCAGATTCACCGTAATGGTTGAACACGCTCACCAGGCCACGTGACGTTCCTGTGACTTGCACGGCCATTGATGTCACACTGGCAAGGAGGATCAAATACAGGAAAGACGTAAAATACAGGAAAGAGGCCTTGTTCGCCATATTTGGAGGAAGATGATCGTAGTGGTTGGGAGAAGAGAGATCGAATTGAGTGTGTGGTCTGGTGTACCGAGCACGACTTAGGACCATCGATATGGGTGTCAACGGCTTACACGCCAGCATCAAACATGCATTGGTACGGTATCACATTTCGTCATTGAAGGGACAACGAGCAGCCTGTGACGCATCGGCATGGATGGTCCGTGGAGGTGCGACACATGCACGTGACCTGTATACGCAAGAGGGGTATACTGGAACCCCATGGACGGAGTACACCGTTGAAATGGCCCAATTACTGCTTGATCACGGTGTGGTTCCCGTCATGGTCTTTGATGGACGACGACACCCATTAAAGAAGGAGACGTCTGTATCGCGCCGTGAGCACAAGGAATCGGCTCGTCGCGAGGCCCTGATTGCGGAGGAAATGGGTGACGTTGATCGTGCGAAGAGCAAATGGATGCAGGCGTTTTCGATGACTGGTGAGATGGCAGCGCATACATGGGCATCATTGGAGGAAATGGGTGTGGAATGTATCCAGGCGGAACAGGAGGCCGATCAGACGATGGCAGCGTTGGCTGTGACGGGCCAGGTCCACATTGTCATTTCGGAGGACAGTGACATGGTTGCGTATAAATGTCCCCGCATTCTGTTCAAATTACGTCATGATGGTGAGGGTGATTTGTTGGATATCACGAGCGGTATGACATGTCAGACTGGGGAAAGTCCACCCAAGCCCAAGCGGCGTCAGGTGACTGTGAATATACATGCTTTGTCATCCACACAGGTGGCCATGTTGTGTGCATTGAGTGGATGTGATTACATTTCCAACATTGCACGTGGATGGGGGATCAAACGTGTGTACAGCGTCATCATCAATTGTTCATCATTGGACGAGGCCATTCATGCGTTTCAAAAGTCTGGCATTGAAGTGTCGGATACGTATATTGCTCGTGCACGGAAATGCATGAAGGTGTTTTTGCACCCATCGTACTTCATGGACTCTCGGATTAGCCGGGTATGGGTACATTAATTTCTACATTACATAGTATTATGGGATGTGATACCCGAAAGCAACGTGAATGCAGTGCTCATGGCCAAATGTGTCACCCGGACTCTGGACGGTGTGTTGAAAGTATTGGCCAGAGTCGACAGCCATCGTTCGTTCGGTGCCCACCGCAGAAGATTGCCATGTGTGCGCAGACGAACAGACTGTGTAATCCGTATACTGGTCGATGCGTGATGCCACATACGGCTACTGGGATGACTGCCCAACGTTTACACAACAGGCGCCAGGCACCTTCTGCTCCTCCGGCTGCTACAGTTCCCAATTCGTCCGGTTTGACGAGGTTACAGATGGAATTGAATACCGTCTCGAGGAACCGGAACGAGTTGCGACAGAGGTTGAACAATACCACATCGAGTCTCGAAACGATGCGGCAATCGTCACTGGAGCGAGAACAGGACCTGGAGACCCTGAAGAGCCAGTTGCAGCGGGCACTGGAGGAGCAAACCACCACCACCCAGTCCCTCCGTTCGCAGTACGAGATGGTTCCCGCGTCCGAGCTGGCGATCGCAAAGGCCGATCTCCAGGAACTCATGCAAATGTACGAGGGCCAAGTCTCTGAACTGAAACAGCAGCTGGGGAATGCGTTGAAAAACGGACAGAACAGACGAGAGGCCCTGGAACAGTTTAGGGAGGAAGTGACGACCATTTCATCGAATCGGAACGCGGCCCGGAAAGAGTTGGCAGAGGTCAAAGCTGCGATGGCGAATGTGAATCGGGAACGAACCCAAACGATCACCGAGTTGACGACGGAGCTGCAGTCGCTGCAAGAGTCACGGCGTCAGCAGGAGGGTAGGTCGACTCGCCGGAGCACGTCTCTCCAGGAACAAGTCACGGGTCTGGAATCGCAATTGAGGGCACAGCAGGATGCGTACGCCAAGCTCGTCAACGAGATGGAGGTAAAGGACCAGAACCTGGCGAGGAGACAACAAAACATCCGCAATAGGAACACCTTGATCGCCCAACTGGAATCCCAGCCCGGTAACCAAACCCGGAACCAAACCCAGGACCAAAGCCGGACGAACAGGAACCAGCGTATCCTCAGCCCCCCCAGTATGCCGCCACCGGTCCAATTGGTGTCCAACCAGTCCACGAGCATGCAAACACCATCTGCTCAGGGCGAGTCATATGCGTGGACAGCAGCCAGGGCGGGTGGACGAGGCCTCTGGACACTTGGCAAGGGGGTGTGGAAGGGTGGTCAATTCGTTGCAGGGCAACTCGCTGCACAACCGTCCAGTAGCAGTGCCACCAACGGACAACTCGAATCCCAGGTCTCGGGCACGTATCCGCAGCCGCGAAACCAGGGTACATCATCATCCTCCACCCCTTCCCGTCAGAATGGTGCATCGACACAACCATTGCGTTTCGTCCAGGATAAGAAACTTTATGTCATTATGGCGAATGCAATGGAGAACGGCAAGTTCCTGTGCCAGGGAAAGGGCGGTGGCAAAAAGAGGTATTTGACAATCAAACGGGATGAATCCGGAAACATTGTCGACTATAGATGTCTGACTGAAAATCAAGCAGGAGAACGCCCATACGCGGGAAGTTTTATATATGCAAAAGAAATGGGCAATTTCGTGGGTGCGAAACTGGCCCAGAGGAAGAAAGAATAATTACGTACTTCATGGACTCTCGGATTAGCCGGGTATGGGTACATTAATTTCTACATTACATAGTATTATGGGATGTGATACCCGAAAGCAACGTGAATGCAGTGCTCAAGACCAAGTGTGTCACCCGGACTCTGGACGGTGTGTTGAAAGTATTGGCCAGAGTCGACAGCCATCGTTCGTTCGGTGCCCACCGCAGAAGATTGCCATGTGTGCGCAGACGAACAGACTGTGTAATCCGTATAC
>Ga0181595_10000230_pt1 | contig 60859 bp, 58 predicted proteins | sample 041ome_7_FD_145604 | JGI IMG/M metagenome (GOLD analysis project Ga0181595, IMG submission 145604) | Coastal salt marsh microbial communities from the Groves Creek Marsh, Skidaway Island, Georgia - 041401AS metaG (spades assembly) | ecosystem: Environmental > Aquatic > Marine > Intertidal zone... | reverse complement strand
CCACCTGGGAATGTGCCTTTATCTTTGTGAATTTTCATATAGCTTCTCACTTCATTCATTATGTATTCAAAAGGACGTGTTTTAAATCCAGAATCTGATTTAATTGTATTTCCATGCATTGGATCACAAGACCAGAGCACATTCTTATTTTCTTTTGAAATTATATCAATAAAATTTGGTAGATTTTTTTCTACATTCTCATATCCAAATCTAGCTATTAATGTTATGCGCCCTGCCTCATTTTCTGGATTAAGAATATCTATTAGTCTTATTAGGTTCTCTGAAGTTAATGATGGTCCACACTTAATTCCAATGGGATTTTTTATTCCTCTGCAATACTCGACATGAGCTTCATCAGGGTCCCTGGTTCTATCACCAATCCATACCATATGCCCTGAAGTCGCATACCAATCCCCTGTAATTGAGTCAACTCTGGTCATTGCTTCTTCATAACCAAGTAATAATGCTTCATGACTTGTATACAAATCTGTAGTTCTTAACTGAGGCACAGACTCTGGAGTAACTCCACATGCCCTCATAAAACCAAGAGACTTTGTTATATTCTCAGCTAAATATGAGTATTTCTCTCCGATAGGTGAATTATTCAAAAACTCTAATGTCCAACTATGCACCCTCTCAAGATCGGCATAACCACCTTGTGAAAAAGCTCTCAGCAAATTAACTGTTGCAGCGGATTGTCTATAAGATTTCAACAACCTTTCTGGATCTGGCTTCCTTTGATTTTTTTCGAATTCTATGCCATTTATTATATCACCTCTATAACTTAGCAACTCTTCACCATTAATTACTTCTGTATCAGAGGACCTTGGTTTAGCAAATTGTCCAGCAATTCTTCCTACTTTAACGACTGGTAATGAAGTCGCAAAAATTAATACAACTGACATTTGGAGAAATAATCTAAATATATCTCTTATATTATCAGGATTATGCTCCACAAAGGACTCAGCACAATCACCACCTTGTAATAAAAAAGCCCGACCTTGACTGGCAAGTGCTAGCTTATCTTTTAAATCCCTTGCTTCACCAGCAAAAACTAACGGAGGGTATGTTGAAATTGTATTTTCAACATTTGAAAGATGATCCGTGTCTTCATATTCTGGCACTTGTTTAATAGGTTTATTACGCCAGCTAGAAGGTGTCCAATTATGCATAAATTTCTCCAAAATTTAATTTATGGTAAATATATATAAGCCGATTTTTCATAATAAGATATTAATACAAGAAAATTTATTTAAAGGCTATAACTCTTTGGTAACCTTATTTCTCATCGTCATAATTTCTTCTGAGGTTGATGGGTGCAATGGTATCGTATTATCTAAGTCCGTTTTACTCGCTTTTTTATTGATCAATGTTGACATAATCTGTGTTAATTCAGCAGAGTCATCTCCCATCATATGAAATCCAATAAGTACTTGAGTCTTGTGATCAATAATAAGCTTAATAAAGGTACGTTTATTTACATCTGATAAAGTATAATACAACGGCCGGAATGATGATGTATAAATGTCTATCTTTTTATATTTTTGCAATGCATCTTGTTCAGATAAACCAATAGTTCCAATTTCAGGATTTGAAAAAACAGCTGTCGGGATATTTTCAATAATATAATTATCCGTATCTTTTTCAAATTGCTCTCTAGCAAAAATCATAGCTTCTCTGATTGCAAGAGGAGTTAGATGATAATTATTTGCAACATCACCAATTGCATAGATATTTGGTATGGAGGTTTGAAATTGGCTGTCAACAATCACTCTTCCGCTCGCATCTGTTTCTATTTCAATCTTATCTCCTATAAATGAAAGATCCGAAATCCTTCCCGTTGCAAAGAGCACTAGATCAGTAGAAATAGTAGCACCATCATTTAGGGTTACAATGTACTTACCATTATGAAGATCTAATTTTGTGATATCAGTATTTAATCTCACTTTGCATTTATCAGACTGAATTTGTTCATAAATATTATTACTTATATCAACATCAAAATTTTTTAGAAGTTTATCACCTCTATATATAAGTTCACACATAGTTCCCAAACCTGATATGATAGAAGCAAACTCAAGAGCTATATACCCCCCACCTATAATCACAACATTTTCTGGCAGTTTATCCAATTCAAAAAAATCATCTGATGATATTCCATATTCAATTCCCGTGATATTTGGGAAATTTGGCTTTGCACCGGTTGCAATTAATATTTTCTTACATTTGAATTGATCACCATTTGATAATTCAACAGTGTCCCTATCAATAATTTTTGCCTCGGACTCAATTACATTTGCTCCAGATTTTTCGAGGTTTGTTTTGTAAATATTACTTAGTCTTTGAATTTCCTTATTCTTATTTTCTATTAATCTTTTCCATGAAAACCTTGGTTCATCAAAGCTCCAACCATAACTTTGAGCTATAATATTATGTTTACTGAATTTTGAACTGTAGCTCAGTAATTTTTTAGGTATGCAACCTCTGATAACGCATGTGCCACCAATTCGATATTTTTCTGCAATGACAACATCCGCACCGCTTTGAGCTGCTAACCGAGCTGCCCTTACTCCGCCTGAGCCTGCGCCAATAACAAATAAATCACATTCTTTAATATTACTTTTCATAATAAAACCTATAACCAACTAATTATTTGAATAACACTTCCGATGCCTTTTCACTCTCGCCTAATATCATTGAACTAGCCATATTGATAAATAATCCACTAGTAACGACACCCGGGACACTTTCAATTTTATTTTTAATCTCATGAAGTGAATTGAGCTCAGTACAATAACAATCAACAACGAGGTTACCCCCATCTGTATTGAAATCTGATCCATCATCATTTGGTCTAATTTTAATTTCCGGATACAAATCATATTCTGAGAAAATATTTTTCAATAATGTAATTGTTGATTTTGGTCCAAATTTAACAATTTCCACTGGTAGTGGAAAGTTTCCTAACTTATCGACATATTTTGTATCATCTACAATGATAATGTAATTTTTAGAGATAGATGCTATCATTTTTTCACGCAAAAGTGCTCCACCTCCACCCTTGATCATATTTCCATTATGATCGATTTCATCAGCTCCATCTATGGTGAGATCTAAATAATTGAAGTTATCGATTTCTTCGATATTGATTGAATTATTTTTTGCCAGTAACTCAGTTTGAGTAGATGTACATGCAAACCTGCATTTGTCCTTTAGCTCAGGATTATCCCCCAATAACTTTATTAACTCATTTGTAGTTGATCCAGTCCCTAGTCCAATGTTCATCCCTGAAGTGATTTTTGTGATAGCAAGTTTTGCTGCATTTATTTTTTTTTGTTGTGTAACCATCAGAAATTTATTGGACCATATAAAACATTCATATATTAATATTTTTAACACATATATTTACAAAAGTAATAAAAATGATAAAGCGAACACGCCAAAAAATGGTTGTATTTGACCTTGATGGAACACTGATAGATACAGCGCCAGATCTTATCGCATCCGCAAGAGAGGTAATTAGCGAAATTATCGATGTCGAAATTGACTCAGAAACTTCAAGAAAATTTATTGGTAAAGGTGGTGAATATTTCATAAAAAAAAATCTTGAATTTAATAACATAAACCTTGATCAATCTAAAATTGAAAAACTAATTTCTCAGTTTCTACTTATTTACGAAAAGAATATATCCAATAAAAGTTCGTTGTACCCAAATGCTATTAGGACTCTTAATTGGCTTAAAGACAATGGCTATATTCTGAATATTTGTACTAATAAACCTGAAAAGTTAGCAAAAATAATCCTAGAAGATTTTAGTATCATTAGCTATTTCGATGAAATAATAGGGGGAGATACGCTTGCTCAAAATAAACCTAATCCACTTCCTCTTTTGACTATAATGCAAAACCATAACATTAAACCACTTAATACAATTATGGTAGGTGATACTACCACGGACATCTTAACAGCAAAAAATTGTAATGTTAGATCTGTTTGTGTAGACTTTGGTTACTTTGACGGTAAAATGCCCGGCGTTGAAGCGGATTTCTCGATATCAGACCTTTTTGAACTAAGAGAAATATTACTCCAAAACTACTAATATTTTAGGCAAATTTTGAAAATATTCTTGCCCACGTTCTAATCCCACCTATATAAGAAGATAAATTATATTTTTCATTTGGGCTATGTATTCGATCGTCATCAAGTGCAAAACCCACTAATACCGTATCCATATTCAATTGAGTTTTAAATACTTCTACAACTGGAATTGAGCCACCGCCGCCTGTATATACAGGAGCTTTCCCCCACTCCTCTTTAATCGCTTCTGAAGAAACTGAAAAGAATTCACTATCAGTATTAAATTCTATAGCTTTGCAATAGTCAGACCCTTTAAAATTAACTTTTATTCCTTCTGGAACATTAGATTTCATAAATGAGTGTATATTATCTAATATTTTCTTTGGATCTTGTTTACCAACAAGCCGACAAGTAATTTTTGCACTTGCACTTGAAGGTATTACAGTTTTAGTGCCTTCATCAGTGTATCCGCCATAAATTCCATTGATCTCAAAAGTTGGACGAGACCAAGTTTTTTCAAAAATAGTTCTATCATTTTCGCCTGATGAAGTAATTTGTCCAATTTTATTTAAATAATCAGTTTCATTAAATTCAAGTTGAGACCAACTTGTTTTTACATTCTCTTGAACCTCACTCACGCCATCATAGAATCCAGGTATCATGACCTTTCCATCTGCGCTGTAAATTTTTGAAATTATCTCACTCAATAATCTTATTGGATTCCAAGCAACACCTCCATATTCACCAGAATGAAGATCCCTATTTGGACCAATAATTTCAACCTCTTCAGATAGAAGTCCTCTAAGACTTCTTGTAATAGCAGGAGTGTTCTTATTCCACATGCCTGTGTCACAAACATACGCAATATCTGCTGATAGCTTATCCTCATAATCTTTCAGGAAAATTGGTAAAGTTTTCGAGCCACATTCCTCTTCACCTTCTAAAATAATTTTAAGCGAAAAAGGTAGTTCGCCATAATTTTTAAAAAAATATTTGAGTGCAATTAAGAATGTCAGGAGTTGACCTTTATCATCACTAGCACCCCGCGCAACAATACACTTTTCTCCATCAATTTCTGCAATTGTCGGCTCAAATGGGTCAGAGTTCCAGAGACTAATTGGGTCTACAGGCTGAACATCATAATGACCATAAAAGAGTAAGGTTTTAGATGCAGCCTTCTGTGATTTATATTCAGAATAAACAATGGGATGACCCTCTGACTCATAAATAATGGTATCTAAATTAATTTCTGTTAAATAATTTTTTAGCCATTCTGCTGCCTTCATACATTCATTTGCATATTCTGGTATTGTTGAAATAGATTTTATTTTTAGAAAGTCATTTAGTATGTCCACATTTAGATGTGTATCTTCACTAATTTCTGAGAGTATATTTTCAATATTTATGACCATCAGCCCAATCTTTTCTGAAAAATTTTAATAAATAAGTAAAACTAGTTATATCAAATTTTATACAATAGATCCAAAAAATATCCCAACCAAAAATAGAGATATAGAAACTATATAAATCCAAATACCTTTCAATATGTAATCAAAATTTATTAAATGAATACCATCCGGATGAATAACAAGAAATTCATCATTTTCAGTATTAGTATTATAAACATTGATGATAATATTTAGAGCCCCTGCTATGGATGCACTAGACCAACCCAGGCTGACTGGACCCATTTCTTTCGAGTACTGACGTGTAATAGTAATAGCTTTTTTCCAATCTTCCTTGAGGATAAAAGACGACAAAATGATTAGAAGAGAGGTGAGTCTAGATGGGATGTAATACATAATATTTTCCAGATATGATATAGACTTCCCAAAAAGTTGATATTTAGGAGCTTTTTGAAGAGTTAACTTATTGGCATAAGAGATAAAATTACTTATTAGCAGACCCGGTAAGCCCATAATGAAAAGCCAAAAAAAAGGACACACAAAATGAAGCATTAATTTCCTAAACAAGTTATCAATTGCAAGAGCAGTTATTTCACTTTCATTTAACTCTGAGCAATCAACTGATGATATGCTTCCTAGCCCCTCTTTGGCTTGGTCAATGTCATCGTCCATAAAATTATTATAGATAGCCTTAATTTCATTAAATGAAGATTTTATATTTAAAAAGAGTGATACAAAAAAACCTATTAAAATATTTCCAACAAAATTACCAAATAGGATTTTTTCTAATATTATTGCAAGAAACCATAAAATTATGATAGCCATCAAAGTTATAATTGTTCCGTTAAAAACTTTAGTATTATCAGAGAATTCATCTCTGTTAAATTCCCGATCTATGAAATCAATAAATCTTCTAAAAACTATGACTGGATAATTTAATCTTTCAGAAAAATTCTTTTTATTACCCCATATGAGGTCTCCAATGATAGCGGCAAAAAGTACGACTATGAAATCCATATTATTCCCATACCTTTGATATATATTAAGTTTCTCATAATTAGTATTTCTTTGGTAGCCTAAACGTTTATATCATGTGATTTATTATTGTGTATATGAATTGCAGACGCAATTAGAGGTATTGTCAATGCAGCACCGCATCCGTTAGTTTCCAAAAGCTCAAGATCTAATAATGGCTTTTTATTAATAATAGATAATAACTTACCGTGAGAAGAATTATGAGATTGGTGAGCAGCATAGCAGTGATCGATTGTATGAGGAGATATAGCAAATAAAAGTGCCGCAGCAGTACACGCTGAAATTCCGTCTAATATAACTGGAACTCTCTCAAAACGAGCAGAAATTATAGCTCCTACCATTGCTGCAAAGTCTCGTCCACCCAAATTCCTAAGTATTTCTAATGGTTGTCTTTCTTTGTGTAAACTAAGCGCAGCATTTATAATTTTGACTTGATTTTCTCTAATCGTAATATCTGAATCAGGATCCAACCAACCCTCAATGTCTCCTCCAAATAATGCGCAACACATTGCAAGCGCAATAGTATCATTACCTATTCCTGCTTCACCAAGGCACAATAAATCTGGGTTAGATGAGATTGCCTCACGACCATATAGTATGGTCGTAATACAGTCGTTAATTTCCATTGCAGGCTTTCTTGTAATGTCTTCTGTTGGCAATTCCATAGCTAAGTCAAAAACCTGTAACCCAATATTATGAAGCTTACATAATTGATTTAATGACGAGCTCTCCGATTTAAAACCACTGACCAATAAGTCTTGATTTGATTTTGAGTACTCTGAAATATCATAATTATCTGATATACCATGGTTAGAAACAAAAATTGACATAACTATATTATCAGCTCTCGGTGGGTAGGATCCCTGCCAACCTGATAACCATTCCACCAGTTCTTCTAAAACACCAAATTGTGCAATATTTGATTCCTTTTCAGCTTTTCTCACTAACGAAACCGCTTCATGATCAATATCCGGGACATCTTTTATAAATTCAACCAACTCTTGGATAGTTGGGATTGTATTTGTTGTCATTTTCATACTTCTAGGTACTGTTTGTGGAGTGAAGTGATAAATTTGAATGCACTAAAATCGCTATTTCTATATTTATCCAGACCTCGTCTCCAATTTTTTGCGTTTGGTTTGTTATTAAAAAGACTCAGAAGTGGTTTTATTATTTGAGATTTTGATACACCGAGTTGCGTTTGTTTATCTGCATAATCACTATAAATATCAATAATATCACTTATAGAATTGATCTTCTCTTCACCAAATATGATTGGATCTACATCGTAAAAGAAAAGAGGATCACTCATGACTTTCCTACCTAACATTACACCATCAACATAATTTAAGTGATTTTCAATATCAGTATATGACTTTATCTCACCATTAATTATGATTGGAATATCAGGATTATTATTTTTTATATTGTAGACCTTTTCATAATCAATTTCTGGTAATGTTCTATTTTCTTTAGGACTTATGCCGTTTAACCAAGCCTTTCTTGCGTGAATAATAACTAGGTCAACTCCAGCATCAACAATTGAGCTTATAAATATAGGAAGTTCTTTATCAATATCTTGATCATCAACGCCTAAACGACACTTCACAGTAACAGGTATCTTAACCTTATTTTTTATACTGGTGATTATTTCAGAAACTAAGTTAACGTCAGTCATGAGACAAGCACCAAAGTTTCCACTTTGTACCCTTGGTGATGGACAACCAATATTTAAATTAACTTCATCATAACCGTAATTTTCACCTATTAGAGATGCCTCTGTCATTTTTTCAATATTGGAACCACCAATTTGCAGAGCGATTGGATGCTCTATCTGATGATATTTTAGTAATTTATCTCTGTTACCATGAATGATTGCATCAGCAGAAATCATCTCCGTGTAAAGAAATATATTTTTTGATAAATGCCTCAAAAAATATCTAAAATGAGTGTTTGTGTAATCCATCATAGGAGCAATACAAACTTTATGTGATAGCTGATTATCCATTAATGCCCAAGATCAAAATATTTTTCACCATATTTAACAACTAGAGGTATCAATAAATCTTCTTCGTCATTGAGATGCGCCATCAATAGTTTATCAAAAGCATCATTGACTGTTTTATATGATCCTACAACTTTTTTGATATCAAAAACCTTATTATTATTGATAGTTTTTATAAGAGAATTACCTTCAAGGACAACATTATCAATAGAAGAGTGAATGAGGTGATGATCATTTTCAAGTAAATCAAGACCATATGAAAATTTTTCAATCTTTTGTGAAAATTTTGGAAAAATATAATTATCTTCTACAGTGTGATGAGAGTTCAAATTTTTTAGCATTAAATTCATCAATTGAATATAATCACTTAAAAATTTGTCTGTTGAAATCTTATTATCAAGAATGTTCTGGAGTGATTGGTTAATTGCAAAACTGATTTCTTTGAAAACAGAGTGGCGACCTAACCAATACCCTACCCAATTACCATTCAATACATCTTCTTCCCATGTATCTCTTGGATATTTTTTTAATAATTCTCTTAAACTATCAGGTAGACCATTTCTTTTTCCGAGTTGATCTATTTCTAATATCTCTGCCAAAAAACCACTCCAATAAATGTAATTTATTCTCAATAAAGTTCAAATAATAACAGAAAACCCTATCAAGATTGAAAAAAAATTATTAATTTTTCGTTAAATTAATTTTCTATATAAATCAATACTTTATATAAGAAATTATAAAAATTCAATTAATTTACAATTAAAATGATGCATTTTTTTCTTTACTTTTTAGCTAATATACGAATCAATAGTAAGTGATTCGGAATTGCGGAAACGAATCACTAGGAGGAGGAAATGCAGTTGGAACTAAACCATCCAACTGTTGATGTACAAAACAAGCTAAGATTAGTTTGTTTTTGGTTGGCATTAACAGTAATTGTTGGGTCCACAATAATACTTGCTTACAATGAGTTTACAGATGCCTCATTGCTCGGCTTTCTTAGCGTAAATATCGCACCATATGCAATTGTGACTAATGTAATTATGCTCCTAATAATTACAGTTTTGAATAAATCTCAATCAAGTTTCAATAATCAAATAATCAATAAATTATCCTCTTTAGAACATCACCAAGATCTTATAACAAATAACAGGGATCTATTATACTTTAACTGGTCATTAGATAACAAAAAAATATACCTATCAAATAAGATATTTAACATTGAAGAAATTGATAGAATGAACAGCATTTCTTTTGAGAGCTTTCTACAAAAAGTTAGTGGCAGTAATACAAATTTTTATCAACTTGCAAATGATACAATCAGGAAGAAAGTTGACCACATTGATACTTCCTTTAAATATCAAACAAATATCTCAGTTAATTGGTACAAATTGAAGGCTAAAGCAATCAAAGATAAAGCTGGAAGGCGCCACATTTATGGAATAATGATTAATAATACTCGCGATAAAAATTATGAAATTAATGCAAATAGATTAGAAACAACATTGAACGAGGTGATTGAATCATTACCGGTATCATTTGTTTTATTTGACAACAAAGATAAATTGATAATGAGCAATAAAAAGTTTAGGGATTTTTATACAATACCCCAAAGCGTTACAAATACTGGTATGAACAAATCAGATATAAAAAGGTTACTGAACAAAACACTTGTTGAAGTCCCCGTAAGTCAGAATATAGATCACATCAAGCATAATAACTCAAATTTAACAAGCGTTAGTGAAATACAACTTAAGGATAAAAGGTGGATTATTAATACTGAGATCACAACAAGCTCAGGTTATTCTGCATCAGTAGGCTTGGATATTTCAAACCAAAAGCAGAACGAGAAAGCACTTCTCAAGAATGAACATGACTTAATACATAAAGTTGAAGAACTAGATAATCTTAGAAGAAAACAAGAGATCCAATCACAGCAATTAATTGAATTAGCAAAAAGAGTGAACTCTGAAAGAGATAATTTAAGAGAACTAGAAAATGATAAGTCTAAGTTTTTGCTTAATGTGAGTCATGAACTCAGAACACCACTGAATGCTATAATTGGTTTTTCTGAGATAATAAAAAATCAAATAATTACAAATCCAGAAAAAGTCATTGAATATGCTAATGACATTCACAATAGTGGCAATGAACTAATGCAAATTATTAGCAGTATCGAGTCAATGACGAGCCTTGAGAGAGAAAACATAACAATTAATAAAAGAAATCAAAAGATAGATTATATTTTTGATGAAGTGTTAAATGACTTCAAAGATGATATCTTACAAAAAAACATAAGTGTAAAAAATAAATTTGATTTTCATTCCAATATTAACTGCAATGAAACTGCTATTAAGCAAGCAATTTCAAATATTATATCAAATTCAATCAAATTTAATAAACATGGTGGAACTATAACTATAAAAAATGAAGTCCAGAATGGGTGGCTAAATATTTGTATTGAGGATAATGGTCACGGGATGCAAAATTCTAAAATTGAGAGTATTTTTAAACCATTCAATAAATCACGTAAGGATAGTATTATTAATCAAGAAGGTGCAAGATTAGGATTACCGATAGCAAATAGTTTAATAAATGTACATGATGGTAATATTAGTGTTAAAAGCAATCTTGGGAAAGGGACTGCCGTTACAATTTCAATTCCTCTTATTTCTTCTGATGAAATTAGCCAAGATCGAAAAACAGCCTAACTAAGACTTTTTATTTTTGATTAGCTTGTAAGATAAAAATCCAACACCGAATATCAAAATTAAAAAAGGCATAATCCATAGAAACAATGTGTTTTGTTGAAATGGTGGTTTCATAAGAACAGCGTCACCATATCTGACATGAATGTTTTCAATAATTGTGCTTCTATCATTACCTTCACTGAGTTGGTCTAGAATGTATGCTTTTATTGACTTTGAAAAGTTTGAATTAGACTCGTAAACATTTTGTCCATCACACTCTATACACTTTAACTCTTTAGATATTTCTATCATCATTTCTGAGTTATCGACCTCAGCCGAATAAGTTTCTCCGTAATCACTGATGCCAATAAAAAAAAACAAGGACAAAAATAAAAAAAATAAAAATCTATTCTTGTAAGTCATTTTAATCTCTAAATAATTTTGTTTTATAGTTTATTAGCCTGATGACTATCCCAAATACCATAAGGAAACCCCCTAGCCATATTAATCTAACAAGAGGCTTATGTGAGATTGATGCATAGATATAATCTGCATCAATCTCACCAACAGTAACAAATATATGATCAAAAAAATATCTATTAATTGCGGCTTCGGTCGTAATGTCTCCACTTTTTCTAAAGATCCTTTTTCGAGGTTGCATTTTTTCTAATTTTTTACCTTCCTCATAAATTTCAAAATTCATAACTAAGTCATCATAATTTTCACCAATTTCTGCAGAAACTCCAATATACTTAATCGTGAACTTATTGAGTTGTATTTCTTGTCCTAGATTAATCCTTGTATCTTTGTTTTCTGCGTATGCTGAGGCAGCAACAATTCCAATGATCATTAAACCAAATCCGGCGTGAATAACTCTGGAACTCAGCCTAGGTGAATTAATCTTTTTGAAAGCCTGCAAATCAAAATTTGAGAGTGAAAAACTTATTCTATCGATATTCCTGGGTAATAAATCAATTATTGAAATAACAATGATCCATATTCCCAATCCAATAAAAAAGACCGCCAAATTGAAACTTTTTCCTTCGACAATTATTTGCAGTAAAACAATCATTGATAGAGTTAAAACTATTGAAATAAATAACTTCTTTAAAATAAAATCGTTTATTCTATCATTCCAAGGTAAGTTCGGACCAATTGGCATAAGAATGGCAACAAGTATTAATATTGGGGTCATCACTAGATTGAAATATTGTGGACCAACTGTGATAATGTCTCCCTTTAAAGCATCTAATATTAGCGGGTAGATTGTTCCTAACAAAACAACAATGCAAGAGGTCATCATAAGATAATTATTTATTTGAATAAATGTCCCCCTACTGAAAAGGATGAAATCGCTCTTATCTAACTTTCGTTCAGAATACGAAAAAAATAATATTAATGAACATATTATGAAGACAGACATAATTATCAGAATCCATAAACCTCTTGATGGGTCTGACGCAAAAGAGTGTACTGAGGTTAAAACTCCTGATCTCACTAAAAAAGTTCCTAAAAGACTGAATGAAAAACTAAGAATTGCTAACAAAAGGGTCCAACTTTGATGCCTTCCATTTGAATTAAAATGAATTAAAGAATGAATCAAAGCTGTGCCTGTTATCCACGGCAATAAAGACGCGTTTTCAACTGGATCCCAAAACCACCAACCTCCCCAACCAAGTTCATAATATGCCCACCAAGATCCAATACAAATTCCAGCAGTAAGGGATCCCCATGATATATAGACCCACTTCTCAATCCATTTTCCCCAGCCATCAATATGTTGCTTTTCTAACATTATTGCTATGGCAAATGAATATATAACTGAATATCCTACATAGCCAATGTATAGAAGGGGCGGATGAATAATGAGCCCAGGGTCTTGAAGTAAAGTATTTAGGCCAAAGCCATCTTGTGGAATAGGATTCTGTAAAATAAATGGATTGGATGTAAAGACTACAAACATAAGGAAAGATAAAGTTATTGTAGATTGTACAAATATGATATTTCTCAATATATTTCTGGGAAGTTTTGTATCAAAAACAATCACTAAGAAACCAAACAGGCATAGGATCAATATCCATAATAACATCGAACCTTCATGATTACCCCACACACCAGTAATTTTGTATACAAGCGGCATATCTAGTTCTGAGTTTTTCCAGACTGTTACTATTGAGAAATCTGATATTATGAACGCATAGGTTAGGAGTATGTAAGAAAATAATATGATAAGGAATTGCGAAACTCCAAATAAGCTTGAATAACGTATACTTCTTATTGGATTTTTTGAATATATTCTTGAATATGCTATTGATAATATGCAACACAAGATAGCCGCCCAAAGGAGTAAATTGCCAATAAATGCAATCATATCAAACTCAAATAAATTACCTGATTAATTATTTCTGATGTTTTCATAAACTTCCTTTGGCATATAATTTTCATCATGTTTGGCCATAATTATGTTAGCAAGAAATTCATCTCCATTAAACTTTCCCTCCGCTATTACACCTTGGCCTTCTCTGAATAAATCCGGGAGGATACCCTTATAAAAAATTTGAATTTCACCAATATTATCGGTAATGATGAATTTTACACTATTATCATCCAATCTTTGTAAACTATCATTCTTCACTAACCCCCCCACTCTAATGAGGTTTTTGTTATCTATCTGATCGACCTCACTTGGAGAATAAAAATATATAATATTATCATCAAGTGCGATAAGAATTAGAGCAACAGCTAGAGCAGACATTAGAAATGATGCAAGTAACAAGTAAACTCTTTTTATATTTTTTCTCATAATTTAATGATTTTTTTTGTTATATAGTCTTCATAATCATCATCTTTAACGTTTTCTTCACTGACAATATTATTTGTTATAACGGAATTTTTTGTTTCATGGACGCTTTGATAAGAACCAGAAATTAGATGATGCCAATCAAATAACTCACCTCCTTCAGATATAATCTTATAAGCACAAGTTTCTGGGAGCCATTCAAGTTCATTAATATTTGATGGAGAGAGTTTTATACAATCTTTTACATACTTCATTCGATTATTGTAATCATTACACTCACATTTCTTTATATTAAACAGCTTACAAACCATTGATGTATCATAAATATCATCGGAAATCTCATCATGTAATTTTAATGTGCAACATTTACCACAGCGATCACACAGTGACTCCCACTCATCCGGGCTCATTTCATTCAGTGTCTTTTCTTTCCAAAACATAAATAAATATTAATAAATAAGAATGATAATTAAAAAACAAGTTTAGATCGTATAATATATTAGGTTGTTTATATATAAACTAATTTTTTTGCAAAATCGTAATAGAATGTTATGCCAAACCTAGAAGAAATACTGGATAATATGGAATTCCTGGAAAATTGGGAAGATAAATACAAATATATTATCGAATTAGGTCAATCGATTAATAATTTTGATGATGCTCTAAAAAATAATTCGACCAAAGTTAATGGTTGTGTGAGCCAAGTATGGTTGTATTCAAAAATAAATCAAAATAAAAATGGGGAAAAAGTTCTAAATTTTGTGGGTGACAGTGATGCCTTTATCGTAAAAGGGTTGATTGCAATTCTAATTGCAATATATTCAGAAAAGAAACCGTCTGAGATATTGGAAATAAAACATGAAGACGTATTTACAAAATTTGGACTGCAAAACCATTTATCTCCTCAACGTTCGAATGGATTGCTTTCAATGATCCAAAGAATAAAAGATGATGCACATGCTTCAATCATTTCTGGAGATTAAGAAATGAATAAGTTACTGCTAGTATTAATCCAAATAATAGCTCTTTTTCTTTTTTGGTACCTTCTTTCTGGCAAAAATTTTATTTTATTAATATCAGTAGGTCTGATTTGTTCGGTCTTGATTGTTTTCTATCAAAATAAGCTGAAGATGGTTGATGATGAATCCATGCCGATTTCAATTCTACCAAAAGCTGTTCTTTATTGGATGTGGCTATATAAAGAAGTTATTCAATCAAGTCTTTATGTATCCAAGTTAATACTCTCAAGAGAGATGGATATCACTCCACAATACTTTAAAATTAAATCAAATCAGAAAACAACAATGGGTTTTAATATTTATGCAAACTCGATAACTATGACTCCAGGAACAATATCAGTGATTATCAATAATACATCAAAAGAGATAGATATACATGCTCTCACAATGGATACAAAAGCCTCATTACAAAATGGAATAATGGATAAGAGAATAAAAAAATTAATGGGTGATACGGATGTTTAGTATCGTCATATTTATTATATCTATCACACTAATAATTTCCCTCTACAGAGCACTTATTGGCCCAACCTTATTTGATAGGCTTCTTGCTGCAAATATCATTGGAACAACAACTGTATTATTTCTGATTGTTTATGGGTTTATGACCAATAGAACGGATTTTCTAGACATTGCAATAACATATATTTTGCTAAACTTGATTGGAACTTTTGCTGTTCTAAAGTATTTCAGATACGGCACACTAAGCCATGGTGAAGAGGAGTAATTATGATTGTTTTACAAACATATATTTCTTATGGGCTAGTTATTTTGGGTTCTGTTTTTCTATTAATTGGTGCAATTGGTCTGGTTAGAATGCCCGACGTGTTCACAAGAATGCATGCTACCTCGGTTATGGAAACCACTGGTGCAAGCCTTATTATTTTTGGCTTAATTATATACTCTGGCTTGAGTGCTGTGTCCCTTAAATTAGTACTAGTACTGCTTGCCATACTCTATTTATCATCTGTTGCGACTCATGCACTGGCAAGAGCTTGTATCCACGATAACATAAAGCCAATTAAAGTGTCAGGGAGGGCAAAAAAATAGAAATCTATGTTAACATGATTATACTTACGCTTATGGCTATAACAACTCTTGGTATAATAAAACTAAGAAATTTGTTTAGTGTTGTAATACTGAGCACAATTTACAGCTTTTTGATGGCAACATTACTTCTGATATTTGATGCTGTTGATGTTGCTCTAACGGAAGCTGCAGTTGGAGCAGGTGTCTCAACTGTACTTATGTTAACAGTCATATACTACACAAAAACTACTGAAGAAGAGCCAAAGCACAGCTCAATAATCCCTATTATGGTTTGCTTGGCTATAGGTGGGCTTTTAATCTATGGTACATATGGTCTTCCTCCATTTGGTGCATCAGATACTCCATTGCACAATCATGTCTCAGCACAGTATCTGCAAAGATCCATTCCTGAAACAGGAGTTCCAAACGTTGTTACATCAGTATTAGCAAGTTATAGAGGATTTGATACACTAGGTGAGGTGATTGTAGTTTTTACAGCGGCCATTGGTGTAATCTCCCTTTTAAAGAAAGATAATTCTTAGGATATTAGCATGAGATTAGATATATTACTTCGAATTTCTTCAAAGATATTTATACCATTCATTGTCATTTTTGCATTCTATGTCCAATTCCATGGAGATTATGGTCCAGGTGGTGGCTTCCAAGCTGGTGTTATCTTTGCTTCAGCGATAATACTTTACACAATAATATTTGGATCTACGAAAGCACTAAAAGACTTTCCTGAATGGATTTTTCATTTAATGATCCCACTTGGTGTTATTATTTTCGCTGGTACAGGTTTTTTGTCTATTATAAATGGATTTAACTTTCTTGATTATGACGCATTAGCTCATTATCCAAAACATGGACAGCATATTGGTATTATTTCGATTGAGATTGGTGTATTTGTAACTGTCATTGGTTCTATGGTTTCAATATTTTATGCATTTGTTAATAGGGGTAAGAAATGAGTTCATTCCTATATAACTTCGTATCGTCTTATAATTATTACATAATCATTTTTTTGATGATCAGCGGACTCTACATCGTTGTCTCACGAGGAAATATGGTAAAAAAATTAGTCGGTTTAGCACTATTTCAAACATCAGTCTATATTCTCTACATTTCACCTGGAAAAATATTAAATGGAACTGCACCCATACTAAGTGATGATTTTTCTGTATACTCAAGTCCATTTCCTCATGTTCTTATATTGACTGCAATTGTTGTTGGTATTGCAACACTAGCACTAGGGCTGTCTTTGGTAATTCGTATCAATGAAGAATTCGGCACCATTGAAGAAGATAAACTATTTGAAGATGAGATTTAACAATGATTGAACATATCGCCGCAATAGTTGTCATGCTTCCTATAATTAGCTCAGTATTTGTAATGTTAATTCGCAATAACTCAGTCAATTGGCTAATTTCTACAACTGCATCTTTGATTACATCCATTGCTTCCATAATGATGTATTTCCAGATAAGTAAAAATGGTAATATTTCATATGCTATGGGAGGCTGGGAGCCCCCCGTTGGGATTGAATATAGAATAGATGAATTTAATGCTCTATTTATTATACTAATTTCAATTGCATCTTTCTTAATACTTCTCTATGCCAGGCATAGTTTAGTTGGTGAGTTGAAAGAAAACAAAATTTCAACCTTCTACTCCATGTATTTGTTATGTTTGGGAGGATTAATAGGAATACTATCAACAGGTGATGCATTTAATGCCTTTGTGTTTTTAGAAATATCCTCATTAGCAACATATATCCTAATCTCAATGGGTTCAGATAGAAGGGCCCTTTTATCGGCTTATCAATATCTTATTATGGGTACAATTGGTGCCACGCTATATGTAATAGGTGTTGGATTAATTTTTGTCCTTACTGGAAGCCTAAATCTTCACGATATTTCAATAAGAATTCAAGAATTAGAATTATACAGACCGTTATATGCGTCATTAGCTTTCATTACAGTCGGAATTGCTCTTAAAGTAGCTCTCTTCCCATTACATGCATGGCTTCCAAATGCTTATGCCTATGCTCCTTCAGTAGGAACTGCATTCTTATCATCCACAGCCACAAAAGTTGCTATTTATCTGCTTATCAAATATCTCTTCCTTGTTTACGGGTATGATGTTGTTTATTCAAATAAAATATTTGTTTTCGTCATCATTGGCCTATCCATCCTAGCAATGTTTGGTGCATCATTAGTTGCAATTTTCCAGAGCAATCTTAAAAAACTTTTTGCTTATTCTTCAGTAGCTCAAATTGGATACATAACACTAGGAATTGGTATTGCCAACCATAATGGATTAATTGGTTCAACAGTCCATATTATTAATCATTCGATAATTAAGGCTGCAATATTTCTAGCAATTGGATGTATTGTCTTTAAGACAAAAATTTCTGATACTCATGAACTCGCAGGTCTTGGAAAAAAGATGCCTGTAATAGCAATCCTCCTTACTATTAGCTCGCTAAGTCTTGTAGGTATACCGGGAACTGTAGGATTTATCTCTAAATGGTACTTGATTATAGGAGCGCTTGAACAAGGTTGGTGGCTAGTAGTTCTGTCATTAGCCATCAGTTCACTATTAGCATTAATTTATGTAGGAAGAGTAATTGAATTAATGTGGTTCCATCAACCGGAGGATGCCATCAATGTAAATAGTAAAAGCCTACCAGTTGAAATGCTTGCCATTACCTTTATTTTAACTCTTGCTACAGTCTATTTTGGAATTGACACAAGACTCACAGCAGGACTGGCTGAAATTGCGGTACATAATGTTCTGCTTGGAGGACAGTGATGATAGAATATCTGATTTATTTTCCTATTCTAATACCACTGATAACAGCTATTGCCATCAAGTTATCATGGCCAATAAAAATCACTAGAAAGTTAATTTTATATTTTGGTCCAATATTAACATTGGCTTGTTCAATATACATTTATAATAAATTTGATAAACTAAACTCCAATTTTGATATCATAAATATATTCGACAACATAACAATCTCTCTTGGGATAGAACCGATAAGTATGGTTTTTCTCATCATGGTCAATACTTTATGGCTCGTTGCTACTGCTTACTCACTAGGCTATATGATATCAAATAATGAGAAAAGACTCGGTAATTTTTTCCTATTCTTTTCCATATCTATTTCTTGTGCAAATGGAGCTGCGCTATCTAGCAATCTTATAACCCTCTTTATCTTTTATGAGCTGCTTACAATTTCAACCTATCCTCTCGTAACTCATAAGGGAGATGAGCAATCAAAAGCATCTGGTAGAAAATATTTATTAATACTCCTTGGGACATCCCTATGCTTCTTCCTTCCAGCAATTGGATACGTTTATCATCTAAGTGGAGGCCTCGAGTTTGTTGATCAAGGTTTATTATTTACAAATCTTCTGCCTGATCAAATTAATAATTTGGAAATTTCAATCCTATTAATCTTATTTGTATTTGGTATATCCAAAGCAGCTGTCATGCCTTTTCACTCATGGCTACCTGCAGCGATGGTTGCACCTACGCCAGTTTCAGCTCTTCTTCACGCTGTAGCTGTTGTAAAAGTAGGTGTATTCTCCATTATTAAAATATTAGTTTATACCTTTGGAATAGAATTACTTCATGGTCTAAATATAGTTGATTTACTTGTTTACATTTGTGGGTTTACAATTATTGCAACCTCAATAATTGCGCTAAAACAGGATAATCTAAAAAGGTTATTAGCCTATTCTACAATAAGTCAACTATCTTATGTCATAATTGCAATTCTTATATTAACACCATCTGCAATTATTGCGGCCACTATGCATCTAATTGCCCACGCCGTCAGTAAGATTACATTATTCTTTGCAGCTGGTGCAATTTACACATCCACTGGTTTCACAAATATAAGTGAAATGAACGGAATTGGCAAAAATCTAAAAGTTGTCTGTTTCGCCTTCACACTTGGTGCCATGTCGCTAATTGGTTTACCTATACTTGTTGGCTTCACAAGTAAATGGTATATCGTCCAGTCAGCAGCTTCTGATAGTCAGTGGATAATCTTATCAATAATCACTATTTCAACTCTATTAAATATTGGGTACTTTACTCCAATAATTTACAAATTCTTCTTCACCCAGAAAAATGCAAATAAAAAATTCAAAGATCTACCATTAACTATAAACTTTGCTATTCTTTCTTGCTGTATATTAATGGTAATCCTATTCCTATATCCAACTCTAATTATTGAGGTAATAAAGAATGTCCAATAACATAAAGAAACTATGGTTAGGATTTATAATAGTACTTGCCTTGCTATTTTTTAGTGACATTATTATTCATCGCCACAGTTATTTTGAAATAGATGGCTTCTTTGCTTTCCCTTCATTATATGGTTTCTTATCATGCGTTTTTTTAGTTTTTTTATCTAAATTAATTGGAATTTTCTTAAAAAGACCGGAGGATTATTATGATAACTAATCTATTACATCCTGGAATAATTCTAATTATATTTGGGCTTTTAATACCCCATATAAAACACAAACAATTAATACCGATTTTCCCGATTATTAGTTTTATTATATTAATATCTCTTGATGAGGGCTCACACTTTATTATCAATTATAATTATTTTGAACTAGTTATTATAAGTATTGATAAACTAAGTAAGTTATTCTCATACATTTTCCTCTTAATTTTATTTTGCACTTCTATTTTTAGTCTAAATCAAGAAAATAGAACCGAAATAGCCTCTGCATTTATCTATGTAGGTTCTGCAATATCTGTTGTCTTGTCAGGTGATTTGATAACCCTATTCATCTTTTGGGAAATCATGGCTATTGCATCAACTATTGTTATTTGGTCTGGTTCAAAGGATGCTTATTATCCTGGAATTCGATACCTAGCCGTTCATTTGTTAGGCGGATCAATTTTACTTATTGGTATCATTGGATATGCAAGTTCAACGGGCAGCGTTGCCTTTGATTTAATGAATCCAGAAAATATATTCAGTTACTTCATACTCGTCGGTTTCTTAATAAATGCAGGCGCCCCTCCATTCTCAAGTTGGATACCTGACTCATACCCAAGCGCATCATGGTCTGGGACTGTATTTTTATCAGCTTTTACAACAAAAACAGCTGTATATGTTCTCATTCGTGGTTATGCCGGATATGAATTCCTTATTTATATTGGAGTATTCATGATTTTTTACGGTATTATTTTTGCGATACTAGAAAATGATATGAGAAGGATTTTATCTTATTCTATTGTAAATCAGGTTGGATTTATGATTGTTGCAATTGGCATAGGAACAGAAATTGCGATAAACGGTGCCTCTGCACATGCATTTACTCATATCATTTATAAAGCACTTTTATTAATGAGTGCTGGTTCAGTATTTTACATAACCGGCAAGACAAAATGCACCGACCTCGGTGGGCTATACAAGACGATGCCACTAACTATGATTTGTGGAATAATCGGTGCATTATCAATTTCAGCATTTCCATTAACCTCAGGTTTCATATCAAAATCATTAACAGTCCAAGCTGCTGTTTATGAAGATTTAAAAATCTTATGGTTATTATTAACAATGGCATCTGCAGGCGTATTCTTACATGCAGGAATTAAATTTCCTTGGTTTGTTTTTTTTCAAAAAGATGCAAAACTAAAAGCATCTGATCCTCCGAATAATATGAAATTAGCAATGATAATACTTTCCTTCTTATGTATTTTTATAGGCGTATTTCCTGGACTCTTATATTCAATACTTCCATTTGAAGTAAAGTACTTGCCATATACTGCGGATCATGTTTCATCACAGTTACAACTGTTGATGTTCTCTGGTTTAGCATTTTTCATTTTGCTAAAATTCCTCAAAAGAACATTAACTATAACTCTTGATTTTGATTGGTTCTGGCGTAAATTTGGGCAATTAGTTATCAACGAATTTAACATCCAACTTCTCATTAGATTCAAAAATATAATAAAATCTATTCAAGGTGTTATTAGTCAAACGTTTGAGAGTTTACATAAACATAATGGACCATCTGGCGTGCTTGGTAGATCATGGCCTACAGGTCACATGGCTTTCTGGACAACTATTTTATTAGCTTCTTTTCTATTATTTTATCTATTTGCTTAATTATGATATAACAACATTATGGATAAATGGAAAAATAAATTAAGTGATATCCAATATTACGTAACCCGTGAATCTGGAACCGAGCGTCCATTTACTGGACCACATTTAGATGAAAAATCTGAAGGTATTTATCATTGTATATGTTGTAACAAACCATTATTTGCTTCTGAACATAAATACAACTCCGGCTCAGGTTGGCCAAGTTTCTACAATACCAATTATATTGATAATATCCATCAAGTGGACGATTTTAGTTTGCTCATGAAAAGAACAGAAGTGAAATGTAGAGAGTGTGATGCACATCTTGGACATGTCTTCGAAGATGGACCTCAACCGACTGGAATAAGATATTGCATTAATGGTCACGCGTTGAGCTTTGAAAAAAAGTAGGTGAATAATGTCAAAGACAATAGAAGTGCTTCCAGATAGTGATTGGCAGGATATTTTATCCATTGAAAGCGATTTAACAGATGAAGAAAAATTAGTCCAGAAAACTGCAAAAGACTACTCAACAAACAAATTAATGCCTCGTGTAAAAGACGCATTCAGGAATGAAAGATTTGATAGGGAAATCATTTCTGAACTGGGAGCGTTAGGGCTAATAGCGCCGACTATTCCTGAAGAATTGGGAGGGGCTAATCTAAATAATGTCTGTTATGGTTTAATTGCATTTGAAATTGAAAAAGTGGACTCGGGTTATCGTTCTGCTATGAGCGTTCAAAGCTCCCTTGTCATTCATCCCATATATGAATTTGGCTCAGAAAAACAGAAGAAGAAATACATACCAAAATTAATTAAAGGTGATTTAATAGGTTGTTTTGGACTCACAGAACCAAACCACGGCTCTGACCCAGCAGGCATGCAAACAAATGCAAAAAAAGTTGATGGTGGTTGGATTATCAATGGATCCAAAACATGGATAACAAATTCACCAATTGCAGATATTGCAATCCTCTGGGCAAAAGACGATGATGAGAATATTAGGGGATTCTTGCTTGATAGAGATTTACATGACTTTAGAACCGAGAAAATTGAGGGGAAATTTTCTTTGAGGACATCTGAAACTGGTCAATTACACTTTGATGAGCTATTTGTGGGCGATGATTTTTTACTACCAAATGTTGTTGGATTAAAGGGTCCATTTTCTTGCCTAAATAAAGCTCGCTATGGAATTTCATGGGGAACTATTGGTGCTGCAGAATTTTGTTGGCATACAGCAAGACAATATGCTTTGGATAGGAAACAATTCAATAAACCAATTGCAAGTAATCAATTAATACAAACTGATCTGGTGGATTTTCAGACACAAATAACACTTGCAAAAATAGCAGTCCTGAAATTAGGAAGAGAGATAGATAAAAGAAAAGTTAACCCAGCAGCAATATCTTTGTTAAAAAGAAATAATTGTCAAATTGCCCTTGATATAGCAAGAAAAGCAAGAGATATTTTAGGTGGTAATGGAATCTCAGATGATTATCATATAATAAGACATTTACTAAATCTTGAAACAGTGAATACATATGAAGGCACAAGGAATATACATACATTAATCCTTGGAAGATCACAAACGGGTATTCAAGCATTCTTTTAATCTAACAAATTGTATTTTAATTTATTTTGATTTAAATTCTAATATTTAAATGATAATATCCTTCTGTTCGATAATTAACTATAATGGAGAAAGAAATGGCATTTGAGCTACCAGATTTACCATATGCACATGATGCGTTAGGACCCTATATGTCCTCAGAAACACTAGAGTTTCATCATGATAAACACCATCAAGCATATGTCACAAACGGGAATAACATACTAGCAGAGACTGATCTAAAGAATGAGTCTCTAGAAAACATAGTTATAAAGTCACATGGTAATAACGCTGGTCTTTTCAATAATGCAGCGCAACATTATAACCATTTACATTTTTGGAAAATGATGACACCAGGAGGGTCTAAAGTACCTTCTAACCTAGAAAGTAAAATCAATGAAGATCTTGGTGGCATGGATAAATTCAGAGCAGATTTTATTAATGCTGGCGTGACGCAATTTGGATCAGGTTGGTGTTGGCTTGAACTTAAAGATGGAAAACTCAATGTTTCCAAGACACCTAATGGTGAAAATCCTCTGGTAAATGGAGCTACTCCATTACTTGGTTGTGATGTATGGGAACATTCATATTACATTGACTATAGAAATGCTAGACCAAAATATTTAGAAGCTTGGTTTGATAATCTTGTAAACTGGGAATATGTAACCGAGTTACTCGAAAATTCTAATTAACACAAGTAAATCTACTAATAGTAGGTATAAAATTAATAAATTTACCCCTCATTTTTAAATGAGGGGTTTTTTATTTGAATAAAAAAAAATATTATATAATAAAATCAATTACTTATGTATTAAACTAACAGAAAAAAGCTTCTGCCGGTTATTATTTAATAAAAAGTATGTTATGGTACCACTATACTAAATATAGACTACATAAATAAACAATAGGAATATTATGAAAAAATATACATTACCGTTAGTTGTAGTAATCTTAATCGCAATTGGTTTTTATGCTAACAACGCATTAAAAGATGAAACTAAAGTTGCAGATTGTGGAAGTGTTACTATAGCTAATATGAATTGGGCATCAGCTCAAGCAATCGCTGAAATCGATAATATAATTTTAACACATGGATATAACTGTAATGTTGAATTAGTTCCGGGTGATACCATGCCAACATTTACATCTATGAATGAAAAAGGTGAGCCAGATGTTGCTCCTGAACTTTGGTCGAATTCAATTAGAATTCCTCTCGATGCTGCAAAGGAAGAAGGTAGACTCATCCCAACAGGATATGTATTTAAAGAGGGTGGTGAAGAAGGTTGGTTCATTCCTGAAGCAACTCTCGCAGCTAATCCAGAATTAAAAACTTGGGAAGATGTTATCGCAAGACCTGACCTATTTCCAAACCCTGAAAATCCAGAAAGAGGTGCACTTGTAGGGTGTCCAGCTGGATGGGCTTGCCAAATTATCAACCAAAACCTGTACAAAGCATACGATATGGAAGCAAAGGGTTGGGATTTAATTGACCCAGGTTCATCAGCAGGTCTTGATGCATTAATCAATAAGGCAGTTAATGACGGTGATAATCTTCTAACATACTATTGGGCTCCAACAGCAATACTTGGGAAACTACCAATGTATATGCTTCAACCAAATGTTGAGCACGATAAGGATGAATGGGAAAATTGCACTGGCGTAGCAGATTGTGCAAACCCTGTTCCTAATGCATGGGGTTTCTCTGCAGTTGAAACAGTTGTATCAGCTAACTTCGCGGAAGAAGCATCTGTAGCGATGGATTATATGTCTAAAAGATCCATTGCAAACGCTAACCTTAACCAACTGTTAGCATGGATGGCAGATAACCAAGCTGACGGCTTAGAAGCTGCAAAATACTATTTGGAAAATAACCAAGATGATTGGTCATCATGGGTCTCCGAAGACGTTAAAGAACGCGTCCTAGCAGCTCTTTAACAACAATCCTTATAAACCCCAGATATCCTATCAATATCTGGGGTTATCAATTTTATACAAACCATCATGTCATTAATAACAGAATTCCCATCAATAAACCCGGAAACCCTGAGATCAATAAAGAAATCTATCGATGCTGGTTTCAAGGATTTCTCTCGTAACTATGGGGATAATATTGAAGGCTTCTTTAATCCTGTTAGATTTTTCCTGATAGAGTCTGAAAAATTTTTAACAGGAACGCCATGGATTATTATATTTATTTTGATACTTGCATTAGCTTGGATGGGTTCAAAAAATGTTAAAGTTGTACTATCTGTTTTTATAATATTATCACTCATTGGATATTTTGATATGTGGGATAATACTATGAAAACAATATCAATGACATTCACAGCAGCTTTAATGGCCATAGTTTTTGGTATACCACTAGGTATATCAATGGCTAAATCTAATCTAATGCAGAGAATAATGAATCCGGTTCTTGATGTAATGCAAACAATGCCAAGCTTCGTTTACTTGATACCTGTAGTTATGTTACTAGGTATCGGAAAAGTTCCAGGTTTAATAGCTGTGGTTGTTTATTCCGTACCTCCAATGATACGACTAACTAATCTAGGAATCCGGCTTGTTAACCCTGCAGTGATAGAAGCTGCTGACTCATATGGCGCGTCTAATATACAAAAATTGATCCACATCCAAATTCCCCTCTCTTTACCTACAATAATGGCTGGTATAAACCAAACAATAATGCTCGCTTTGTCTATGGTGGTTATCGCATCAATGATTGGGGTAACAGGATTAGGACAGCCTGTGTTAATGGCAATACAAAACCAATACTTTACACTTGGAATATTTAATGGCTTTGCAATAGTCGGTATTGCAATAATATTTGATAGAGTATCTCAAGCTTATGGAAAAAGAATCCAAGAAAACTATGGTATGAAGGATGAGTAATAAACCATACATAAGTCTGAAAAATGTATCAAAAATATTTGGTGAGAATCCTGAATCTGTAGCTGATTTGGTATTGAATGGAATTGATAAAACCTTACTGCAAAATGATTATGATCACATAATAGGCTTACAAAATATAAGCATTGATATCCCAAAAAATAAAATACAAGTTTTTATGGGATTATCAGGATCAGGAAAATCCACTCTCATAAGGCACATAAATCAGCTCATTAGACCGACCGTTGGTACGATAACCATCAATAATATAAATGTCACAGAATTATCTGATAAAGAATTACTGTCCTTCCGTAGAGAAACTTTTGCTATGGTATTTCAAAAATTTGCGCTTCTTCCGCATAGGACAGTTCTCTCAAATACTTACTTCGGCCTTCAAATAAAAGGTGTTAAGCCTGATGTGAGAGAAGAAATAGCTATGTATTGGATTCAAAAAGTAGGATTAGATGGTTTCGAAAATTATCATCCAAACCAATTATCTGGCGGAATGCAACAAAGAGTTGGCATTGCAAGAGCTCTGGCTAATGACGCTCCAGTCATACTAATGGATGAACCTTTCTCTGCGCTCGATCCCTTAATTAGAATTGAAATGCAAGATATGTTAATTGAACTGCAAAGAGAATTAAAAAAAACTATCATATTTATAACCCACGACTTAGATGAAGCATTGAAACTCGGTGATAATATCGCAATTCTGCGTGATGGTAAAATTATACAGTCTGGAACAGGACAAGATATAATCTTAAACCCATTGGACTCTTATATTACAAATTTTACGGCACAAGTTAACCGATCAAGAGTTATTGAATGTCAGAAAATTATGAAAAAAATACCTAAAGATGAACTAACAAAAATTACTGCTACAAAAGATATGAAATTAGACGAAGTAGCTACACTTCTTACATCAAATAATATGGCTGAGATAGATGTGGTTAATTCAAGGAAATCATATCTTGGCACAGTATATTTGACTGATCTGGTCTCAGCTATGATAAATCCTATTGATGAAGAGACAAATATAATATAGCTTGAAACAAATTTAAGTTATTATTTCATTACATCATGAGACAATCTATAACTATCATAACTGTATTCATCTTTGGATACTTACTGGCAATAATATTTCGATCAATTAATGGAATATTAGCTCCAAACTTAATTGCAGATGTAAATTTAACAGCATCTTCATTAGGCTTGCTAACTTCCACCCTGTTAATTGCTCATGCAGTAGCTCAAATACCCCTTGGTGTATATCTTGATAGTCACGGACCCAAGAAGGTTCAAATAACATTGATGTTACTGGCCGCAGTTGGGTGTATTATTTTTGCATTGAGTTCAAACATCTATATCATGACATTCGCCAGACTTCTTATTGGCGTTGGTTTTTCAGGTTCTTTAATGAGTGGGTTTCGAGCAGTCAGTATGTATCTAAAACCAGAAAATTCCGCTCTTGGAAATGGTATTATCATGAGTGCTGGGCAGATTGGTTTACTGGTAACAAGCTGGCCAACTGAGTATTTATTAAACTTCTTCACCTGGAGAGGAACATACGGCGTCTTTATAGTTCTTATATTTATTGTAATATTGCTAACATATATTTTTATACCAAAGCAAGGTTATACAGATAATTCAAAACCAGTTACACAGAGATTGCTGGATCTAAAAATAGTATTCAAAGATATGTCAATCTGGTATCTAGGCCCGTTAATTTGGATAACTGGTGGAGCGCACATTGCACTACTCACATTATGGGCTGGTCCTTGGTTTAATAATGTGGCTGGATATTCAAGAGATGAAGTTGCAACAGGACTTACGATCAATGCCATAGCAGCTATTTCTGGTATATTTCTTAGTGGTGTAATTGCAAAGGTTTTAAGTAAATACAACGTTGATATTCTTAAAATCCTAACGATAATTTTAATTATCAATATACTATCATTAGCACCGATATTTATGCTACCAACTTCAATTGGCTCTTACTTTTGGATCATATTTGCTATGACTGGTCAGGGTGGGATCTTATCCTATCCCTGGATAACAGCCAAATTTGGTATGGCATTATCATCAAGGGCAAATACAATTGTTAATTTAGGTACCTTTGTAGTTGCCTTCTTCATACAATGGTTCGTAGGGGTAATCATAGATATGTTCCCATTAACATCTACCTCAGATTATAATCCAATGGCATACCATATAAGTTTTATGCTAATATTTGTAATACAAATTGTGATATTAATATGGTTTTTTACAGGCCAAAAACATCTAAAACTAAATAAAGCAGAGATAGAAACAACATGAAAATAGAAATTTTATGTACTGGAGATGAAGTACTAAGCGGAAAAATCATTAATTCAAATTATTCGTTCATGAGCGGTAAATTAGAAGAAGTTGGCCTAAACGTAATTTGGGGTACAACAGTTGGTGATAACAAAGAAGACTTACTTAAAGCTTTTGATCTCGCCTCAGAAAGGGCAGATGCTGTAATAGTTAATGGAGGACTGGGTCCAACTGTAGATGACTTATCACAAGAGGTTGCAGCTATTGCGTCAGGTAATGAACTAGAATTACGTACGGATTGGCTTGAGATAATGGAAAAATTCTTCATTAAAAGAGGCCGTGTTATGACGGAAAACAATAAAAAACAGGCAATGCTTCCAAAGACATCAGAACTTATAAACAATCCTATTGGTACAGCTTGTGGCTTTGCAGTAAACATTAAAAAAGCACGTTTCTTCTTTACCCCAGGTGTGCCAAGAGAGCTATTTCTTATGCTTGAAAATGAAATCATCCCAAGGCTTCTAAGTATGTCTGGTGAAAATATTGTTACAAAGCTTAAAACCTTTCATTCATATGGTATTGGGGAGTCAAGAGCTGACTCGTTACTCAAAGATGTAGTTGAATTAGCTCCCAATAAGAATGTGAAATTAGGATTTCAGGCACACTTCCCTCAATTAGAAACAAAATTATTTATTCGCGCATCTTCAGCAGATGAAATTGAAAAAAATTTAATCCCTGTAGAAAATGAAGTTAGAAAAATCCTTGGTAATTACATTTTTACAGAAGATAAAGATACCTTAGAAGAGTCAATAGTTAGAGCACTTTCAAAATCTAATCAAACACTATCTATAGCTGAATTTCTGACTCAAGGTAATGTTAGTTCTAGATTAGCTGGTGCAGATAAAAAAGGAGAAAATTTAAAATTCTCAATTAACTCAAATAACATTGAGACACTTACTAAAAATCTTGAAATTGATAGTGATATAGAGAAGAGTCTTATGCTTAATGAGAAAATTGCAGAGAATTGTCGCTTGAAATATTCAACTGACTTAGCTCTATCAGTTCTGATTAATTATCTCGATAATAATGAGGCTGATACATATATTACTCTTTCATTAGGTGGAAAAATTATATCACGAACAGGAAAATTTATTGGTGATGAGTATAGGGTCACATTGGGTAGCGCTGAAATGGCACTTGACTGCTTACGTAGACATCTATCCAATCTGCCATTCGATGAAAAATCAGACTTTGAAAGATAATTATTTATTTAATATTTCTTCTAATTTTTTAAACAGAATATTTATATTTGATGGATCAAGGGCTATCTCACCTTTATGCGTCATTTTTGCTATTTCAACAACAGCATCATTATATGGAGTTGGGATCCCTAATTTTCTGCCCTCTTCAGACACCCTTCCATTAATAAATTCAATTTCGCTTCGTCTTCCCTTAACATGATCCTGCGCAGCATGAGTTCTTGCATTTGGACCCACATCTTTAACCATTTTTTTCATAACAAGTTCAGCAGCGTTCTCTCCTGCATTCCCTATATCTTCATTTGTAAGTCCAAAAAGTGGTTCTATCATATACCCAAGTGTTTGACCTACTTTAAATGACTCTCTTCCGACTCCAACTGAAAACTCGAACATACCTGGTAATTTTACTGCTTCCCAATTTTTTAGGTCTAGAGAAGAAAATGGGCAGGTCATTGAATTGGCAATTAATTTAGTCCATTTTGCACCATAAATATTATCTGTTAGATCACACTTACCAACATTTAACATAATTTTTTGAACTTCTTTTAGTCGGGGGGTGATCTCACCTGTAAGTTCTCCGACGGCAAACCATGTTCCTGATGGAATAGTATTTCTTTGAACAATGCCCGGGTTAAAAATCTCACAGCTTAATTCAACTACTGCACCAATTACATTTTTTTTGCCGACCATTTCTGCATTAAGATCATCATTGTATGCATTTTGCAGACCAACAAATACTCCATCTTCTTTTAAATATACAGATGCAAATTTTGACATCCATTGTGTATCATAAGCTTTTACAGCCATAAATATATAGTCAAATTCGGGCTGTAATTTTGCCAGATCGCTTATGTGATATGCTATGACTTTAGTATTCTTCTCACCTTCTTGAGAGATAACGGTTAGACCATCAGCCCTTATTTTATTTATATGATCAGACCATTGATCAACCAAAACCACATCTAGTCCCGCTTCTGTAAGTGAAGCTGAAACACATGAGCCAATCGCACCACCACCAAGTATACAAATTTTTTTCATTTAACCACTTTGATTAGAGGATTAGAACAGACCTTCAATATTTCCATTTTCATCAAGGTATATGGACTCCGCAGCTGGTTTTCGCGGTAAACCTGGCATCGTCATAATATCGCCAGATATGGCAACAATGAACCCCGCGCCAGCGGACAACCTCAGTTCCCTAATCTCAATATCATGATCTGAAGGAGCATTTTTTTGAGTGGGGTCAGTTGAAAATGAATATTGTGTTTTAGCCATGCAAATAGGGAGATCATTATAACCATTTTTTTCTAACTCATTAATTTGAGTTAGGACCTTTTTACTAAATATGACATTTTTAGCTCTGTATATCTCACTTGCAATTATTCTAATTTTATCTTCTATCTTATCGGTAAGCTCATATAAATAATCAAAGCTATTTACATCCTTATCGCAAATATTAACAACCTCTTCAGCTAATTCTTTGATACCATTTCCTCCATCTCCCCAGTGATTTGAGAGAATGACTTTGGACTCAACACCGCTATTTTTGATTGTTTTCTTTAGAGCGTCAATTTCTTGATCTGTATCATTTGTAAATTTATTGATACATACTACAGTTGGAACACCAAATTTACTTATATTTTCTAAATGCCTGATAAGATTTTCAGATCCATCAATTACGGCTTGTTTATTTTCTTCATGTAATTGATCAATCTTAACACCACCGTGCATTTTTAGTGCGCGTATTGTTGCCACGACAACAGCAACTGAAGGCTTTACCTCCAGGTGTCGGCATTTTATATCAAAAAATTTCTCTGCACCGAGATCAGCACCAAATCCGGCTTCCGTTACAACATAATCTGAGAGTTTCAATGCTAATTTTGTTGAAATGATTGAGTTACAGCCATGAGCGATGTTAGCAAAAGGTCCTCCATGAACAAATGCAGGATTATTTTCTAATGTTTGAACAAGATTTGGCATCAAAGCATCTTTTAAAAGAACAGCCATGGCTTTATTTGCTTCTAGTTGGCTTGCTGTTACTGGCTCTTTATCTCTTGTATATGCAACTACAATTTTTCCTAATCTTTCAGTTAATTCTTCTAGTGAACTCGATAGACAAAAGATTGCCATCACTTCTGATGCTACCGTTATATCAAAGCCATCTGATCTTGGATAACCGTTTGAAATCCCGCCAAGTGAAGATACAATCTCGCGTAATGATCTTTCATTCATATCCAGAGCTCTTCTGATCACAATTCTTCTGGTATCTATGTTTAATTTATTACCCCAATAAATATGGTTATCAACCATTGCACATAGTAGATTGTGAGCAATACCTATTGCGTGGAAATCGCCTGTGAAATGCAAATTTATATCCTCCATCGGTATAACTTGTGCCATACCACCCCCGGCTGCACCACCTTTCATACCAAAGCAAGGTCCCAATGATGGTTCCCTTATACAGATCATAGCTTTTTTGCCTAATTTATTGAGACCATCACCAAGTCCAACTGTTGTTGTTGTTTTACCTTCACCTGCTGGAGTTGGAGTAATTGCAGTGACTAAGATAAGCTTACCATTACCTTTGCGGTTGATACTCTGATTTATTAAATCGAAAGATATTTTTGCCTTATTTGATCCATAAGTTTCAATATCTTTATCATTTAGACCTAACTTTTTTGCTATATCTTCTATATGTTTTGGTTTTGCTTTTCTCGCTATTTCTATATCTGTTGGCATTTTCTTTTCTCTTTAAATATTGTAATTCTCTATTTTTACTGACCACAAATAGTACCAATTTCAATTTTATATTCATTGATAAATTCTGTTGCTGTAACCTTCTTACCGTCTACACGAACTTTCTTTATTGAAATTGCACCATCTTTTGTTCCAATTATTAAACTGTCACTATTAAAACTTAGGATTTCACCAGAATTTTGGGTGGTTTGATCTTTTAAACCAACTTCATAAAATTTTACTTCTACTCCATTTATCAAAGTCCATGCTCCAGGTTGTGGATCACTCGCTCTGATCTTATTGTAGATAGACTTAACATTCTGTGACCAATCTATCTTAGCTTCTGCTTTGCCAAACCAACTTTCATAAGATCCTTTGTCGAGATCTTGTTCTATTCTTTCAGCACTATTATCTCTAACAAGTTTTATAGACTCCTCTAATGCGTCAATTCCCATTGGAAAAAGCTTATTAAAATACAATTCACCCAAGGTTTCATCTTGAAGAATTGCACATTCTTTTTGTAGCAGGATAGGCCCTGTATCAAGTCCATCATCAGGCCAAAAAATTGTTATACCTGTTTTATCTGATCCATTATTTATTGGCCAATTTATAGAGGATGGTCCCCTATGCATTGGCAATAATGAAGGGTGGTACTGTATAGACCCTAATTTGGGCAAATTTAATACATTACTTGGAACAATTAATGTTACATAAGCCATAACACATAAATCAGCATCAAATGACTTCATTAGATCGTATGCTTCCTGAGTTTTCCAACTAGATGGTTGGTATACCGGAATATTATTCTTAGTGGCATTCTCAACAAGTGGGTCAATTCTTCCATTCTCCTTATCTGGAGCAGCACAAACAGCAACTATATTTTCTTTATTCTCAATTAATCTATCCAGTACAGCACTTCCAAAAGCTTGCTGACCATGAAGTACAATTCTCATTTTATCACCCTTATTTCATAGCATTCGTATTATTGATTTCATTTATCACTTCATCTGAGTAATTTAGAAGCCCTTTTAGAACTTCATCATTATGCTCTCCGAGTAATGGAGATCTTTGTACATCAGCCTTTGAATTTGATAATTTGATTGGACAACCGACTGTAATATACTTACCCCGTGTTGGATGATCCACTTCTACAATTGTACCTGTTTTTTTGAGTGACTCATCATGAGCTATTTCTTTCATAGATAAAATAGGTCCACAAGGTATCCCGAGTGGATCACAAATTTTAATTACTTCAAATTTTGTTTTGGTTTTTGTCCACTCTTCAATCGTATCAAAAATGAATGACAATTTATTGAGTCTCGCTTTTGGAGTTGAGAATTCAGGATCATCAATCCATTCATCTTTACCTATTACGTTACAAACCTTATCCCATACTGGAGCTTGTGTAATAAAATAGACATAAGCGTCAGGATCGTTCTCCCAGCCTTTACATTTAAGTATCCAACCTGGTTGACCACCACCTGAGTCATTTCCAGCCCTTGGTGTCGTGTCTGTAAAGGGAATACCCTGCCCGAATTGACTATACTCAGTTAGTGGACCACTTGACAATCTTTGGTAGTCTCTTAATTTAACTCTGCATAAATTTACTACACCATCCTGCATTGCAACATCAACTTTTTGTCCAATACCTGACTTTTCCCTGTGGTAAAGTGCTGTTACAATACCCAGTGCAAGATGCAAGCCTGTTCCAGAGTCTCCAATCTGAGCACCTGTTACTAAAGGAGGCCCATCAAGAAACCCTGTTGTTGAAGCTGCACCACCAGCACATTGCGCTATATTTTCGTAGACCTTACAATCTTCGTAAGGTCCTGGACCAAAACCTTTTATTGATGCCAGGATAATTTTTGGATTTAATTTATGTATGTAGTCCCAACCATAACCCATTCTATCAAGAGTTCCTGGTGCAAAATTTTCAACAAACACATCTGATTTAAGAATTAAATCATCTAAAATTTTCTTTCCCATCTCATCTTTTACATTGAGCGTAACAGATTTTTTATTATGATTAAGCATTGTAAAATAGAGTGAGTCCACATCATCCTTATCACGCAATTGTGAACGTGTGATGTCCCCACCCCCAGGTCTTTCAATTTTTATAACATTTGCCCCGAACCATGCCAGCAGCTGCGTACAAGTTGGTCCAGATTGCACATGTGTGAAATCAAGAATTGTTACATCTTTTAATGCTTCCATTATTTTTTCCTCTATTTATACATTGTTTGTGCTTTAGTACCTGGTGCGTATTCATTTGGATCCACCCAGATATTAACTACAACAGATTTTTTGTGCTTTTTAACATATTCCCTAGCTTCATTTAATGCTTCAGAAATCAAATTAGGATCTTTCACATCAATCCCATGCGCACCCCAAAGTTTTGGAAACTCTGCAAAATTCATATCACCTAACTTATTAGCAATATTACCTTTTTGTTGTCCGTATTTTGCCAATTGACCATACCTAATTTGATTCATCGCTGAATTATTACCTATGACAGCTATAAATGGTAAACCAAACCGATCTGCTGTTTCAATATCAAATGCGGTCATTCCAAAGGAGCCATCGCCATAATAACAAAGCACCTCCTTATTTGGATTTGCTAATTTTGCAGCTATAGCAAAACCTGTCCCAACACCTAAACTACCAAGTGCTCCCGGATCCATCCACTGACCAGCATTTTTGGGTCTTACAGCCTGTGCTGATATAGTAACAACATCTCCTCCATCGCCAATAAAAATAGTATCATCAGATAAAAATTCATTTATCTCATAAGCTACACGATATGGATGAATAGGTTTATTGTCAGACTTGAATGTTGGTAATAACTTCTGATACTTTTCATCTTCTTTTGCAGCCAAAGACTCCACCCATTCATGACGTTTTGTGAGGGTATTTTGAGAGTATTCAGGCATATATTCTTGGATTTGAGCCATAATGGCACCAGGATGTCCAACTAATCCAATATCAATGTCCCTATTTTTCCCAACATTTGTATAATCCTGATCAATTTGGATGATGTTTATATTTTTTGATATTCTTGATCCATAGCCCATTCTAAAGTCAAATGGTGTGCCAACGATTATTATCGTATCTGCATCCTTGAAAGCATCTCCTCTTGTCCTATCAAAGCAATATGTACTTTTGCTATCAATCATCCCTCTACTTGCACCGTTAGTATAAGCAGGAATCTGTAATTTCTCGATAAAATCTATAGCCTCATTCTGACTTCGACTTTGCCACACTTGCTGACCGAACAATATAGCTGGTCGTTCAGATACATGTAAAATCTCTGTTACTTGTTTTATTGATTCAATGTCAGCTTGAGATTTTATAGAAGCTCTATATTTACCCAGTTCAGGTATTTTTGCACTGCTAATTGGGATTTCTCTATCTAATACATCTCTTGGTATTTCAAGATATGAAGGTCCACAAGCTCCATTAAAACATTCTCTTGCTGCCATAGCCACCATATCTGAAATTCTTTCAGTTGACATCACTGTTGAAGAAAATTTTGTAATAGGTTTGAGAATCTCCATATGTGGCAGTTCCTGAAGCCCACCCATTTTCCATTGCGAAAGAGCACTTTGCCCTCCAATATGTAGAACGGGGCTTTCTGATCTGAATGCTGTAGCAATTCCGGTAATTGCATTCGTGAACCCAGGACCTGCTGTTGTAACAAGACAGCCAAGCTTCCCTGTCTGTCTTGCATACCCGTCGGCTGCATGAGCTGCAGTTTGTTCATGCCTAAAGTCAAGAATCCTAATACCCTCTTCAATACAACCGTCATAAATATCAATTATATGACCACCACATAATGTAAAGATTGTATCAACACCTTCGTTTTTAAGAGCTTTAGCGACAAGATGACCACCTGAGATCATTCCTTCTTCAGCGCTTCTTTTTTTTAAAATTTCTTCAGTACTTGTTACCATTATTCTATTTCCAATAACTATTTAATCTATTATTTAATTGGTGAAAAAGGAGCACCCGTCATAAGCTTATCTTCTTGGGCCACAATCATTCCAGCAATTTTTTGTCGATAAAGTGTCCATCCTGGGTCAGCATCCCTTTGTTCTCTAAGTCTTTCAAATTCCATAAGATCATTATATTGCCAAATATGAACAACCTGGTTCAGAGTTCCTACTTTACTTACAAAATATGCAACAAGATTAAGTCCGTTTTTGATTGCGATTGGGTATGCAAATTCTTCAAAAATCTTTACATATTCATTAGTTTTCCCTGGCTGAATAGTATATGTTCTATGGTCAAATATCATTATTATCTCCCTAAACTGATTGCTATAATTTAATAATTTGAATGTATCAAAAATATATAATAAAACTTATAGTATAATATTTATTATGTGGCACTAATAAAATAACATGAAAAAAGATAACTTTTATAAAGCTCTAATTGCAGGTTCATTTTCAATATTTATAATAGGAACATTATCCTATATGACCAACATGACGGATTTAGGGCTTCTTCTTGTTGCTTCATTCGGATCTTCTATGGTTTTAGTTCTTGGGTATCCAGAAAGTCCATTCGCAAGTGGAAGAAACGTATTGTTTGGGCACACAATAACTTCACTTGTTGGGTTGATCTGTTACTTAATGTTTGTTGTTAAACTAGACATAACGCCAACGATAGTCATACCTATTGCCGTAGGTTTGGGTATATTCTTTATGATACTATCAAATTCAACTCATCCGCCTGCCGGTGGCAACCCAATCATTGTGATTTTAGGCGGTTATTCTTTTGATTTCTTGATAACACCAATTCTTTCTGGCTGTCTGATAATTATCATTCAAGCCTATATTATAAATAATTATATACTGAAAAGAGACTACAAATTATTTTGAAACTTTATGTTTGATGCATCTATTCAAAGATGTTATTAAGTAAAAAATTATACTAACCAACACATGGAATAAATAAAATGAAAGTATTATGCATATTATACGATGATCCTAAAGGCGGTATGCCAAAAAATTATGCTTTATCTGAATTACCAAAACTTGATAAATATCCAGACGGCATGTCTCTACCGAGCCCAAAATCAATAGATTTCACACCTGGTGAATTACTTGGTTGTGTGTCTGGTGAACTAGGCTTGAGGAAATTTCTAGAGTCAAACGGTCATGAACTCGTTGTGACATCTGACAAAGATGGAGACAACTGCCAAGCAGACAAAGAATTAGTAGATGCTGATGTTGTGATTTCACAACCATTCTTCCCATTTTATTTAACTAGAGAAAGAATTGAAAAAGCAAAAAATCTTAAAATGGCTGTAACAGCAGGGATTGGATCAGACCATGTGGACTTACAAGCTGCAATGGATCACAACATTGATGTTGTTGAGGTAACTTATTGTAATTCAAGATCTGTTGCTGAACATATCGTAATGATGATTTTATCTATGGTCAGAGATTATCATAATCAACATAGGATTGTTAATGAAGGTGGATGGAATATTGCTGATGCGGTTCAAAGATCATATGATGTTGAAGGTATGCATGTTGGAACAGTAGCAGCAGGTAGAATTGGTCTTGATGCACTAAGAAAAATGAAACCATTTGATGTTCATTTACATTACTTCGATCGTCACAGATTACCTGACTCAGTTGAGAAAGAATTAAATCTTACATTCCATGAAACTGTTGAGTCTTTAGTATCCGTATGTGACGTAGTTACAATAAATTGTCCTTTACATCCAGAAACAGAAAATCTATTTGATGAGACTCTAATCAATAAGATGAAGAAAGGTGCATATATTGTAAATACCGCAAGAGGAAAAATTTGTAACAGAGAGGCGATTGCAAAAGCACTCGAGTCAGGACAATTGAGTGGGTATGCAGGTGACGTTTGGTTCCCACAACCCGCTCCAAACGATCATATTTGGAGAACAATGCCAAACCATGGTATGACTCCTCATACATCCGGTACTTCTCTCTCTGCTCAGGCTAGATATGCAGCAGGCGTAAGAGAAATACTAGAATGCTTCTTTGATGGCAATCCAATTAGAAATGAATATTTAATTGTGAAAGATGGTAACCTAGCAGGAATGGGTGCACACTCATACAGCAAAGGTAGCGCAACTAGCGGTTCGGAAGAAGCAGCTAAATATAAAAAGATGTAAAATAATATTATTTTTGTTTTTTATGAGGGATAGGGTTTACACTCTATCCCTTTTTTTATTAGGATAGAGATTATGAACAAGAATGAATATAAAAATTTTGATGCAATAGGTCTTGCTAATCTTGTTAAAAATAGAGAGGTTTCACCTCATGAATTACTTGATCTTGCGATAGAAATTACAGAAGAAAATGAATCAGAAATATCTGCCCTCAATACAAGACTCTATGAACAGGCAAGGTCATATATAAAAAATGAATTGTCTGGAGGTTACTTAGAAGGAGTCCCCTTTTTAGTAAAAGATTTGAATGTTAGTATAAAAGGTATTCCAACTACAATGACCTGCGATCTTTTCAAAGATAACATTGCAGATTTTAATAGTCATCTCATAGAACAATATAAAAAGGCCGGTCTTGTAATTTTTGGACTCACAAAAACACCCGAAATGGCCTTATCATTAACAACAGAACCACTCGCTCATCCGCCTACAAGAAACCCTATCAATATAAAATATTCCCCAGGTGGATCATCTGGAGGCTCTGCAGCTGCTGTTTGTGCAGGCTATGTACCAGCAGCCCACGGTACAGATGGTGGCGGAAGTATAAGGGTGCCTGCAGCACTTTGTGGACTATTTGGGCTAAAACCATCAAGAGGAAGAATTTCATCTGGTCCATTGATTGGTGAGGGATTGGGTGGCATGGTGACTAGCCATGTAATAACAAAATCAGTAAGAGATAGTGCTGTAATCCTTGATATTTCAAAAAATAATTTTCTTGGTGAACCTTATTATACAACTGATGAAAAAGTTTTCTTAAATGAAATTGATAAACCAACTAATAAATTAAAAATTGCTTACTTAACTAAAGATTTTTTTGGTAAAAAAATAAGCAATGAATTAAATCAAAATACAATAAAAATTGCAAAACTCTGTCAGTCGCTAGGTCATGAAATCAGTGAAGAAGAAATTTATCTGGGAGATTTTGATGTTCTCAGAGCTTGGAAGATACTACCTGGTGTAAATCTCCTGAATATAATTAATAAAAAATGTATGAGTTTAAAGATAGATATCAAAGATGCAAACATAGAACCCCTTACTATGGCATGGATAGAAGATGCTAAAAGCTATAGCGCATTAGATTATCACAATACAATAAACATTATGCATGCAATAGGAAGAAAAATTTCCTATTATTTAAGTAAGTATGATTTAATTTTATCACCTACTCTAGCTATACCCAAACTAGAAATTGGGGCCATAAAAGGAGACCATACGGATATTGACAAACATCTAAATTTTTTATTTAAATCCTTTTCACCATTTACTGCCATTTTTAACCAGTCAGGGGGTGCAGCAATGTCAATTCCGTTTGGTAAGACTTCTGATGGTTTTCCGCTAGGAATGCATTTTGCGGGTGGAATTGGTGATGAATTGAAACTTCTCAAACTCGCCTATCAAATCGAAAAAACTGCTCCATGGATTTGATATAATTAGAAGAAAAAAATATTCAAAAAATTAGTCCTAGCATTAGTGATAACAAAACAATAAGTGATATATTCCTTCTTAATTCGAGATACCATCGATTCATTTTTTCTATCAATAGATACGCATAATCTATCCATAACAAAATAGTAAAGGCTACGAGGAAAATACTTTTAAAGTAGAACTGAAATATATATGCAAACCAAATACCCAGAACAATTACATTTGATAATATTAAAACATTTACTTTTTTATCATTATTCAATGACAGGCCCCAGTGAGAACCAGAAATAAACGAAATTATTAATAATGAATATATATCTATAGAATTTGATATGATTTGCTCATAATTTTTTGGATAATCAAATATTGAATTTATTGCATAAATTATGAAAGGAATACCGCCAGAGTATGTGAGTAAGTATATGAATCTCTTTCTATTAGCCACCATGAATTATCCTAAATCGTAGTGTTATTCTCTATGAATTCATTTGCTTTACTAACTATATTATCACGTCTGGAAGTATCCATTTTATCGTATGACGAAACCATCAAAGATAGTCTCGGATTCTTTGAAAAAAAATCTCGATGTTTATTAATAAAACGCCAATATAGTCCATCCATCACTTCACACCAGTCCCCCTTCTTGAAATCCATCATTTTAAGTACGTAATTTGAACCGCAAATATATGGCTTTGTTGCAAAAATACCACCATCACTAAACAAACCCATTCCATATACATTGGGACCCATAACCCAATCAGATGAGTCTACAAAAGCCTCCATAAACCAATTGTGAACTTCAGTGGGATTTATCTCGCATAGATTCATAATATTAGATAATATCATTAACCTTTCTATATGATGCGACCATCCCTCACTAAAAGCATTTTTTATAGCATGATCCAGTGGATCTAAACCTGTATTTGCAGAATACCACGAAGATTTCATTGATCGATTATGCTGAAAGAAATTCCTATTTTCAAAATCATCACTAAAATTCTGATAAATTCCTCTTATAAATTCCCGCCAACCAATAATTTGACGAATAAATCCTTCAAGTGAATTGATCTTAATTTCATGTTTCAAAGCAAAATCCATAGTCCTATCAACGATTTTAGTAGGGGTTATTAATCCTAGATTCATATATGTACTCAGGGTACTATGAAACAAAATATTATCTCTCTGAGTGACTGCATCTTCATAATCACCAAAATTATTTAATTTATTATGTAAGAAAAAATCAAATATAGTGTCAACATCATCTTCTGTTGTAGCAAACTTAAAGTTATCTGTGCTACCATGATGATCAGAAAATCTCTGTTCAACAAATTGCTTTAAATCGCTGGTATGTTTTGTGATTAATATTTCTGGATATTTGGGTATCTCAACACTTGCTGGAATTTTTTTTCTATTTTCACTATCAAAACTCCATTTACCTCCGACAGGCTTTGAATCCCTATCAATGAGTAGATTCATTTTAATCCTTACCATCTTATAAAAAGATGCCATCTGAGGTCTATTCTTTGATAAAAAATCTTTAAAATCACTTCGTGTGTTTAGAAACATCGGAGAAGTGATTTCTTCAAAAATTATATTATTTTCTGTGAGGTATGATTTGATGTTATTTTCAAAAAATTTATCTTCTATCTCAAAAAAGTATACTTTCTTTATGCTCTTCTCTCTGATAATACCGTCAAGCTTACGAATATAATCGTCTTCAAAAGATTCATGATCTTTGTCCAAATAAGTAATATCATAACCATTCTTGCTTAGCTTATCCGCATATGATCTCATCGCAGATAAAAATAATAATATTTTTTTCTTACTTGGTTTTAGATGCTTACACAAACCATAGTCTTCTGCCATAAAGAATATTGTATCTTCTTTATATTGTGCGGTATGATGAAGAGGAAATAGTTGATTTCCAAGTATTATAAATAAATTCATTAAACTTTTAATTTTCAATATTATCTAAAATTAAAAGAGTAACAAAATTTCTTTATACAAACAATTATATAGATTAGATCTAGTGTGTGAGAATAAATTATTGGCTGGGGCGGCAGGATTCGAACCTGCGATCACGGGATCAAAACCCGATGCCTTACCGCTTGGCTACGCCCCAATGTTCGCATATTACATAAGAAGATATAAATCTGGCTATGCGTATTGATGATACATTAGTATAATATCTTCTAATAAAAATAAATTAAAAAATACATGTCAATAAATATAAAAGTGATCACCGCCGATAATCCAGGACCCACAACCAATAATGGAACCAATACCTATGTTATAGGAGATCAGGAATTAATAATCATAGACCCTGGTCCAAGATCTGAGTCCCATTTTAGTAATATTAGAAAATATATTAACAATAGGCCTGTAAAGATGATTCTCATAACACATCATCATTTGGATCATATAGGATTATTAGCGGATTTATGTAACTTAACCGATGCAAAGATTTATCTTGATAAAATACAACTGAAGAAATTATTAGAAGTTTATCCCAATATTAAAAATCATACGAAAATACTAAATAAGAGTATTATATTTGCAAATATTATCATTGAACCAATATATTCCCCAGGTCATGCATCAGATCATTTTTGTTTTAGAATCCCAGGTGAAGTGATTTTTACAGGTGATCATATCATGGGTTGGTCAACAACAATGATAAGAAAACCCGATGGAGATATGGGACAATATATTCAATCTTTAAATAAAATTAGTGAGTATAGTAAAGAAATTTTTCTCCCAGGACATGGAAATAAAATAGTCGATGGTCATAAACGTTGCAAAGAACTTATTGACCACAGGAATAAGAGATCAAATCAAATATTGCAAATTCTTGAAGAGAAAGATCTGGACGCACATGATATTACGAAGATCATTTATAAAAAAATTAGCAAGAAACTTATCACATATGCTGAACTGACGGTTGAAGCCAGTTTAGATGAAATGATCAATAGAAAACTTATAAAAAGAAAATCCGTTGATAACAAATATATTTATTCAATCAGAACATAATATTTCTTATGGATATAAGTAATTTTTTGTCCAAACATTACTATCAAGTTTAAATCTTAATCTTTGATGCAATCGAAATTCAGAGTTTAACCAAAACTCAACCTCAGATGGAATTAACCTAAAACCGACCCAATAATCTGGTCGAGTTAGATCTTTATTCTCATTTTCTTTTGAATATTTTTCATATTCTTCAGCAAAAGTTTTTGGACTCTCAAGTATTGATGATTGTTTGCTAACAATAGCACCAATCCTGCTCCCACGAGGTCTCGAATTAAAATATGAGTCCGACTCCGCACTATTTATTATTGAAACTTTTCCCTTAAACCTCACTTGTTTTCTTATACTTTTCCAATGAAAACATATGGCTGCATTACTGTTTTGATCTAGCTCAACACCTTTTTGACTGTTGTTATTGGTATAAAACACTAGCCCCGTGTCAATTCCTTTAAGTAGAACCATTCTGACATTTGGAAAGCCTTCTTTGTTTGCTGTTGCTAGTGCCATAGCATTGGGATCGTTTATCTCCAATTTTTTTGCTTCCTCAAACCAACTATTAAAAAGTTCAAGTGGATCAGAGTAGTTTAATTCTTGTTTATTAAATCCTTGGTAAGTATTCATAGTTTAATCTTATCATGTAGTTGTCATGATTACTTTATTATAATAATATTATTTAATAATTAATTGGTATGAATTAAATATGAACACAAATTTTAATCAAAAATTGATGCAAGGAAAAAGAGGTTTGGTTATGGGAGTAGCCAATAATCGATCTATTGCATGGGGTATAGCTAAAGCGCTGCATAATGCTGGAGCGGAACTTGCTTTTAGTTACCAAGGTGAAGCAATTGAAAAAAGAATTAACCCGCTTGCAAAAGAACTTGGTTCAGATATTACTATCGAATGTGATGTTTCTGATGAAAAATCTATTATCAATCTTATTAAAAAATTAGAAAATGTATGGGGGAAGATAGACTTCTTAGTCCACGCTATAGCCTACTCAGATAAAAATGAACTAACTGGAAGATATATTGAAACTTCTAAAGAAAACTTTATACAAACAATGCATATTTCATGTTACTCGTTTACATCAATACTAAAACATGCAGAGAGAATATTAAATCCAAATGCTTCCATGGTAACCCTTACATACTCTGGTGCTGAGAGAGTTATGCCACATTACAATGTAATGGGAGTTGCGAAAGCAGGTTTAGAAGCATCAGTAAAATACTTAAGCGTTGATATGGGTAAAAATGGTACAAGAGTTAACGCAATTTCAGCGGGGCCAATAAAAACATTAGCTGCGTCTGGGATTGGAGACTTCAGATATATTCTAAAATGGAATGAATACAATTCACCATTAAGACGAACAGTTGATATTGAAGATGTCGGGAATGCAGCTATTTATTTATTGTCAGACCTCAGCAAATCAGTAACAGGCGAAATCCTTCATGTTGATGCAGGCTATAATATTGTAGGTATGAAGAACGAGGAAGCCCCGGATATCACGGTGACTTAGGAAAAGTGAATGTCGCATAATACATTTGGTAAAATGTTACGATTGACTACATGGGGTGAAAGTCATGGAGAAGCAATTGGTTGTGTTTTGGATGGATGTCCTCCAAATATTGAAATATCACTCAGTCAAATTCAAAAATATCTTGATAAACGTAAACCAGGGCAGTCCAAGTTTACAACTCAAAGAAAAGAAGATGATATAGTAGAGATTTTATCGGGAACAATTAGAAATGGTGAAGATAAATTTATAACCACAGGAACACCAATTTCGCTAATTATCAAAAATAAAGACCAAAGGTCAAAAGATTATAATGATATTACCGATAAATACAGACCAGGACATGCTGATTTTACATACGCAAAAAAATATGGTTTGAGGGAACACCGCGGTGGTGGTCGATCTTCTGCGCGAGAGACAGCAATGCGTGTTGCTGGCGGAGCAATAGCAAGGCAAATTATACCCGAAATTAAAATTAGAGCTGCTCTAATTCAAATGGGGCCAAATAAAATTAAAAGAGAAAATTGGGACTGGAATTTAATAGATAATAATCCATTTTTCTGCCCTGATAAGGATGCTATACCAATATGGCAAGATTATCTTGAGAAGATACGAAAAGATGGTGACTCTACAGGCGCTATAATTGAAGTTGTTGCAGAAAACGTCCCTATTGGTCTTGGTGAACCAATTTATGGTAAATTAGATCAAGAAATTGCAGCTGCCATGATGTCTATAAATGCTGTAAAAGCGGTTGAAATTGGTGCAGGTTTTAAAACGGCTGAGATGAATGGTAGTGAAAATGCCGATGAGATTATTATTGATAATAATAATATCAAATTTTTATCCAATAATGCAGGAGGTATTTTGGGAGGAATATCAACCGGACAAGACATCATTGCCAGATTTGCAGTAAAACCGACGTCCTCAATACTCAAAAAGGTGCGCACGATAGATAGTGAAAACAATAATACGGATATAATAACAAAGGGAAGACATGACCCTTGTGTCGGCATTAGGGCAGTACCTATTGGTGAGGCTATGATGGCACTTGTACTTGCAGATCATTACCTAAGGAATAGAGGTCAAATAGGATAAATTAATTTATTCTTTTTCTGCAAAGATTAACCATTCTTCATTCCCGTCTTTTCCCAAAAGAGGTGATTTAAATATTTTTATCTCTGAAAAATTCCTCAATTTAAGTAATAATATGAATTTGTTGATTGAATTCCATGTAAGTTGACTATTTTTCACAATGCCTTTCTTATTAACTTCGTTAATACCAACTTCAAATTGAGGTTTGAAGAGAATGTAAAAATAAGATCCTTTTTTTGAATATATAAGAATATCATTCAGTGCTTTAGCTAAACTAATAAAGCTTAGATCTACACTAATCAAATCTGCAGATGATATAAGATCTTTGTCTAAATCTCTAACGTCCATTTTTTCCATATTTATTACTTTGGAGTTTTCTCTTATCAAAGAGTCTAATTGATTATAACCTACATCGATCGCGTAAACCTTTTTAGAACCAAATTCCAGAAGAACTTGAGTAAATCCTCCCGTCGACGCTCCAAGGTCTAAACAGACATAATTTGATATATTTTTATGGGTCTTTTCTAGAAGATATTTTAATTTGCTCGCAGATCTTGAAACATATACTTTATAATTTTTTTTGATTTCAACTCTGTCGCCTAAAGCAATTTTCTTACTGATTTTTTTTTCAATCTTGCCGTTTACAATAATACCACTAGATTGTATTGCGTTTGCAGCAGAATTTCTTGACTTGAAGAATCTATTTTCTACTAACCAAATATCCAATCTTTGATTTGATTGACTACCTGTCATCTATCATTTGTTGAATATTTTTTACTATACTAGTTGAGTCAAGACCAGCTTCCTTTAATTGGTTTGCTTGAGTATCATGATCAATAAATTTATCTGGCATCATTAAATTTTTATAATCCAGGTTTTTATATAAGCCTAAATCTTGAATAAATTTTGTTACTTGAGCCGAAAAGCCACCAATTGAACCTTCTTCAACAGTTAGGATGTATTTGTGTGATTTAATATTATCTTGCAATAAATCAGTGTCTAATGGTTTGGCAAATCTAGCATCAATTAATGTTGGGTAGATATTTATTTTATTTAGAGATTCAATAGCCTCCATACACTCTTTTAGTATCGAGCCAAATGATATAATCAATACTTCATTTCCTTTGACTATCATGCGACCTTTTCCAATTGGAATTTTATTAATGTTATTAGGGAACTCAACACCAATACCATTCCCACGAGGATAGCGAAAGGCAATGGGTCCATCATTGTAATCAACCGCAGTTTTGACCATCCTTGCTAATTCCAATTCATCTGAAGGTGCCATTACTACAAAATTAGGGATAGAAGAGAGATACATAATATCAAATGCACCAGCATGTGTTGCTCCATCCTCACCAACCAACCCCGCTCTGTCTATAGCAAATCTGACTGGTAAATTTTGTATTCCAACATCATGAATAATTTGATCATATGCTCTTTGGAGAAATGTGGAATAAATAGCACAGAATGGCTTAAACTTATCAGTTGCAAGACCAGCCGCAAATGTTACTGCATGCTGTTCTGCTATCCCAACATCAATATATCTATCTGGAAATTTATATTGAAATGCATCAAGACCTGTTCCGGCTGGCATTGCTGCAGTAATTGCTATAATTTTATTATCCAGTGCTGCTTCATGTATTAATTGATCTGAAAAGACTTTTGTATATGTAGGAATATTTGATGGTTTTTTTTCTTGTATGCCTGTATCTACATTAAATTTTGATACTCCATGATATTTATCTGCTGAATTCTCAGCAGGTGAATATCCCTTTCCTTTCTTGGTGACAACATGAACAAGAATTGGACCATCGTTATGTGACTTAACATTTTTCAATATTGGAAGTAGATGATTGAAATTATGTCCATCTATTGGTCCCACATAGTAAAATCCAAGCTCTTCGAATAAAGTTCCTCCTGTAAAGAAACTTCTCCCATGCCCTTCAACTTTTTGTAAAATCTTCTTCATTGCATCTGGAAGATGTCTTATAATCCTTTTTGCGTAATTTCTAAAACCTCGATAAAATCCTCCAGATATTAATTTCGCTAGATAAGCACTCATGGCTCCTACGGGTTGTGCAATTGACATGTCATTATCGTTCAGTATAACAATTAATTTATTTTTCATTGCTCCAGCATTATTTAGTGCTTCAAATGCCATCCCCGCACTCATAGCACCATCTCCAATAACAGAAATTATGTTATAGTCTTCTTTCTGTATATCTCGTGCAATACTCATACCAAGTCCTGATGATATTGATGTAGATGAATGTGCTGCTCCAAATGGATCATATTCACTTTCTGATCTTTTTGTAAAACCAGATATACCTCCTCCAGCCCTTAGCGTGCGCATTTGCTTTCGTCTTCCAGTAAGAATTTTATGTGGATATGATTGATGCCCTACATCCCAAATAATTCGGTCATGTGGGGTATTGAAAACGTAATGTAATGCAATAGTTAACTCAACAACACCTAACCCTGCCCCTAGATGCCCTCCAGTCTGAGAAACAATTTCAATTAGTTCATTTCTTACTTCATTTGCAAGATTTGGTAAGTCTTTTTCATCTAATTTTCTAAGAATTGATGGATCATCAATTTTATCTAGATAAGGCGTTGTATTCATCAATGATCACTTTCATCTGATAAGCTTATATCCTTTTCACTGATTATCTCACCTTTTTTGTCAATCTTAATTGCCTTGATTCTAGACTCTGCGTTTTCTAGGAGTTCTTTACAATGTTTTGCAAGTTTTGAACCGTATTCAAATTTCTCTACTGATTCGGATAATTTTACATCACCGCTTTCCAAGCCCTCAATGATTTCATTTAATTGATCCATAGCCTCCTCAAAATCAAGTGTGCTTATATCAGAAAGATTTGATTTTTTGTTCATTGCTTTAACCTATTCTCTTGATAATAAATAATTATTGATTTTGACTAAACAGTATAAAACTATATATAAATATTTTGATTGAGTTAATAAAAAAATGAAAAAAACTATTTATAAACCAAACAATTATAGTCTTAATAAAGCGATAGAAGTATTGAATCAGTCCGGGGTTATAGGTTTTCCTACAGAGACTGTCTATGGACTTGGTGGCAACGCATATTCAGATAATGCAATAAATAAGATATATGATATAAAAAATAGACCCAAAATAAATCCCTTAATTATACATGTCTCTAGTTTTAAACTAGCTGAGACTCTAGGTGAATTTACTGATACTGCAAAAAAGATTGCATTACAATTTTGGCCAGGGCCACTAACCATTTTACTTAATAGCAAAGCCAATAATGGCATCTCAGAAATTGCGACTGCAGGACTTAATTCAATTGCAATTAGGATTCCTTCAAATAAAATCGCTAATCTTTTATTAGAAAAATTTGGTAAGCCAATTGCAGCACCGAGCGCAAATCTGTCTGGCACAGTCAGTTCTACAAGCGCTTCTCATATTTATGATGATTTTGGAAATCAAATTGACATGATAATTGATGATGGACCATGCTTGCATGGCATAGAATCAACCATCATTGACGCCCGCACTCATAAACTTAAAATATTGAGAGAAGGCAGTATTACAAAAGAAAATATTTTTAGAAAAACAAAATTAATTATAAACGAGACCTCAGAGAAGAAAATTATTGTACCAGGCCAATTGGAAAAACATTATGCACCAAAGGCATCGCTTAGAATAAATGTTAAAGAGCCAGATAAAGATGAGTTTTATATTACAATAGGAAAGAGTGATAATTTTACCAACTCTATTAATTTATCACCAAATGCAGATTTATCTGAATTTGCTAATAAGATATATTCGGCTTTAAGAGAGCTAGATGATAGAAAAATCAAGAAAATTGCGATAGCTCCAATACCTAATTCCGGCATTGGAGAGGCAATTAATGATAGGCTAAAGAGAGCTTCAAAATAATTACAATTAACCATGATTAAAAGAGATTACCCAGATAGACCAATTAGTGCAGTTGCAGGTGTCATAGTTCATAATCAGAATATATTGTTAGTAAAGAAAAATGCTAATGATAATATATGGAGTTTGCCCGGAGGTGCTGTAGAACTTGGAGAGACTCTCCAAAGCGCACTGATAAGGGAAATACATGAAGAAACCTCCATTGAGGTTAATGTTCTAGGATTAATTACAAATTCTAATGTAATTAGGGTTGATGATGAAAATAATATCAGATTACATTATGTTCTATCAGTATATGAATGTTCATACATCAGAGGAGAGCCAAATTTTGGTGACGATGTGATAGATGCTTCTTGGCACAAACTGGCTGATCTAAATCAGTTAAAACTAATTGATGGAGCTCGTGATATTATTAAGGGTTATCTATAATAACTTAGTTTTCTAATATTATTCTTTTTCTATTTCTTCCAGCAATCATTAATTCTGCTCTATTTAAAGCATCAGTGATAGAAATTTTCTCTGTAAATTGCAGAATATCTTTCGCATCAATTAAATCAAATAGATTATCCCATACATCTCTCCTCTTTTGTTTAGGACAAAAAGATGAGTCAATGCCTATCAGTTTAATGCCTCTCAGAATGAAAGGGGCAACATTACTATTTAGATTTAATCCTAGAACTTGACCACAAACTGATACAACACCGGCCCTCTTCGTTTGTGTGATAATATTCTCTAAAATATTACCACCAACTACATCAACAGCTCCTGCCCATAATTCTTTTGAAAGCATCTTTGGTTTATCCATAAAATCTTGAGCATCAAGTATTTCAATAGATCCAAATTCCTCTAAATAGGACCTATTTTCTTTTTTCCGTGATGTAACAACAGATACTTCATATCCATATTTTAATAATAATTTAACTGCAATCCCACCAACAGCTCCTGATGGACCAGTTACTAGGATTTTTCCATCCCAAGGTGTAATATTATTCTCAATTATACTTTTCACAGCTAGACCAGCCGTAAGTCCAGCAGTACCCAAACCCATGACATTATCATAGGTATAATGATCTGGTATTTTGATTAATTTCTTTTCTTCAAATGAGCAGTGAGAAGATAAACCACCATGGTACAATTCACCAAGTCCCCAACCAGTTGTGAAAACTTTGTCTCCTTCTTTTATATATTTTCCTTTTGATTTAATAACTACTCCACTAAAATCTATTCCAGGTATAAGAGGAAAGTTTCTAATTATTCGAGCAGTTCCTGTTAGTGCAAGGGCATCCTTATAGTTAATCGCAGAATTTTTTATTTCAACCGTTACCTCATTATCAAGATATTTGTATCCATCAAGCTCAAGATATTGTGCTTTTGTAGTTTCTCGCTCTTGGGTAATGAGCCATGCATTAATAGTTTTTGGCATATTAATATTTTTAAAAATGATATTTCATATATAATTTATTATATAATAGATAAAATATTTTTAAAAAAATTAAACATGGATCTTTTATCAAATAGAGAAGTTATTGAAATATCGGGTAATGACTCAATTTCTTTTTTACAAAACATTGTTACAAATGACGTGACAGAAATTAATTTAAAGAAAATAATTCATTCATTTCTTCTCACAAGTAAAGGCAAAATCTTATTTGATTTCTACTTACATAAATTTGAAGAGAAGATTTTAGTTGATATAGATAGAAAATTTTCTGAGGAACTATTAAAATATCTATTTTTTTATAAACTTAGAAGTGATGTCAGACTCGATAGGTTAAATAATCTATTTGTGTACTGGACGCAGCAAAATATAAGCCATCCAAAAGATCCAAGAAATCCTGACAATGGAACGAGGTTTGTTAATTATAAATTAATGGGTGATAACATAAATGCAACTGAAGATGACTATGATGATAATAGAATTTTTAATTCCGTAGTCGAATTAGGAAAGGATTATTATTCGGATACAATATTTCCACATGAATTACCATATTATACTAAATCAATTTCATTCAAAAAGGGGTGTTTTATTGGGCAAGAGATTATTTCTAGAGTATTCCATCAAAAAGCACTTTCAAAAAAAACCTTCACAAGGTTACCTTTTAAAGGAAAACCACAACCCCCTGGCACCCCCCTAATGGATAGCCACAAACAGATTGGATTTTATGGTACGCAATCCAACAATTATTGTTTGGTATATATTGATAGAGCGTTATCGGAACCAGATATGTATCTAATTGATGGTGAACTTAAAACTAAATGATCAATTATTGAGCTTTCAATTTTTTTTTAAATTAATAAAAATTTTATCTTATTTTACTAAACTATAATTGTTTTTAGGTACGATTGTATATATATATATATAGAATGAAATTAAGGTTCTTTAAAAGATAAAGAGATAACTTACTTGACATCAATGACAAATTTACCAAATCTTGAATTCACTGCTGAATTAGCAATAGAAATGCAACCTTATTACGAGAAGGTTAGGAGAGTTATTCCAGAAATAGAATGGCCTATGCATGCTCCATATATTAAAGCCATAAATGATATCAAAAAAGAAAAGAATGCTGTTTTACTAGTACATAACTATCAAACACCAGAAATTTATCATTGTGTTGCAGATTTTGTTGGAGATAGCTTGGCGCTATCAAAAGAAGCAGCGCGTACAGATGCAGATATAATAGTACAATGTGGTGTTCATTTTATGGCTGAAACATCAAAAATATTAAATCCAGATAAGATTGTACTTTCACCAGATTTAAATGCAGGTTGTTCCCTTGCTGAATCAATTACTGCAGATGATGTTAGATCTTTAAAAACAAAGTATCCTGGAATACCAGTGGTGACCTATGTCAATACTTCTGCTGAAGTCAAAGCTGAGTCAGATATTTGTTGTACCTCAGGAAACGCAAGGAGGGTAATTGAATCTCTTGGAGTTAATAAAGTGATATTTATTCCTGACAAATATTTAGCACAAAATATTGCAAATGAGACTGATATAGAGATTATTACATGGGATACTGGCAGTTGTGAAGTTCACGAACTATTCACTCCAAATGATTTAATTGAAGCAAGAGAAAACGAAGACGATCTAAAAATTATTGCTCATCCTGAGTGTCCACCTGATGTTATTAAAGAAGCTGATTTTTCTGGATCAACTGCAAATATGATCAGTTGGGTAACGAATAATAAGCCTAAAAAAGTTATGATGGTAACAGAATGTTCTATGAGTGATAACATTGCAGCTGAAAATCCAGAGGTAGAATTTGTAAGACCATGCAATTTATGCCCACATATGAAGAAGATAACATTGCCAAAAATTCTTGATAATCTTATTTATCTGAATAATGAGATCAAAATTGATCCTATTATTGCAAAAAAGGCATTCAACGCAGTAGATAGAATGATAAAATTAGATATATCATAAGGTATATTCTAGTGAACTCACTGAATAATAGCATAGTAATTGTTGGCGCAGGACTGGCTGGTTTGTTTACAGCAATTAAACTAGCGCCTCTAAATGTAGTAATTGTTGCATCAAAAAAATTAGGTTCTGGTACATCAAGCCAATGGGCTCAGGCAGGCATTGCAGCCGCAATGGGAAAATCTGACTCAATTTCATCGCATCTCAAAGATACAATTGATGTTGGGGGTGGTATTGTAGATAAAAAAATAGCTGAACTAGTTGTAACTAATGGTCCAAATAGGGTTAATGATTTAATCGCCCTCGGTGTCCCATTTGATAAAGACACGAATAATGAGTTAATTCTTAGAAAAGAAGCGGCACATCAACATAATAGAATTGTTTCTGTTAGAGGAGATATGACGGGAAAGAAAATCATGGAGACCCTCACTCAGATTGTAAAAAAATCGGATCACATCCGGATTATTGAAGGATACAATGCTACAGAGCTTCATCAAATTGACGGTAAAATTGAAGGAATAAGTATACAAAAAGATAATAAAGTTGAGTTGATTAATTCAAATTGTGTTGTATTAGCAACAGGAGGAATTGGCCAGTTATATAAAATAACAACCAACTCAAAAGAAGCACTTGGTGATGGAGTTGGAATGGCAGCACGAGCTGGAGCCGTTTTGTCGGACATGGAATTTGTTCAATTCCATCCAACCGCTTTCGATATTGGTATTGATCCTGCTCCTCTTGCAACTGAAGCTCTGCGCGGTGAAGGGGCATTAATAGTAAATTCAAAAGATGAAAGATTTATCTACAACAGTCATAAAGATGGTGAACTGGCACCTCGTGACATTGTTTCAAGGTCAATTTTTCAGGAGCAACAAAATGGCCAAAAAGTTTTTCTAGATTGTAGGGGTGATTTGGGTAAGAGGATGATTAACGATTTCCCAACTGTTTATCAATTATGTAGAAATTCGGGCATAAATCCTAGTGAAGATAAGATTCCCATATCACCCGCCGCACACTATCATATGGGTGGTATATTAACTGATGAGGATGGAAAAACAAATATTGAAGGACTTTATGCTTGCGGTGAAAACGCATGTAGTGGTGTACATGGGGCAAATAGACTTGCATCAAACTCACTCTTAGAAGCTATTGTATTTGGGGATATAATATCAAAAAATATAAAAGAAAATACAAACAAATCAATGTCTAATAGAGAAGTTAGAATAACATTGTCTAAGTCCAAGTCCCTATCTCAACTAAAACTTCAAGAATTGAGATCCATTATGACTGAATTTGTTGGTGTAGAAAGAGATCAAGAAGGATTAGAAAAAGCCTATAGCATTGTTAAAGATATGCATAGTGAATATACCTTAGATGGATTTATAAATAATAGTTTGATAACATCCCTATTAATTATACAATCAGCATTAAAAAGAGAAGAACACAGAGGAAGTCACTATCGAAAAGATTTTCCAAAATTAAATCAGAAACTTAACTCTAGAAGTTTTATAACTTATAACGATCTTGAATTATGAGCAAAATTATGAATATACCAAATCATATCCTCTCACCGCTGGTAGAAAATGCCCTCAATGAGGATTTTGGTTCGTTTGGTGATCTCACAAGTATTTCCTTTCAAGATTCTGATAAAGAACTAACTGCATCCATAAGCTCAAATCAAGATGGAGTTATTTCAGGCTTGCTATGTGCCAAAATGGTTTTTAATAAAATCGACAACACATTAAATTTTATGCCACAAGTTAAAGATGCTGATTTTGTTAAATCTGGAACTGAAATTGTAAAAATTCAGGGGAATGCTTATTCTATTCTTGCTGGTGAAAGAACTGCATTAAATTTCTTAGGACATCTTTCTGGAATATCATCAGAGACATATAAATTAGTTCAGATGATTTCTGATACAAAGGCATTAATTCTGTCGACAAGAAAGACCACACCCGGTCTACGTGTACTTGAAAAATATGCCGTTAAATGTGGTGGCGGTCAAAACCACAGATTTGGTCTAGACTATGGTATCCTTATTAAGGATAACCATATTAAAGCAGCAGGAAGTATCAGTAAGGCAGTAGAACTGACTCTAAATAACAAACCCTATTTATCTGAAATTGAAGTTGAAGTAGATACAGTTGAACAATTTAAGGAATGCCAAGAGCTCGGTATAAAATATATATTATTAGATAATATGACTCCTGAGCAGATAGAGGAATGTATCAAATACAATAAAAACAACTCTGTTCTTGAAGCCTCAGGTGGAATTACTTCAAACACAATACAGGGTATTGCAAGAACTGGAGTAAATTATATATCCATTGGAAGATTAACTCACTCGTCACCTGCGCTTGACTTAAGTTTGCATATTCTCTAAAAACTATTTTTTAATTTCAGCTTGCGCAGCAGCTAGACGGGCTATAGGAACTCTATATGGAGAACATGAAACATAATCTAAATTATTATTTGCACAAAAGATAATTGATTTAGGATCACCACCATGCTCACCGCATATACCAAGTTTAATACCAGGTTTAATCCTTCTACCTCTTTCTGCAGAAATTTTTACTAATTCACCCACGCCCTCTATATCAATTGATACAAAAGGATCCTTCTCAAGGATATTTTTATCAACATATTCCTGAAGAAACTTTGAAGAGTCATCCCTACTTATCCCAAAAGTAGTTTGTGTCAGGTCATTGGTCCCATATGAAAAGAAATCGGCAACTTCGGCTATTTCATCAGACTTTAGGGCTGCCCGAGGGAGCTCAATCATTGTACCAACAGTATAATTTAGTTCTATTTTATGCTCATACATGACGTCTTGAGCTGCTTTATCGATCACTCTCTTAACAATCTCAAGTTCCTTTCTGGATGTGATTAGTGGTACCATTATTTCTGGACAAATTATATTTTTAGTCTTGTTATAAATTTCTACGCTTGCTTCAAAAATAGCCTTTGCTTGCATTTCAGGTATTTCTGGGTATGTAATCGCCAGTCTACAACCACGATGACCTAACATAGGATTAGTTTCAATAAGTTCAGTAACTCTATCTTTCAAATTTTCAACCGATGTATTAAGAGAAGATGCAACTTCTTCAAAATCATTTTCCTCATGTGGTAAGAATTCATGTAATGGTGGGTCAAGCAATCTTATAGTTACTGGCAAGTCACCCATAACCTCAAATAACTCAATAAAATCATTCTTTTGCATTGGCAACAACTTAGACAAGGCAACCCTCCTTGCTTGCTCATCTGTTGCTAGAATCATTTCTCTAACAGAATTTATTCTACCTTCATCAAAAAACATATGTTCAGTTCGGCATAACCCTATACCTTCGGCACCAAAATTCTTTGCAACACTAGCATCAAGTTTTGTTTCTGCATTAGCACGAATTTTTAGCTTACGAATATCATCTGCCCATTTCATTATTTTTTCAAAATCACCTGATAGGTCAGGGTCCTTCATTTTGACTTCACCGCTGATAATATTACCATTTGTACCATCGATTGTTATTATATCTCCTGACTTAAATTTCTTATTGCCAACTATAAATAACTCATTTTCATAATCAATTCTTATAGATCCTGCACCCGAGATACATGGCCTGCCCATACCCCGAGCTACAACTGCTGCATGACTTGTCATTCCTCCACGGGTTGTAAGTATTCCTTGTGCTGCATGCATGCCATGTATATCCTCTGGACTTGTCTCGATCCTTGTTAGGATAACTTTTTCGCCGTCGTTTGAAGCTTTCTCTGCATCATCTGCGTTAAAAACTATTTTACCCGAAGCAGCCCCAGGTGATGCGGGTAAACCAGTGGCAATTATGTTTAGTTCTTCGCTTTCATCAATTGTGGGATGAAGTAATTGGTCAAGGCTACTTGGATCTACCCTTGAAATTGCAATTTCTTTTGAAATCACTCCTTGTTCATACATATCAACTGCTATCTTAATAGCAGCAGAAGTTGTTCTTTTACCCGAACGTGTTTGTAATATCCATAGTTTTCCTTGTTGAATTGTAAATTCAATGTCTTGCATATCAAGATAGTGTTTTTCAAGTTTATTTGCTAACCCAATCAAGTCTTGATAAATATTTGGCATAAGTTTTTCGAGCGATACAGCATCAGAATTTGCCTCTATTCTTGCCTCTTCAGTTATATTCTGTGGTGTACGAATACCTGCTACTACATCTTCACCTTGAGCATTTATTAGAAATTCTCCATAAAATTTATTCTCACCATTTGATGGGTTTCTTGTAAAAGCCACACCCGTAGCACTGTTGTCATCTAAATTACCAAATACCATGGCTTGAACATTTACAGCTGTACCCCAATGATCTGGAATATCATTTAATTTTCGGTATGTAATCGCTCTATTATTCTGCCATGATAGAAATACGGATGATATAGACCCCCATAGCTGCTCATTAACATCTTGTGGGAAATCTTTTCCAATCACTTCTTTTACTTTTTCTTTATATAATGAGACTATTGATTTCCAATCAGCACCATTTAAATCTGTATCTAGTAAGTAATTATTTTCAGCTTTATAATCCTCAAGTATATCTTCAAAATAATGGTGCTCTATATTTAAAACAACATCAGAATACATTTGGATAAATCTTCTATATGAGTCATAGGCAAACCTCTCATCTCCGCTTTTTTTGGCTAGCCCAATAACAGTTTTATCATTAAGACCAAGATTGAGAACTGTATCTAACATACCTGGCATTGATGATCTTGCACCAGACCTTACAGAGACTAACAGTGGGTCCTCATTAGAACCAAATTTGTTATCTACTAGACTTTCTATTTTGGCAATTGCATCAGCAACCTGTTCATCTAAATCATCAGGGAAATTTTTGTTATTTGCATAAAACTCGTTACAAACTTCTGTAGTAATAGTAAACCCAGGAGGAACTGGTAGACCCAGTTTAGACATTTCTGCAAGGTTAGCACCCTTACCACCTAGGAGATTACGCATATCTGCGTCACCGTCAGTCATTTCCTTGCTAAAAACATATACCCATTTACTCATAATATATCCTTTAGGTTTTATTTTATATCAACTAGTTTTAAATCTACAATGTATTGCAAAAGAAACAAAACTGAAGCCAATAGATTTATTCTATTGGTTTTAATTTTTTCATCTTCATGATTTACAACCACATTATCAAAAAAATTATTAATTTCAGGAGTCAGAATTGACAGCTGGTACAAAAAATTCTTTGCTTCATTTATATCATCAGATTTAATATTTTGTTTAGTAAGTTTTTGTATGCCTGTGTATAAATTATTTTCTTCTTCTTTTTGAAATAAATTGACTGAAATATCTTCAAATTTAGTATCCAAATAGTCACCATCAATAATATTTTTTATCCTATTTAAGGATCTAAAAAGTTCTTTCCCTTCAGTTGTCTGGACAAAATCATTAATCATCTTAATTTTTGAGTTTATTCTGTAAAAATTAGATGTTTTATCAGCCGCTATTATTGCATTAGTGATCTGAATATCAATTTGTTGGTCACTTAGAAAAGTTCTGAACCTATCAACTAAGAACTCAACTAAATCTGAAGAAAGTGAACGTGCATCACCTTGATTACATATATTTGTCTCTATAAATAATTCTTCGATTAAATGATCAAAATTTAAATCCAGGTTGTTCACAATAATATTTCTAATTATACCGTTACCAGATCTTCTCAGCGCATATGGATCTTTTGAGCCTGTTGGCTTCTCACCAATTGACCAAAAACAAACTAAATTATCAAGTTTATCTGCTAAAGATAAAATATAAGATAAATAATTAGTCGGAACTTTATCCTGAGGAGAATTTGGAAGATAATGTTCAGAGATGGCATCACAAACACTCTTATCGTATCCCTGATTTAGCGCATAATATCTTCCCATTACGCCTTGTAGCTCAGGAAATTCACCGACCATTTCTGTTAAAAGATCATTCTTAATAAGTTTTGACGCCAATATGATGTTTTCATCTTTTATATTTAGAATGGTTGATATTTTCTGAGCAATGTTTCCAATTCGTTCAATCTTATTTGATAAAGTGCCTATCTGCTTATGAAAAGTTACATTTTCAAGCAATTCACTTTTTTCAATAAGGGGTTGTGCATTATCACGATCCCAAAAATATTTAGCATCATATAATCTTGCCGATAATACTCTTTCATTTCCATTGATAATGAATTTGCCTTTATCCATTGAGTCAATATTTGACACCAAAATGAATTTGTTAGTAATTTCACCTGTCTTATTATCAACAACGGAAAAATACTTTTGGTGGCTTTTCATTGATGTAATCAATACTTCTTTGGGAAGTTCAAGAAATGCTTCTTCAAAATTCCCTATGTGAACAATTGGCCACTCAACTAATCCTGATACTTCATCCAGCAAATCTTCATCCATCAGAATTTTTAAGTCATATCGCCGCTCTATTTGCTCTAGTTGAGATAGTATCTCATTTTTTCTATCATCTACATCCAGCATCACATAGTTTTTATGTAATTCTTCTAAATAATTATTTATAGATTTGATTGATATTTGATTATTTTTAAGGAACCTATGCCCATAAGTGTAATTATTAGAGCTAATATCATCAATATCAAAATCTACTGGAATAATTTTTGTTTTATCAAATATTAGAGCAAGAATATTTCTAAGAGGTCTTACCCAACGGAGACTTCCATTACCCCACCTCATTGATTTTGGCCATGGGAATTTAGTAATTATCTCTGTAATAATTACGGGAAGTATTTCCGGTGCAAACTTTGATGGAGTTTTTTGGGTAAATTGATATCTATCACCTTTTTTATCATTGATTATGGTACAATCTTTAGTTGATTTTGCACCACATGATCTTAAAAAACCATCAATCGCAATTTTTGGAGCATCAACTCGTGGACCAAGCTTCTCAACTTCGATCTCCTCACTATATAGCTCAATTTCTTCTACAATTATTGTTAATCTTCGTGATGAATAAAATGATCTAATTTTTTCATATTTTAATCCAATTTCACTTATCTTTTGAATAAATTCATTCTCAAGATGCTTGGCAGCATTTTTTTGCATTCTTGAAGGTATTTCCTCAGATAAAAGTTCTAGGACAAAGTTTGCCATATGAGCACCTATACTAAAAATCTCTTGTATTCATCCATGCATCAGCTGACTTTTTAGCTAACGACCTTACTCTTAGGATGTATGACTGTCTTTCTGTTACAGATATCGCACCACGTGCATCT
>Ga0181595_10000226_pt1 | contig 61263 bp, 40 predicted proteins | sample 041ome_7_FD_145604 | JGI IMG/M metagenome (GOLD analysis project Ga0181595, IMG submission 145604) | Coastal salt marsh microbial communities from the Groves Creek Marsh, Skidaway Island, Georgia - 041401AS metaG (spades assembly) | ecosystem: Environmental > Aquatic > Marine > Intertidal zone... | reverse complement strand
TGCCCTTGTGGCCAAGTGGTAAGGCGTTTGATTTGTAATCAAAAGATCCCGAGTTCAAATCTCGGCGGGGGCTTTCTCGCTTTAGCTCAGTTGGCAGAGCGTTGGACTGTAATTGTTTTTTTGTGGTTATCCACAGGTCGCTGGTTCGATTCCAGCAAGCGAGAATTTTTTATTATGTAAATGCATAATACATTAAAAAAACATTTAATGTATTATATAATATTATTTATGGAAAGCTTAAATAATATCTCAGTTCTTCTATTTCTTCTCTCGATATACCTTGCAAACTTAAATTGTGAACTGATGTTGATAGTTCTCTAAAAATGTCTACATTGTTGCGAGTATTTTCTGTTAAAACATTTTTGTCTTCGTTTGCCATATTTTGTTGTTCATTTTCTTCTTGTTCACATTCATTTTCTAGTTTAGATATAAGTGTTCTCATTTTTTTTATTTTCCATATTTGATCTTGAAGCGACATTGTGTCTGATGGTTGATATTTGTCAATATACAATGACATTAAATCAGAATCAGTATATCCTTCTTCTTTAAACTTCTTTGTAATGTAATCAACGTTCCCTTCTTTAATGAATATAACAGTATTATGTTCATCCATAGATTCATTGTCAGAATCACTACTATAATGATCTTCAATAATCGTTATATTGTCATAGTCCATTGTATCAATACCGTCAATTAAACTTTCGCGACATAATGGACACGTATTATTATTGTTTACGATAACTTTACCAATGCACTGAAAACAAAACGTATGACCACATTTAGTAGTAGTACAGTTTGTTGAACCGATAGTTTCAAGACAAACCGCACATTCAATCGGATTTTCTATATTTATTAATCTGGGTTGTTGAACCTCATTTTGATGAATAATTGAACGAACCATTTAGTGTTTATAAAAAAAGTATTATTTACATAATAAATCAATTTTTATTAACATAATCTAAATATCATCAATGCATATTTCTTCATCATTATCATCATCAATAGTAAACGTTTCTTTAGTATGTAAATTTATTTCATCTTCAGTAATTTCAACATTATCATCTTCACCGATAATAAAGAGATTGTCTTCGTCATTATTTTTATTTACGTGTTGTGACCCACCTTTACTCATTTGTAAAATATTATTGATACTAATCTTTGGATTCTCTTTTAATTGATTTAAATGATGGTCGTCGTAAATAAATAAAATATCACAGTTTTTAGGTATTTTTTCCCATTCACGGAGACCAATTAATACTACACTAAAAACGTTTATTGTATTATGGCGCTTTTGACGCCCTCTGAATTTATTCCGAATATGACCAATTAATGTTTTTTCATCTTCAAGAGTAATTTGACACATACCATTACCAAACATTTTTGTTACACACGCATATTGCTCTAATTCATCTTGAGAGTACCTTATAGCACTACTAAATGAATTTTGTGATTTACGTGCAAGACCTTTTGCTCCTTTCCCTCCTTTAGTATTTTTTACCATTGTTATGTAAATATATATAACATCTATTTACATAAATTTTGTAATCAATTTTTATATCTATTACATTTATATGAAATATTTGAAAGAAGCAACCATTGTAAATATTACAGAAGCAGATGAAGTAGAAATAAAAAATTTTATTGAAAAACGGTTTTCTCATTTTAATATGCATTTTGAAATACAAGGTAATGACTCGAAAAAGGAAGATGAAGAATCTTTTCCATTTAATCTATTTAAGAAAACGATTGAAACAATAAAATCAATTTAATTTGTACCAACAATGTAAATCCCAAGCATTGTTAATAGTGCACCAATACCTTGTGTCATATTAATTTTTTCATTGAATAGTAAATACCCGACTGCATATAATACCAACATTTCAAACCCCGCCATAAACACTCTAATATTTCCCAACTCCGCTTTGGATGATATGCTATATATCCAAAAGAAGAATCCAATAAAAAATAATATTCCGGCAGTTGACGCATAATATGGCTGATTCCCTTCAATTTTAATGTCTTTATTTAAAATAAAATAAGCAATTAGAGAACATAATCCTATTGCCAATGTGAAAAACAATGTAGTAATTACATAAGTATCGTTTTTTTCAAATGATTTACGTAAACATGCTTGACCACTTACAAAAAATAGTGTGCCTATAATTATACTTAAACTCCAATCCATTATATAATATAAAAATATATATTTTATAATAACTATGAATGATACATGTGTATTAATACCATCCCATATAACTTGCATAGAACGCATAGATTCACTAATAAAATGTATTAATAGTATGAAAAATCAAACAGTTAATCTTGACATATTGCTGTCTATATCATTTGAAAATATGGACCTTCGAGAACAATTTAATATTTTATTAGAAGGAATCGACTCAAATGACAATATTAACTTATTATATATTATTTCTCAGAATAAACAATCTCAGTTTCAACATTTATTAAACCTGTATGACAGATATATATATTATAATTTTGTAGATGAAGGTTTTTTTTCAGAAGATGATGGTATAATGTTTGATCAAACAATACAATATCAATATGTATTATTTTGTGATGATGACGATTATTACCAAAATGACCGCGTGGATAAAATAATATCGTTATTGAAACAAGGTTATCAATGTGTATGTGAAACAAAACATTATGATGAATATGAAGCAAGTATAAATTATCACGAATACGTTTATTATGGTATACACGTGAATTTATGTGCCACTTTTTTTAACTTTATTACTCACAATGATGTTCATATATTTAAACATAAATTTTGTGACCTTTTACTAAGTCGTTTTATACAAAATAATATTTTAGAGGGTCGTCAGAAATGTGCATATATTTACGAGAACTTATACGTTCAAAATCGACACTTTTATAATAGCGTTACATCCAGAATATTGAAGAAAAATAAAGAAAATGGAAAGGAAAGACATACAAATTTTGAAACATTTGTAACGCGTTTAAATGAGGACTTAAATGACAATATTCAATCATTGATAAATAATGTTTACCCCATGTATTTAATTAAAGAAATGTCTTTGAAAAATATGATTCGAGAACAATTAAGAACAAATTATAAATATTATAAATTGGTCGATAAAAATATCATTGAAACAATCACTAGCGAATATAAATATATTGATAACGTTTTTATATCATTAATGAATACGCCAATAGAGAATATTAATTAATTTATCAATGTTAAATATTTTTTATAAATTATTTTACCAATAAAAAATCCGATCATATTTGTAACTATTTCAGCAAGAGAACCGTGCCAACCGTGTATTTTTGAGTTCTCAATATTAAACATTTTGTCTATTGGATTGATATATTTTTCTTCATCCCTGTATACTTCATAATTGTATAATGGATTCTTTTTTTTATTTTTTGGTTTAGTGGCAAGACAACCATTAAAATATTTCATTGCAAAATTTGGATATTTATCAAGCATTATTTCAACTAATTCCCATAAAATACCCATTAATTGTAAAGTATAAAAATACGAAGGAAAACATATACCAAGAAGAATATATAAGTATAAATGATTTAATTGTATACCATAAAATTCAACACGCTTACAATATTTTGGAATATCTTCTTTATTTATTGTACAAGGACAATTTTTACCAGCATCATAATATGCCCATATTATGAATATAATAAAAAATAAAAATATACCATTGTAATGATTTAAAAACTTCATTATACTATAACATAATATATAAATGTGGAAACGTTTATTAAAATACGATAAATTATATGGTGCACAGAATTACAAACCGTCAAATGTCATTTTAAATCGTGGTCAGGGTGTATATCTATATGACATAAATGATAAAAAATATTATGATTACTTATCTTCATATAGTAGCGTTAATCAAGGTCATTGTCATCCTCGACTTGTTCATATAATGCAAAAGCAATCCAACAAACTAACATTATGTAGCCGAGCATTTTATAGTGATCATTTATGTAAATTTTATAAATATATGCATGACAGATTTCAATATGACCGGTGTTTACCCATGAATACTGGAGTCGAGGCAGGTGAAACGGCAATAAAGATGGCGCGACAATGGGGATATAAAGTAAAAAATATTCCTAGAAATAAGGCACAAATAGTTGTAGCTAAAAATAATTTTTGGGGACGTTCTATTGCTGCTTGCTCATCATCAACAGACCCATTATGCTATACTAATTTTGGACCATATTTACCTGGGTTTATATTTGTTAGTTTTAATGATATTTTAAGATTGGAAAGTATATTTAAAAGTGATCCAAATATTTGTGCGTTTATGGTTGAACCTATACAAGGCGAAGCCGGTATATGTATTCCAGACGATGATTATTTGTATTTAGTTCGACAACTATGTGATAAATATAATGTGTTATTAATTTGTGACGAAGTTCAGACAGGTATTGGACGCACGGGTAAAATGTTAGTTTCACAAGATGTTCGCCCTGATATGGTTGTATTGGGAAAAGCATTATCGGGTGGTATGATGCCAGTGTCCTGTGTTCTTGGTAATAACGATACATTGGGAATTGTAACACCAGGTACACACGGTTCGACGTTTGGAGGAAATCCATTGGCAATGGCAATTGTACCGCACGCGGTAGATATAATTATACAAGAAAAATTAATGAAAAATGCAATTATACAAGGAAAATATTTTAGAAATGAATTACAACATTATGTAAATAATGGTTTATTAAAAGATGTTCGGGGTGTAGGACTATTAAATGCGATTGAGTTTGAAACAGAAGAGCGGGCAGAAGAGGTAGTTGAAAAAATGATGGAAAATGGTTTATTAACAAAAGTCACTCGAAATGGTACAATTCGAATGTGTCCACCATTAACAATAACTGATTTGCAAATGGAAGAAAGTTTGAACATTATTAAAAAATCTATAGAGTAAACGTCATATTTTTTCGTTCTTCTTCTGTTTCTTTTGTACGGTTACTAACAAATTTAAAGTATTTATTGGCCAAGTTATATCGACTATTTACGTTTTTAGCATTTTTATATTTTGTTTTTGCATATTTTTTTATTACACCTAATCGTACTTTTAATATCATTGCAACTTGCCATATACGTTTATGATTGTATTTATCATTTTTATATAATTTTTCTAATTTAAATATGGTGTTTTTAACATCATCTAATGTTGTATATGAAATGGGTATGGTATCAGATGGGTCTTTGTCAATATAAACGTCAAACGACTTTTTCGGGTTATTTGGATTAAAAAGAAACTGTTTTTTTTGAGTTTTATTTTTGCAAAATTTGTAAGGAGCACAAGAAGAACGCATTGTAAAACCCTTGACTGGACCCTTAATACACCGTTTTTTTGTAAATTTTCTTGGTACGGTAAATACTTTGTTATCCTTTTTACGAATACATCTTTTTGATTTATTATTTGTCTTACAGCAATCCTTCATTAATAGTATACTATACTATATTATTAATTGTTATACAAAATATCTATTAATTTTTTAACATTGGTATATGTTATATTTTGTTGTACTTTACTTCCAATGTCACAATTATATTCTACTAAATCGCAATTAATTCTGTTTTTATGATTAATATTATTTAAAATATAACACACACTATCCATAGTCATACCATTTTCAACTGGTGTTCCGGTACTTGGCATAAAACTAGGATCAATACCATCAATATCAAATGATAAATGAAATTTTGATTCTTTTATAAAATCATTTATTTTTTTTGTAGTATTTTTTGGGTCGTTATTTACATCTTCTGGTGAGATTACATTAATATTATACTTTTCTATTATTTCATTTTCATATGGATCTATATCTCTTAAACCTACGTATAATATATTTTTTGGATCTAATTTATTGTCGGGTAAAAAATTAAATAATGGTTTATTATTTCCTAATTTTGTCATATAATTGAGAACCATACCGTGTACATTTTTAGTTTCGGATTTTTCATATGAATTTATATCTGCATGTGCATCAAACCATAAAACTTTTATATTATTTCCATGTTTTTTTATAGAGCTACTTAAAGTAGCGATGCTAATACTATGATCACCACCAATATTAAGGCGTATTTGTTCATCATTATTATAGTTATATAGAGAAAAAAGATCTTTACTAAGATTATGTTTCAAAGGAAGTGATTTTATTTTAAGTTTTTGTTCTATGTTACGAAAGCTACAAGGTTTTCTTTGTCCTAGCATATTTTTAAAAAGAATGGCATATTTCATTTTATTATTATAATAAAATAAATCTTTAAATTATTTATTTTTTCTTTTTTCTGTTTTATTTGTTTTATTTGTTTTATTATTTTTTTTTGTGCCTCCTGATGTAAACCAACCTTTTGATTTTATATTTATCATATCTGTTAAGAGTCGTTGAAATCTATCTTTATTTTCACCAATATTACCTTTATTCATTTCATTGAAGAAATTACCGTATATGGTTTTGAGAATATTTTCTTTACTATCATCATCATTATCTAATTGCTCAAGAAAACTTGCTTCGTATTTATTCATTTTTGGACTTTGTTTTATACTATTAACTTTTGATACTTTAGTATCAATTTTTGCTATTGTTACATTTGAGGGTTTTATTCTATTATTAATACTATTTTTTTTTGTTATTGTTACATTTGAAGGTTTTATTGTATTATTAATACTATTTTTTTTTGTTATTGTTGCTCGCCCACCAAAAAATCGAGATATTAATTGGTCTAAATTAAGTGTCAAATTATTATTTATATGATTTATAAATAAATTAGAATAATTTAAGCGTTTTTGATACATTTTTTTGTATAAATTGTTACTTAATGGTGTATTCATTTGATTTTTTAAAATACGCAAACCTTCGTCGTGTGGTTCTTCGGTAAATACTCTTTCCATTGTGTTAATGGTGTTTCCTTGATATGCACTTCGTCCAAAATCAATAATAAGTGCCTTTCCTTTTTTGTACTTATTTGTAGAATAATAATTTATATTTGGATTTATCATTATATTTCCCAAATGAGCATCATTATGTTTAAAACCTAATTTGTTTAAACGCATTATTTCATATTTCGCATAAATAAGATATTGGTTATAATTGGAATTCCTGGTTAGTTTACCAAGTGTTTGATACCCATCCATATATTCCATTGCAATAAATCCAATATGTAAATGTTTTGGCCAATAGGGAATAGGTACATTTTTGCTATTAACTTCATCTAAAATGTCAAAATATTTACTGTTTAACTTTTTATACCAATACGTATTGTGTTCATCGTGAGATGTAGTAAAATCATGATATAATATAGCAGGGCACATTGGCTCTAAATAGGATGATTCATTTCTAAGGGATGCTTGATATACATCTTTTTGAATATTGATTTCGTTATTAAAACTTGATCTGGATGTTATTTCAATACCTTTATGAACAGGTCTATCTGGTAAATTTAAAAAATCATCAGGATATGTAACATTATTATTTGTTGTAACAAAAAATTTTAATAACAATGTTCTTATTTCAATATTAAATTGGGTTGACCGCATTGATTCAAATGGTGATTTTTTTCCGTAATTAAGTGTTACTAAATAAGTAATACATGAAATAGAATCATTTGTAAACATCTTAAATGTGCTATTTGGAAAAAAATAATCATATAATATTTCTTTCATTAAGTTATTTTTTTTTGATGGTGTTGTTTTTTTTGATGTACCAACGATTTCTTTCCAATCATTTTTTAAACCAAAACCCCCTTTTTGATTCATAATATAAATAATAGTGATATTTTTATGAACAAGAAGATTCAAATAAGTGAATAGTTTTATTTTTAAAAATAGAATAGTGGAAATGATTGTGAGAGTTGTTATGAAAAGAAATAAAGATAGAATTGATAATAAGGTTGAAGTCGTGTGTATTGATGGAGTGTTTAAAATGAAGAAAGAACCAAAGGGTAAAAAGATAAAATTTTAAAAACTTGTGATTGGTAGGGTTAAAATGATTGTTGTTTTGAATGATAAAAGAGTGAGGATGAGCTAAAAGACCATTAAGGTCGGGAAGAGGAATAGTGTTGTTGTGCGACATATGGTGTATGTGTATGTGTGTATAATAATATAAAAAGGGAAAATAGTAATCAATTTGTAAGAACTTTAAATAAAAATCCCCCGATAGGGGGGGAGTGGGTGGTGTAAAGTGATTTCTGGTTTCGTAACTCATTTCTGGATAAGGGGTGTGGGTAATAAATATATATAAAACTCATATTAAAGTATTGCGGTGGGGTTATGCAGTGGAGAGTATATAATATATATTGTAAATATACACTATATAAATCCCGGAGGGTTCTATACTTTTTCATTTTTTTATTAAAGTATTTATTGAAAAGGTATAAAGCGGGGGCTTCGCCCCCGGCAAAGAAAGGTTCTCCATATTCTAAAAAAAAGAATAGAAAAAATGGTTGGGACGTATTATTTGTATGTAATCGAGTTGATTTAAGAGTGTCTTCGCAGTGAACATTGAGTGTATATAAAAGATCGAAAAAATCGATTCATATGAATAATACTTTTATAATTAAACATCAAAAAACGAATCAAAGCAATTCTATATACAATATGTGCGACACTAATACAAAAATATTAATTGGAGATACGCGTAGAAAAGTGTTTACGGGGACAAAAATCACAAAACCAGATGATAATAAATGCATATTCTGTGATTGGGTATGTAAGAGTGGAAAAAAGTCAACATATGCAATGCATATTAGCAGATTACATCCAAATGAGTTAGGAAGACCAGAGCGTGTATATAGCTGTGAACTATGCAATAAGAGTTTTGTAAGTAGGTCTGATTTAAATCATCATCATTCGAATTATCATGAAATAATATGGCATCATTGTTCTAGTGACGATTGCAAATATAAATGTAAAACCAAAGGAACATTAATAACACATCAAGTAACCATACATCAAAAAGACATAAAAAATATATGTAAACTACTAGGAAAATGTATTACGTGTAATAAGGAAAACCCATCTACATACCATATAGGCATTTGCCACCCAATTAATCAGTATTAATAATATCTTTTTTATTGTGCTAAAAAAAAATCTAGAACAAAGGTTCTCCACATTTTAATAAAAAACAATTCAATATATATTTATTATAAATGTTTGTTATATCTTTGTTATAAATTCTATAGTAAAAGGTTTTAAAAATAGAAAGTGGAGAACCTAATCCCCGGAGGGGTATTTTTTTAAAGTATTTATTGAAAGGGTATAAAGCGGGGGCTTCGCCCCCGGCAAAGAAAGGTTCTCTGCAAATATATTTTATCAACTCATACCATATTATCACTATAACACCTCACATTAAAAATAATCACATATATTTTTCACCATATCTTCACATATATTCTTAGTATTACACACATATTTCACATTATTTACACATTCTTCCTTACTTCGATTACTATAATACTCTTGCATTTTACGATTACTTATATAATTCTTATACATCTTCTTTAATTCAACCTTCTCTATTTTTAATAAATACATCTGATCAATATATTGATAAAATAATTCATCATTGTGTTCATCATTATTTTCATATATTAATCTATAACTACGACATAACAACAACGTATTCTTTATTTCCATCTTCTTTATTAATATATCTTTATATATACCCTCTCCACATACTTTGTGAATCTCATATAATAAACTATTCTTCTTATTGTTTTTCAACCCCATATATACATATACTTATATATGGTTTCAACACTCATTTATGGTTTTAACACTCATTTATGGTTTACATATATATTTTATTTAAACCATTTAAAGATATAATACCCGGAGGGGTGGGCTGGGACCATTCAACGGAACTATTGCAGGGTGACGCAGTACAGAATATAGAGTCCCCCTCTCAACACAACAATCTCCACAACAATCTCCACAAAGGTCTCCACAAAGGTCTCCACAACAATCTCCACAACAATACCAATAACAATCTCCACAACAATACCAATAACAATCTCCACAAAGGTCTCCACAACAATACCAATAACAATCTCCACAACAATCTCCACAAAGGTCTCCACAACAATACCAATAACAATCTCCACAACAATCTCCACAAAGGTATCCACAACAATACCAATAACAATCTCCACAACAATCTCACAACAATCTCACAACAATACCAATAACAATCTCCACAACAATCTCACAACAATCTCACAACAATCTCACAACAATCTCCACAACAATACCAATAACAATCTCCACAAGAATACCAATAACAATCTCCACAACAATCTCCACAACAATACCAATAACAATTTCCACAACAATACCAATAACAATCTCCACAACAATCTCCACAACAATACCAATAACAATCTCAACACAACAATTTCCACAACAATACCAATAACAATCTCAAACATTTATTACTCCAAAGTCGACAGCATATTCCAAAAGCAAACACTCAACATCTTTTGGCATATTATATTTGTTTATTAAACACTCAAATACTTTTTGTAGTTCTTCCGACAATACGTAAGTATATTGTTCCTTTCTTAAATTCCATATACAATTAGAATAATGAGGAGAAAACAAAATATTACCAGACAAATCCATTTGTTTCAACGTTCCGGTAGATACACGAGGAATAATAGTATTATGTTCTCTATTATTTATAACATGAACAACACTATTTTTAAATGCGTCAAACCAAGAAGTAGACATCATTTGTAAAAAATAAATAATTGTTTTTATATTAATAATGTCTTTTCAAGGTTCTCTACTTTTCAAGGTTCTCCATCTTTAAAAAAATATTCTATAAAATTGAAATATATTTGGCAAAACACTTATTATAAACAAAAGCAATGCAAAAACTATTCACAATTCCTCTTACTAAGGGCACTGTAATCAAACGGCCTTCGGCCTTTTGTAAAACACCTTATGTTGCAGACGTTTGCATCGAAAATGCAACAGAGACCACAATGGCACACACAGCAGCACTGGGATGTTGTGGTTTGGCCGATAAAGAAGCAACAGTATTAATGGAAACAAATACAAATCCAAAAAACAAGTGCACACACAAAATCCGTGTAAGTCAAATCACAGAGCGGGATCAAACTTATTTGGTGGGTATAGATCCAAAAACCGCAGAAAAAATAGTAAGCAAATCACTAGAATACAATTTGATAACCACACTGAAGGACCATAAAAGCGTAGAAGCAGAAAAGAAATTTTTAAATTCCCGATTTGATTTTGCAGGAATAGATGCAAACGACAAACCTTTTATCTTAGAGGTGAAAAATGTACCCTTGGCGGATTATGTGGATTGTTTGGCAAAAGAGAAGAAGCATATGGACTTTTCGCATATACCTATAAACAATAAAATCGCCTATTTCCCCGACGGATATAGAAAAAAGGTCAACACAACGGTAAGTCCCCGTGCATTGAAGCACATACAAGAATTGGAAGTCATGGTATCACAAGGTTATCGTAGTATATTGTGTTATGTTATTCAACGCACGGATGTAAGTTCGTTTCAGCCGTCAAACATTGACCCTATATATAAAGAAGCGGTCATCAAGGCCCACAAGAGCGGAGTGGAAATCATAACAATTGTAGCGTCTTGGGATAAAGAAGGAAATGTACATTTTGTAAAAGATGATCTTCCTATAAATATTTCATAAAATCCCCCCAGAAATATCCCAGTCATGTTCTCCATATTATAAAAAACAAACCCAAAAAGATAAAAATAAAAAGAGCTATATGTTTTTTTATGTTTTATACGTTTGATATATTTTGTAGATTTAGAAAATACAATAAATAAAATTATATATGCGTTATATATAATGACAAAATCCCTCTGTCAAGGAAAAAGCGTGAAAAACCCCAACAAGTGTAAAAAGATGAAGGGTTGCAAGGTAGCCAATGGTACAAAGCGTACTTATTGCCGCAAGACAAAAAACAATAAATCAGGAACCAAGAAGGCCAAAACATCGCGCAAGACGGTAAAGCGCAGATCGGAGGTCAATCGTTTGAAAGGACTAGGAAAGAAGACGATTGCTGCCCTTAAAAAATTGGCATAAATAAATAACAATGAAACAATGGTAATGAAAGGTTCTCGACATTAAAATATAATAACCCTATAATTTATTATATTTATGGAGCACATACATATTTTTACAAAAATATATGAATTAATGGATCATTTTGAGAGTTTATGTCATGAAAACGTTCCGTCGGAGAAAAAATACAAAGAAGACGATGATTTTTTTGCATTTATATTTCAAAATGTGAAGGAAGTGGACCCGCAAAAACAACCAGAAAACCAACCAGAAAACCAACCAGACAACGAGGAAACAAACCCACCAACAACATCAACAACAATAAAAGAAGAAGAGTCAAAAACAAATGAAGAATCAGAAACAAACGGCAATTTAAATAATGAACCGGTAAATGCGTCAACAACACTACCAGAGGAGAGCGAAGAAAGCATAGTAAATAAATACATCAAAAAGTGTTATAAAAAAATAGTATTAAAATGTCATCCGGACAAAAACAAGAAATCACAGGATGCGTCATCAATATTTGTGCGATGTCAGGAATATTATGATAATAGTTTGCTTATAGGATTGTTGTATATATTTTATTTGTACAATATGCGACCCCCTGAGCCATTAAACACGCTTGATCCAAACAACATAAATAATAAAACAAATGCATTATTAAACAGAATAGCAAAGGAGATTTACATCATTCAAAAAAAGATATTAGCATTAAGCAAGTAATAATATATTATTATAATAAAAATATAATAACTACTATATAGGTATATATAGTAGTAAATGAATAACGTGAAACATACAGACAATCACAAAGATGATTTATATGAAGAATTAAATAATCACATAACGGATTCTGCAATTTATGTAAAACAATTGTTGGACAATTCGAGTAATTTGCAAAATAGTGTAATAGTAAATAATGTAATGCGTAGTTACAAAAAAGAAAAGGCACCAATAATGATAGAGTGGGTATTAACAAAAAGCATAAAAACCTTAACCAAAGACAAAATCCGTACCTTATGTATGTAAATCTATAAATATGTTTCGACAATATTAAAGTAAATGCAAGGAAGATTCGTGAACAAATAGTTTTTCTAAGCTGTGTGTTTCGGAAGGTTTTGCCGATTTTTCATTAAATCGTGTTTTTTTGCTTTGTGCAGCGCTGCGATATTTCTCGGTGTTCCAAATTTCGACAAAATCGTTAGGTGCAGTAGTTTCGGAAATGACAACAAGATTATTTTTGCTCCAGTTGCGCATAATATCCCAGAATTCTTCGTTATCAAATACATCGTATTTTTTTGTACTGGTTCTGTATTTAATAGGAAATTTCGTGACAGCATAAGGAGGGTCACAATAAACCATCATATTTTTGGGTTTAAGTTTTCGATAATCTTTATTGGTAAACTTGACTTTTTTAATGAGGGGTGCAATGCGTCGCATACTGTTGCCCATTTCTTTGCAGAAATCTTCTTTTTTGCCGTTTAAATATTTTTGTGAATAAGCGCCAAAGTAGCGTCCTCCGAAGCTCATACCAAATCCGACAAATGCTTTGTATGCATTGGGGCTTTCAAGGAGTTTAGCGTCATTGTATTGTTGTTCGCTAATGGATTCAGGAATTTTAAATGTACCGGCTTGGACTTCTTTCCACATTTGAATAAGATCGGGGTGATAATCATTTGCCATAAATTTTTTGGTGTCAAGGTGGGTCATATTTTTGTAAACCCCTAGGGATCCACAAAAGGGTTCCAAGTAGCCGTTTAATTCATTTTTGTCCCATAGTTCATTAAGAACAGGTGCAATATGTTTTCCAAGACGTTGTTTTCCACCTAAATATTTCATTTAATATATAATTAGTGTAGTTTAAATAAAACGAAACAAATCGGAATAGTTTGAAAATGAAAAAAATATAGATAAAATTGAATAAAAATATATATATGATGAATATAAATGCCAACAATCATGTCAAAAATCGCCGAAGAAAGTAACGATCCGCTATTACATTTACACGAAAATTATGGAGTATCCATACATTATTTGTGGGAATTGTGTGGAAACAGTGATAGTTATAGATCACTTATAAAAAACACATTGGAACATACAATGCCAAATATAGATGATGAAATAGATGTAGATTATTATAGTTCGGAGGAATTGGATGATTGGATAAATACGAGTGAAGAAGTAATAAAATATAATTATATGGCTGCAATGAAAAAAATACAAACAGAAAGAAAAAAATTGGAGGAATACAATAGGCGCGAAAAACAAAAAAAAGAATTTGACTTAGAAAAAGTGAAAGATTTGTGTAATGATATGCAGCGTCATATATTTGAGTATTTGCCATATGATGTACAGGCGGGTGTGTATATGCATAATTGGTCAAGTATAAAAAGGAGGTTGAATTATATTACAACATCAGAAAGTTTGCATTCTATTTGTAAAAAAATAGAAAAGAATTATTATGAAAGGCCGCGACGGCGTGCAATAAACAATCACGTAAAAAAATTTGAACCGGGGCATAAAACTCGTGCAATGAGACAAATATATAGATTATGGGAACGAGATACAAACCCAATGGAAACGCAAATATGTGTTGATTTTCGCAACTTAACATTAAAATCAGTAACAAAAAAGGCACGAATGCATGATTTGGAGTGTTTAATACGTTTATTAATAAATGCGGGAGCTTCACGAAAGGGTGGATTATATAAAAGCGCGGAAAAAATGCATTACACAGGTTTAAAATTAGTGAACTTGGTGCGATATTTGATATTATAAAAAGCTGCAAATATTATGTAAAGAGTCGTTATCTATTATAGATTGATTATCTTTGATATATTGAAAAATATAAATGCGCATAACTATAGATTTACGTAATTGAAGTAAATGTTTTTTTGATTTTACAAAGGGGAACCAAGGTATGATCTTGTAAAGACGTATTTTGTTTACAATTTGTTTTTTATTTATATGTAAATTCATTTATATATAAACAGTTACATATTGTAATGTTTGGAAATATGACTACGTGGAATGATAAACATAGTGGACATATAAATAAATTAATAATATTTATATAAATTATAAAATTAATGGAGGTAATAATTGCCTCTGTAGTAGGTGGTGTATTTACATTAGGGGGTGGTTACAAAGCGTATAATTATCGATTAAAAGAATTATCATTAAATGACAATAAAGTAGAAGCAAAAAACATTCATAAAACATTAAACAAGTTAATCGAATGTACTACACAAATAAAAATATATACAAAGCGAAATATTGGTTGTTATGTGCGAATGAAAGATACACAAATTAGTGAAAATAAACATAAATTATATGAAAAGGCAATAAAGGCAAATAATATATATTTAATAACTTATTATCACTATTTGTCGGTGTGTTCTCAATTAATGGAAAAATTAGGTTGTAATCCCTTGTATAATCAAATAGTAGGAAATAGCATAAAAGGAAACAATGTAAAGTCGGTATTACAAAGGATTAGAGAAATTGTTATAGATTTGTTTGAATTAGATTTACATGAGTTTCATCATAGTGGAAAAGTATTATTTGAAGAACAATCAGTGGAAGGTACAAATGAAAAAGAAATAAATATAATAGATTTTGAAGATTTAGAGGTAACAACAGATTTTTGTTGTAATGAGAATCGGTTAGAAAAATCAGAATTAAAGAAAAAAATACAGGGGACATTTGATAAAGTGTTAGAAGAAAACAGAGAAGATGATTCAATGCAGAATTTTTTGAATAATAAAAAAAATAATACGGAAGAGTTATGTTGTAAAAAACACATAAGAAAAATATTATTGATGGTGAAAGTATACAAGAAGTGTAAAAAATTAATTGAAATGTATGAGAGTAAATTGACAACATTTCATTTACGGGCGTGGCAATTTATCAAGCGAAAAATATGGGCAGGTAAAGATAGTTATCAATACATAGATAAGTATATAAAAAACATAGAAGGTATTGAATGCAATCATGGAGTGAGTAATGAACCTACAGACGATTATGGTTGTATAAGGTTATGAACAAGGTTCTCCACAATAAAAAAAACAAAGACAAAAAATAAAAAACATATGAAGGACGCGATTAATAAAAGGCGAATTACGATTTGTCTATTTGGAAACATTATAATAAATACAAACAATAGTTTTTATTATATATATCTTATAAAATGATAGATTTAGTTATAAGGGCTAATGCCGAGTGTGGTTAATATTTCTGCTAAAAAGGAAACTTTGAGTGGGTTAAAACCAACGCCGTAACAGGGGGCACCATAAACAGTAATATAATAATTATATACGGGAGCAAGTTGTACAGATTGAGTAATAGTAAATTGTCCGGAAGACGTAGTATCTTCAACGATTTCTTTGTTTGCTTCTGCCAAGATTTGGTTGACTTTTTGTTGGAGCATAGATTTTTCGACAAGGAGGGTAACATTATCAATGTGTAGATTGACAGCGTGAAATGCGGTAATGAGGGTTTCTTTTGCCAGAGTAACAAAAAGGGAGAGAGCTTCGTCTGTTATAATATTTTGTAGGTCGGTGACTTGGTCATAAAGGTTAACATATGCAGTGTGAGAGCGGTTAATAACAACATAATTTTGGGAAGAAGCGGGGTCTCCATAGTCGGTTTCGATTTTGCGAAGTAATTCCAAATAACTGTCTTTAATAAGTTGTAGGTCGGCACTATTAACAACGCGGTCAACAAAGGTAATACGGTCAATATATTCAATGCGGTCTTGATAAATGACGCGGTCCAAATATTCAATGCGGTCAATATATTCAATGCGGTCTTGATAAATGACGCGGTCCAAATATTCGATTCGATCAACATATTGTATTATGGTTTGAGTAACAATTTTGATAACTTCTTCAACAATATTACGTGTTTTTCCGGAAGAAGAACTAAATAAATCAATAGGATTATAAATGAGTCGTGTACTACCGGAGGTTACATTATTTGTAAATAAAGATTTGGAAATCATATATAGTGACAAAATAAATTATCCTGCATAAGAGAACAAACAAATATGTGATTTAACTTCTGGGTTGGAAGTGATAATTTCATTAAAACTATGGTGAACAACATAATTATTTTGTTTTAAATAAATAATAAAATGTGGAAGATCATCAATCGTCATATATTCTGAATTAGAATAAACATTTTTCATTATAGCGTAAATGCATTCATTTGGTTTATTTACAAATTCGGATAATTGTTGGGTTTGAACACGTTGTACATATTGTGCAATAGGACCGAGGGGAATACAATTTAAGCATAAAATATTTGAATATTGTTTTGTATATGGGTTTAAGAAAGGTTTTTTATATAAATAAACAAAACTATTTGTAACGTCCATTATAAATATATATATAGAAATAAATATAAAGAGAGCACACCAGTATATAGTGTATATGGTAGTGTAAGTGTTTATCAAGTAGTTTATATGTGTGTATAGTAGTGTTTGTATATGTGTGTATGTCATTTCTCTCGTAGCTCAGTTGGTTAGAGCGTGCGACTGTTAATCGCGAGGTCATAGGTTCGAAACCTATCGAGAGAGGGTGCACGGATGGCCGAGTGGTCTAAGGCGGCAGACTTAAGATCTGCTATCTTCGGATGCGTGGGTTCGAACCCCACTCCGTGCATTTGCTTCTTTAGCTCAGTTGGTTAGAGCGTTGTTCTTATACAGCAGAAATTAATGCTCTTAGCAAAGCAAAGGCCGGCGGTTCAAGTCCGCCAAGAAGCAGGTTGGGACATAAAATAGTTCGCCTCCCCGCGGTGTGTCCTGGGTTAAAAGCTAAATGAACTAATGGGTATTGGCAAAAAGGGTATCGTGGCAAAGTATGGTTATGCATAACAAAAGGGTATTGGCAAAAAAGGGTGTAGGTAAACTGGTCTCATGGTCTAATGGTTATGACTGCGGACTTTGAATCCGCCAACCTGGGTTCGATTCCCAGTGGGACCTTTTATAGCATGATGGCGCAGGGGAAGCGCGTCGGGCCCATAATCCGAAGGACGAAGGATCGAAACCTTCTCATGCTATGGGGTGTTAGCTCAAATGGTAGAGCGTGCGCTTAGCATGCGCGAGGTAGGAGGATCGATGCCTCCACACTCCAGTTATTAATCCCGCATAGTCCAATGGTTAGGATATGGCCCTTTCAAGGCCGAGGTCGGGGTTCAATTCCCCGTGCGGGAATTCTCTCATAGCTCAGTTGGTTAGAGCGTGCGACTGTTAATCGCGAGGTCAGAGGTTCGACCCCTCTTGAGAGAGATATATGTTTATATAAACATTTGGTGTTTATATAAAAAAACAGATTTAGAAATACACGGCAACATATATGCCATAAGCGGTAAAAACGTTATATAATATTATATATTCTAATTGACTAAAGCAATAAATCGCAGAAGTATCATTAAGATAACAATAAAAAAGAGTAAATGCGGCGCCAGGAAAAGAAATAGTAATAAGTTTATTTGCAATAGTATCGATAAGTTGATTAAATGTATTTATGTACATAATATTTTTGTTGTAGTTATATAAAAATCAGATTTTATATATTATTATTATTATGAATAAAGTGGAAAGTGAAACATCTATAAAAAGTGGAAATCGTGAAACACAATTAATGGGTTTTTGTAATATACTAACAATAATAATATTATTTTGTTGTATAATAGGATTAGCACTTATATTTATGTTAAGTTTTTGAGAGATTAACGTATTTTGTAATGATATAAAATATAAATTTAATATATATTAAATGAGTAAAATAGAAATAATAGGTCAGGGTTCATATGGTTGTGTATATAAGCCATCAATACAATGTGATGGAACAATAAAATCAGATAAATATATATCAAAAATACAACTGGAGGAGCAGGCAACAGAAAATGAAAAAGCAATTGGACAAAAAATAATAAAAATATCGAAATATAGTAAACATTTTTCACCTATTGTGGAATCTTGTAAATTAAACATATCAAAATTAAAAAAAGAGGATTTGGATAAATGTCTGTTATACGAAGACAATAGTGACTCACCATTTGAATCAAATAAAATAAAATATGTTGGTAAACATACTTTATCCCAAGCGTTGTATATTTTATTAAATAAATATCCGAAATTGTTTATAAGATTATTAATAAAGACAAACGTAGATTTATTGAAATCAGTCCACTTGTTAAATAGTAATAATATAATACATATGGATATTAAAGAAGATAATATAATGATAAAAGACAAAGACAGTAGTCCAATAATGATAGATTTTGGAATTTCGTTTGACGTAACGGCATATGAAGATAAAAAGACCTTTTTTACATATGGTTATGATTATCCGCCGTGGTGTTTTGAAATTACATTAATAACTTATATAATAAACAAAATCGAAGATAAATGGGAAGATGCAATAGTAAACGAAGAAGATGTAAACAAAGTAATCGGTGATTATTTGAGTTATAATAAAGTATTTATAGGGGAAAATGATATTATGGAGCCATTATTAAAGGCCTTTGTAAAGCCGTATATTAATAAAAAGTATAAATTATTGTATGATGAATGTTTTAAGAGTGTTCAAACGTGGGATAGTTATGGATTATGTGTAATGTATTATCGAATGTTATCTTCTTATGATTTGATTAGAGATCCATCATTGCAAAATTATGTAACTATTTTAGAATCCGTTATTTTTTGTAATCCAGCGGAGCGCATATCAACAAAGGAAATAATAAAAAGTATAAAAAATGAATTTAATATGGAAAGTATAAAAGCAAGTAAAAAACAAATATCCAAGAAAATTAGTTCAATGGGAAAAAATAAACAGGAAAAAATAAATAAAAATGTAAAGAAAAGTTATTTGGAGGATTTGGAACAAACAAAGGTGTATCATGAATTGCAAAAGAAAAATGTAAAAAATTAACATTTATTGTCGGCAGGAGTGGGTGCAGGAGTGGAATTATTGATTTGATTTACAAATTCATTATAACAAGCCATAAAAATCGTATTGTAATCAGTATATTCTAATGTAGTAGTAATAATATTATAAAATTTTGTTTCGAGAACGTATTTATCAATAACAAATGTAGTATTTAAATCGACGGGTCTTCCATGAATGTTACAAAAATCGTTTTTGAATTTTTCCATTGTAGTGTTATTTATTTTGGGTATTTCAGAGTTAATAATAATATCGTCTAATGAAATGGCGTGCAACTTAAATTCATTAACATTATTATCAACAATTTTGCTAAAAATATAATATGCGAATTGCGTTGCTGCATAATCAGTAAATCCTACGTACATATTATGCACAGGTATCTTATTTTTCTTCAATACAAGTGTTAAACATTTTGAAATGGAATAAAGCAATTCGCTATTAATTGTAGGTTTCCATATATCATCATTGTCACTGGGATTAATAGTATTACAATAATTTTGTAAAAGAACAATAATACGAGCAGAAATAATATTTGAAAAACGTTTGTATTTTTGAAAACAACTAAATAGATTGCAACACATAATATATAATTTTATGTAGAATTATATATTTAATAAGTTTTATTAATGGTTTATTAATTACATTTTATTTTATACAGTAAGTTATCAAACATGTGTTGTTCTTTCCACAAAGAATATAAAGCATTTTCATTGTTACCGGAAATCATTTGTATTTTATTGTTATATAAATTACTATGAAGGCCATTATCAAAATATAAAAAGTCGCAAAAATTCCAAAATACTAATTTTTGTGGATTTAAGTTTAAATTCAAAACATATTTATAGGTGTGTTCAATATTAACACCTTGCATAAAAACGAGGGTTTGTTCTTCAATATTACTGTCTTGTGTTTCAAAGAATGATTGAATTAATAAGTAAATTGGTAAATGAATTTCACACGAAGTATACGTATCATATTGTAGATTCTTTTTAAATGCCATAGCCATAGCATATAAGTTATCACATTTTTGTAAATTAATCCATATGGGTGTGTTAGTACATAAAAACATACGTTTATACGCTTTTTTCGAAAAATGACTGAGAAAACAACTCATACCAAGAATATTATAGAACACATCATTATTGTTGTGGAAATTTTTATAACTCAAGTCCATAAAAATAATGAAATCTTGAGGTAAAAATATCTTTTTGTAAAATTGAATACACTGTTTCCATTTATTGTTTAACAAATCATAAATACAGTTGCTTTCGTGAACACCATTATTAATTAATTTAAACATTGTTTTCATAATAGCTCCAGGATTAAATGCATTGTGATTAATGTGATGATATTTTGTAATATGTTTAGAATTATAAAATCGCCTTAATTGTGTGTGTTTATCGGCAAAAAAATAGAAATATTTTTCCAGATTTTTTTCTGTAGTATCAATGGAGTGAAGATCATTAACACACATATTTTTTTCACACGTATAAGAATGTTTTGAAATATATTTGCGAAAGAAACAATATGCATCATTTTTATTTTTGTATTTATAATCTGAAATATTAGAAAATTCCATTGCATAAAGATGATATAACCATTTAAATTTCGTTTTTTCACGCGGAATCCATTTGTTAATAAATATATTTTGATTATTTTTAAATAACATTGAAACGTGTAATCTGACAAGTAATTGTATAAGAGGATGTTTTTTGTTGAGTGTTTTGTCGTAAATATATTCGCATAAATATTTAAAATCACAATAAGAACCAAAGTATTCATTTGTCAAAGACCTTTGTAAAAAATCGACGCATCGGTCTTGGAAAAAATGATAGTAAAAATAAATCATAATGTAAAACTGCATTTTTTGTCCTTTACCCTTTACTGTGTTACGTACATACATAAAAAAATGCTCAGTACGTTTAAATAATACGTCAATTTCATTTGTATATACATCTTTATATTGCTGAACCAAAGTTAAATAATTAGAAAACGCAACTTCAAATTGTGTTTTATTTTCGCTGCGTATAATATTTAAATCAAACATAACAAGTTGTTCATATAAATAATCAAAAATGGCACTTTGTGTTTTAAGTGGTTGATGAAATACTTCCGCATTCGATTGCATTATAAGAATATGAAAACAACTATTTAAATGGTTTAATTATTTATGTTTTCGTGTATATGGTTGTTGAGAACCCGAAAAGCGGACCTTTTTTGTAGCAGTCGCATTTATTTTCTTTGATTTTAAAATAGATTTGGGTTTTTCTTTATAAAATACAAATAAAGAATTAATGTCATGAAATAGAAGTAATGATTCATTAATTACAGCGTCATTGCATATATTTAGTTCTTTTAAATCGCTATTAAAATATTTTTCCCAGTCACTATCATTATGTATATTTTCAATGTCGCTATTTTCACAATGAACATTATAAGACAATAATTTATCGAAGAAATATTTTGTAGTATTGTTAAAAATGCAGTGTTTGGAAATAATAGTCATTAATTGATCTTTATGTAGTGTAGAATTATGTATATTATAATTTTGTTTTTTAATCTTGATGATTTCATTGTCATTGTCAACATATAAAAAATAGATGCATATAGAGTTCTGATGGGTGGGATGTTGATTATTGTCTTTTATAAAAATAGAATCGTAGTTGTTCCAATAGTCCATAATTAAATACTAAATACAAATAAAAATACAATATTAAACCTATATAAAAAAATAAAGATAGATATATTGGGACGTCGTTATTCAATAGTTTTGAAACAGTTAAAGACAAATATAGAAAACATATAAAAAACATTGTTGGAAAGAGTGTATTAGTAGAATTTGCGTATTCAAAATAGAATTGAAAACAGATTGGCGTCTGTTTTCAATGAAGAACTTAAAATTGATTAATATAGATTTATAAATATGTTTTATAAATGTACAACCAAGAATTTTGCATACCGCGCGTAAAAAATGGATTTTCAAATAAATATATCGAGACCGTATTTGGAAAACTGCAAATAGGTTTAATAGAGAAGGTAATATGTTTACCATTGAAATATGATAATAATTACAAGCGAGTAATTATAAAAGTAAATACAGAAAGTGTGAAAAAAGCAGATGTATTAACATATATAATAAATGAAATAGATAACAATAAATATTTTAAATTGGTACATGATTTTCCGGAATATTGGCGTGTTTATCTTAATCTTCCGCAAAAACAAAGGTGAAGTATTTTTCAATAAGAGGATGCAGTCCGTGAAAGCTCATTTTTTTCTTTTGTATGAACATACAACAAAATAAAGACGTTTGATTAGCGTTTCGTATTTCTCGAGAAAATATGTCATCAATATTGCTGCATATTTCATTTGTTTTCTGTATTTCATCTTTAATATGTTCCTTTTCTTGATAAAGATTAGTTATATATTCAGATTCATTATCCTCATTTTCATTTTTATTTAAAAAAACCCTTTTCAATTGTTCTCTAATATTTTTGAATTTATATAATAATATGTTTTTATGGTGATCCATTTTGCGCAATAAAGTAAATATATTAACTTGATAAATGATGGGATATAAATTGCGTGCTTCTTTTGGCACAAGAATATTCGGTCCATCCTTTATTTCACTTATTTTGTCTTCATAAAATTTTATTTTATCATTGTATTCATTGTTCTCAATATACGTATAAATATTATTACCAATGAGTTTTAAAGATGTTTCTATTTTGTCATATTGATTACTTAACTGCATAAATGATTCCGTATGTGATTCATATTTAAAATAACTAATCATAGAAATAAGAAGTAATATAATGCTGTTTAATGCTGAACTAATATTATTTCCCCAAGTATATTCTGTTAGAAATGGAGAACTAATGGTATTTGTAGTACTAATAATTACAGTAGGAATCATTAAAAAATTAAGTTTATGTTTACATAATTGAGAACAGAACGCATACAAATGTTTTTGACCCTTAACATAAGTAAGTAATATTTCGAGTTTATTTGTTTGTTTGTTTGTATAATAGGTATCAAATGTGTGTCCAATTTTTTCAATATCTTCATCAGAACTACTATTGTGGTCATAAAAACTGGTGTCAGATAAATTATCGGATTGGTCTAGGTTCTCCATATAAAAATTGAAAGATAACTTTTTTGAAATTTAAATTAAAAACATGGATTTAATTGAGAAGAAGCGATTTAATAATTATAAAAAGACGCAAAACCAACATATAATATTAACAACGCGTTTTAACAATGAAACCTGGAATATAAATGAGAAATATAGGAAAAATAAGTCATTAAAATGTGTATATTGCAGCCCTCATATGGCGTGTAAAAACATTGCTCCATCATCGTTATTGTTTATATTGGAAATGAACAATGACGAAAATAAAATAAAAGGGATTGGGCTAATACGAAATAAATTCGTAAATTATAAATACAATGTGTATGATAATATGTTATATAATCGGTTCAATTATGTTGGTCAAAACTACATTTCCAGAGGCGAAATGAATGTAGAAGAACAAATATTTATGAAATATTTGGATTTGACGTGTTTTAAAGGAAACCGACATTTAAAGCGTGGTCAGGGTTTCACACGATTTCCATTAATACATTTGTATAAATGGAGAGATAAAATAGATTTAGTAAATTATGTTCGTTTTATGTTTAAACGTCGTATGACATAATATATGAACGTGGTGAAAAATATAAAACAAAAACCTAAATATATATTAAATGAAGATACAAGATTATAGTGATGAAGAATTAATTCAAACAATGAATTTAAATGACCCGAGTGATAGAGAACTAGAGGCCCGAATCATTTTTTTAATGAATAAATATAAAAATAGTAATAATGTGGAAATGGCTCGTTTTTTTGATAAGGTATATGACCGTTTTTTTGGAAACACAAGTGACACTGAGAGTGAAGAATCAGAAGAAGAAAATGAAGAAACACGTGAAGCTTTTGAAACAATAGAAGCCCAGGATACAATAAATGATGATGGAACAGTAGTTCGTGATGAAAGTATACAATCATATAGTGATGCTCCGGAAAAGATAAAAATAGTAAAAAATATAGAAGATGAAGAACCTACAAATCAAACTTCTCAGGGGCAAGACATAACCGGCACGGCCCAGAATATAGGTGTAACAAAGCAAGTAGATATTGTTGATGGAAAAGTGAATCCATTGTTGTTGCAGACAATAAAACGTGTTATAAGTATTGATAGTCAATATAGAAATAGTCAATATAGAAAAGATACATCAGGATTATCAACAGAGTTTACATTCAGTTTATCGGATCCATTGAAAGATGTGGTATCATTAAAATTATATTCGGTGGGCATACCATACACTTGGTATACAGTAAATAATAATTTTGGTTCGAATTTCTTTTTAATACAGGGTAACTCACCGGGCATAAATGATGCATTATTAAACGATGTAATTAATTACAATATTCAAATAAAATCTGGAAATTATCGTGCACAAGAATTAGTAGATACAATAAATAGTTCCTTAACTACATCACTATCTAATGTGAGCGATATGAGTTTTGGGAGTTTGACAACACAAACATATATAGAATATAATTCAAATCGTGCAAGGGCGACAATTAATTTATTTTTTGAAAAATTGTATAACGAATCGAGTTATGTGTTTGAATTTCCAACATGGACAACACCAAATGATCCAACATTGCCGGGTCCTCGCGTTGAAAGTGTTCCTGGATTTTTGGGGTTTAATAATACAAGTTATTATTTTAATCAAGTACATTCATTGCGTAACATAGATAGTGCAACAAATTTTTCGGCAAAGCAGTTTACATTAAATAATACAAATAATTTTTTTACTGTTTATAAATACATTGGTCCTGATCCATATAACGTATCAACATCTGTAATAGATGCGACTTTTAATGTTGGATTAGGATTAGTTGATGGTAGTTATTCTCATATTGAATTAGAAACGGCATTAAATAATGCACTAACAACACATAGCAAATTAACAAATTCATCTATAGTGCGAACCTATGTGGATTCATCATTACAATTAGGTTATACAAATTATTATTATAATTTAACAATAAATTTTGATAGAGACACTACAAATAATGTATTGTATTCTAAACCCTATATAGAATTTCCGGATGAATCTGCAATATTGAGAGAACATCGCATATGGACGGATATATCATCATGTTTTCGATATGAAGACCTAAGTTATGATATGGTGGAGTTTGTATCAGAAACAGAAACATTAGAACAGCAAGAAGAAAATCCAGTAATATTAAATGATTTGTCATTTGAAATTAATTGTGTAAAACCGGGTTTTAATTTGCCAGCAAATAATTATTCTGTTTCTATTGCAAATTCGAATGAAAATGGTTATAGTTTGGCACAGTTTTCAAATGCATTTAATGCAAGCTTAACAGAAATAAGAGACAATAGTATAACATCAAATAACCCTCAGGGTGAAATAATACTTGAAAATTCATTATTTATATTGAATCCTGATGCAACATTCAGTTTTCAAATAGATATGGATAAACGATTTATAAAAACAGATTATAAAACGGATTTATCAATAAATGGTTATACAGATCCCAATACAGGTCAAACAGTAATTCAAGACATATCTTCTTGTTTTATAAATAAACTTAATTTCCAAGAGAGTTCATTAAATGATCATAGCCAAATAATAACATCAACAACAGTAGCTCGTGACACAGGAGGTATTAACTTTTTTCCAAATATTAATAGTGTAACAGATGTAGATTTTTTAATAAATTCGTTTATATTATCTGTAAAACCAACCAAACCAACAAATAGTGGAAGTTCAGAATCGCCCGTTTATACTGTAGATATGAAAGATTTTTTACCGGTGGACTTTTCGTATAATAATGCTTTACCCAATGAAACGGAAAATATGATAAATGCACGCATAGATGTTTCTGGAGTAATATTTGGACAAGGAGGTTCAGGTACAGATGTATTTAAAAATCAAACGATTGAAGTAATACAAAAAATGCCCGCGTTTTTTAATAGAATATTTGAAGATTTTACAGATAATGATGGACAATATGTATTAAGTGGAACAAAACTAAGAGCGTATGAAAATGAACAATCTAATTTTTATTTTACATTGGATATAGATGTAAATAAAACATTGAATGAAGATGCATATCAATGTCGATTTATTGATTCATCATTTGGTCTCATAAATGGTGACAAATCAGCATTAAAACATTTGAATTTTGACCCCAGTTTTATATATAATCCAACATCACCGTCGTCAAACACAAATAATATAACATACGATTCCAGTGTAAATTTTATAGATATGTCACAAAATACATTACAAAATCAAAGTATTGTGCGAAGTACATTTTTGTCTACCGAATCAGTAAAAATCAAAAAAATAATTATAAACGATGCAAATAATCGTTTTAATATAAAGCCGTATCAGCATATTAAATCACCCGGAAATGAAAATGATATGATTTTTTATATTGCAAACGGATATTATAATAGAGATCAATTAATCACCGCAATAAATAATGCATTAACCTATGCAAATACTTCTGTTGGAAATGTTGAACATAGTAGTATTAGTTTAATAAATAAAACCATAAACGGTACCCCAAAACAATTTGCAAAGTTTCGTATAAATGTAAGAAAGGATTATAGTGCCAAGGATTTGAAAATAATTTTTTACGATAAAGAAGCATTTGTAAGTTGTTATGCGGGTGTAAGTAGTGTTCGTAATACAACATCAGATGCAACATTAGGATGGTTATTGGGATTTCGAAAAAAAACTATATATGAATTAAATAACAATGATTCGTCAATAGTTAATTATGATTCTACGTCATTAGAAAATGTAATAAGTATGGAAGGAGATACAACAGTAACAACCGATTTATATAATAAACTTTTTATAGTAATTGATGATTATAATCAAAATCGATTAAATGATGGGCTAGTAACAAATGTGGATGATTCAAATAGTACACCTTTACCATCGTATGCAACACGACGGGCAATTGTTTGTGACCCATTAACAAATAGCCCAGTTTACGATTTAAATGCAACGGATCCAAATACATTTAATCGATTAACCACTAAAAAAATGTATAGTGCAAATGCAATTCAAACACAAAGAACAACAGAAACGTTACAAAGTGGTGCTGGACCATATGCAAAAGATATATTTGCGGTTATACCTATTAAAGTGAGTTCATTACAAAATGGTGATACGTACACAGAATTTGGAGGTACACTGCAAAGTCAAGAACGTGTGTATTTTGGTCCAGTAAACATTAATCGTATGACAGTAAAGTTAATTAGTGATCGCGGTGATGTAGTAGATTTAAATGGTTCAGATTGGACATTTTCGTTAATAGCAGAACAATTATATCAATCTTCGACAAAATAAATTCATATTATAATATAATTATGTACAATCATATTGGATTTTGGTCGCCATTTATAATAATAGGCATTGTTTTTTATAGTATATATGAACTAACACCATATAAGTGGTTATTTTTAGCAATAATACCTTGTAATATATTTTTAAATAAAATAATGAAAAATATAATCAAGGAACCTAGGCCTAATAATATAAACCCTATTTATGAATTTGAAGATTATGAAAAACACGATAAATATGGTATGCCGTCTGGTCATGCAGGTATGAGCTCATATGCAACCTTTTTTCACTTTTTTTTAACAAAAAATATATATTTATTATTAACAAATGGATTATTAACAGCATTGTGTATATATCAACGTTACGAAAGCAATGCACACAGTTTGGAGCAGTTATTTGTCGGTACAATGTTGGGAGGAATAATAGCATATACTTCTATTTATTTTATGAAAAAATATTTGGAGCATACATAATATGTATAATTAATATATATGTCACAAGGAGATTATTTAAAACATAAAGTAACAGCAACTTTATTGAAAAGTCAATCTACATTACCTGCAGTATTGACAAGTGATTCATATACATCATACAAACGTTTTCAATTGGCAAATTCAATAACAACAACAAGCACATCATACGAACAATTATTACAGCCCAATAAGCAAAAAGTATTTAATATGGAATTGGATGTGTCGGGATGTAGTGAATTTATTTTATGCGCAAATACAAATACACGACCAAACAGAGAATTAATGACAATTAATCGTGATTGTCGTCAAGTAAAACCTTATGTTAAACACCCACCTGGAGCAAAAACCGCGTGTGATTGTGCACTTAACAGAACTACAAGCAATCCTTGTAAATGTGCAACATCATTTTAGAAATGTACACATACACACGGGTATAATTATTCTTAGATATAGTATTTAAAAATAATTGACACGTTTATATATTATGCAAATAATAATAGATATATTATCTAATATATCATTAATCGGTTTTCCGCTGTTTATAGTATATTTGTTGGGTTCTGATATACATAAATATATGGATTCTATAAAACATAAGTTCGAACTATTTGAAAAACATACGCATAAACTAATAAATGCAACACATTACAATGATTATTTTATAAAAGTATATCAAAATGCTTTATCGGACGAAGTATGTGATGAAATTATAAAAAAGTTTGAAAAAAGTGCAATATATGATGGCGTAACCGCGGCAGGTTGCAATCACAATATAAAAAAAACTAAGGATTTTCATTTATCACACGGTAAAATAGAGGATTGGAAAGAAATGGACACTGCATTGTATAGTTCATTAACAACGCATTTACAGAGATATTATGCCGAAACTCATTTAAGACCAATGGAAAATCTCGAAGATACTGGATTTCAAATCCAGCGGTATCGTAAAAATGATGGCCATTATGTAATGCACCATGATGCCAGTCGTGAATTTGATAAATACCGTGTATTAACATTTTTGTGGTATTTAAATGACGTACATGAAGGAGGGGAAACGAACTTTTATAATAAAATATGGGTAAAACCAAAAAAAGGACAATTGGTTTTTTTTCCGGCAACGTGGAATCACGAACATATGGGTTGTATGCCAATATCAAATGATAAATATATTGTGACTGGATGGATCTACACACGTGAAATGTATGTAAATATGCCTGAAGAAGTTAAATTTTATTTAGACCAAGAGAAAAATAGACAAGACAGACAACGATTAAATGAAAATACCGAATCTATAAATAATGAAGAAAATAATAAATCAATTGAAATGGAAACTGAAGTAGAAGTAGAAGAGGAAATTTAAAATTAATATAATATTATAGTAATTTTAACAATTATGATGACCAACCTTTAGCTCCATATGTTGTTGTTTCGTGAACACCACTGTACATAATAAAGTTAACAACTGTATATTGTGGTCTTCTATGATCTGTACCCCCTGCGTTTTGTAAATTCATAGTTGGTTTTAAATTTGCATCTGATGCTTTGACTTCAATACGCGGAAACATTTCTTTCGTACGACCACCATCTTCGTAACTATCACCGAATTTATAAACGCCGTAATGCAAAGTAGTATTAGTAGTACTATTATTAAAATACGGTCCAGTTTCCTGCCTTCTCTTGTTACCAGCTGCATCATAATCTCCTGGCTGTCCGTGTATATTTGTATGCAATGGAATATAACCCATATGTGTAGTATTTGATGAAAAACTGTCCACAATAGTATTTGAAGCATCTGGGTAACTTGATTTATTGGTATCAGTCACACCAGCTAATGCACCCGTCTTTAAAACATGGTTTACCGTTATAGTATGATCTTCGGTTATACTACTACTACTTATACTATGGCTATGACTAGCCAATTGATTGACATTACAGACATTATTACCAAGTTGTCCATTAGTATCAACTGATATACCGCTTAGTCCAGTATAATTAGATGCAGTATTTGCCAAAATGGGAAACTTCTCTTTTAAATCAGGTACTTTAAATTGTCCGGATGATGTTGTTCCGTATATACCACCGTTATCAGTGCCAGTGCCTTGATGTCCTAAAATAGCACCCAAAGCTGGATAATCACTTGTACTATACGTAGTACCATCACAAAGGAGCCATCCATTTGGTACTTTATCTTTACCAGCACAAAACATCATTGTAAATCCAACGGGAAATAATCCATAACCAGGAGAAGGGGTATGTGCATTATATATATCTAATTTTGCACCGGCTCTTGGTGCGGATGTATTAATACCTACATTACCATTGCTATCGACAACCGAAATGCTGGGTTCGGCCACAAAATGCCCGGCATTAGTTGTGTCTCCATTTGTATTGATAATTTCTAACATATTATTCATTTTTTCGTGATTTACTTTGACAACAATACCAGCAAAATCATTATTACTAAGGGCGACGCATGAACCTGCACTTATAATCGCAGATGGAAAAGGTGCGTCGTTTGCAGCGCCACGGTTTGAAAAAAAATCACCTGTATGATACTTAAATGCCGGACCATCAATACGAAGAGCGTGGCAAGGATTTTTAACACTATTGGATTGATATACTTTGTTATCGAATTCATCATATAATTCCACGTGTGTTCCAATGCAACGTATAGTTCCATTATGCGAATTTCTTGAATAATACACAATCATTGATTGTATATCCGAAACATTGTGGTTTGTAGCGAGGTCTATATCAATAAAAGGAGCATTTTCACCAGTTTTTGACGTATAAGAATCTTCATCATTATAATAATCTTGATTATCGTTTACGCCACTTGCTATGAAATTACTATCCTGTGCTTCTGTACCGCTCGCAACACCCCCGTTTGTACTTAGTGCAACATTTGTACCATTTACCCATACTTGTATTTCAATGATTGACAATGCGTCTGTATCTACTGCTGAATTAGTAGTACCTGATTTATTTGGCATATACAAACTTTTATCTAAAGTGATGGTGTCATCTGTACCACTCCAATTGGAAAACGTCGAAGGGCGCTGTTTTTGAACGCGTATTTTGCGAAATTGTTGCGCAATTAATGGTCGGTCTGTAACAGGATAGCTGCCATAAGTAGTATTGTTAAATATATTACTAGATAAATTACTATTTGTTGTACCTGTTGTAAAATCACTACTTGTCAGTGTATTCCACGCCGGACCTTGATATCGATATAAACTGGAAACATTAACTGAAGTTATCGCTGAATTTATGGGTCGTGTTACGGGAGATGTATGTAATAATTTATCATTTTCATCGTATAATTGAAGAACTATACCTTTTGTGCGATATTTCCAAGTATTGTTAGTAGTATTAACATGAAAATAAATTAATGCTGCTTGAATATCGTTAATATTATAATTCGCATTTAATGATATATCTATATAAGGATGTGTTACATTATTATCTGCGTGAAAAACATTTGTAAAATTACCATCATTAATTCTAGTGTACGGGCCGGTATGAACAGGTGTACCGCTTACGGTACCACTTGCTGCAACATTTGTGCCATTAATCCATAATTGGATTTCATATAAACTAATATATCTATAAGAAGCAATATTATTTGCTGTAGATTCACGATACAATCGTAATTTGCGAAAGGTTCTATTGTTTGCATCACGAATACTAGAAGATGTTTGTATAACTTGCATACCCTTGTCATTACCTGTACTTATACCGAGATTTGTGGCAATATTGACATTTGTATCATTATTGTTATATTCATAATCGTTTGTAATAAGTGAACCATTCACTACAAAATCATTGCACTTATCCACTTGAACAAACGAAATATCATTTGAACCAGATAAGTTACCATTATTACTTGATAATGAACTGGGTTTTAAACTACCGCCATTTAAATTTATACTATTATACGTTCCATTTTGTCCAATAAACAAACCGTTTGTGCCGTCATTTTTCAACATTTGCAATCCACTGTTTACACTATTTAAAACAATACCACCTGAACAATCGGTAGTAGCAGTTTTATGAAAAATACTGGACACATCAGTGGTATTATACATATTTGAAATACTTCCCGAGACATCTAATGTATAATTATTGTTATCGACAAATTTACCAATACCGATTGTACCAAAACCATTGCCAATATTTACAGAAAGATCCATAGAAATAGTACCATTACTAAGATCGTTGCTGTTATGGTAAAACTGAATACCTTTACTGTTTTCTCCAATATATTGGAGAATTTCACCACTAACACCAATACCACCTGAGCGAGGAAAGTGCAAACGATTTGCGCCAATATTTTCATTTTGATGGTCTATACTTGAACCAAGTGAAATATGCGAATCAACAATGGATGCATTGGAATCATAAAAACTGTCACGTGTGTTATATAATTTTGTTACTTCGTCACTTGATAGTGTAGTATTTTGATAAATTCTTAAATATTTCATTAAACAAGCTGATTTACTATAAAAGACATCCGGCGGATCTGTGTTTATTTTATAATTTAAACGTGTTTTGTATGTTATATCAGTTCCGTTGCCATTATTTGTTAATGTTCCACTAGTATTATTACCACCAACATGATTTACACTGCCATTTATGTATAAATAAGCGTGTGTATTTGAAACAGTGAGTACAACATGATAAAACGTGTTAAAACTTAACATATTGGAGAATACATAAAATAGTTCATCATCATTTGCACTAGTGTTTCCATTTTTCAAAGAAACCCCAATACGATTTGTATTATATACGCGATATATTGCTATTGATTTTTTATTCAAATTATCGTCACCAAAATAAATAAAATATTGTGATTCAGCGCTACCATTATTGTCGTTTTTGAATAATACATATGTTTCAATGGAAAATGACCCACCAATGGGAAAGGGTTCAAGTTCAATAAACGCGCAATTATCCAATGTGGAGTTACTTAAATCCACACCTGTTTTGGAAATCACATATGAGCCACTAATATCTGCTTTTAATCCACTTATTTTATCATATACGGTGTTTTCGGTTGTATTTAATCTAAAATCAAAATCAATTGTTGGTGGAGTGGTAACATATGAAAGCACATTAAGTGTTTTGGCTTCAATCACGTTGGATTGAATGCCAATGGCTGGGTCGCCCAATAATGTATTTGCACTAACATCCCAATTTGTATTGTTTACAAGACCACCTTTGCTGGTCATATTACCAGAAACATCTATTGTAAAATTGTGGCTTCCGTCAATAGTAAATATGTTGGCGCAAATATCGGTGTTTGTGCTCAAATCTGCAATGCCAACAACACCATCAACATATACGGAATTGTTTTCGGCAATGGCATTGCTGTATGAAAGATCGTATGGAAATGAAATATTATATAAGCGCATATTTGTAACAGTGCTATTTAAAATATGTTTAATACTTGGTACATCTGAAAAGGTTCGTACATTTCCAATGGAAGGACCATCAAAGCGATGATATGTTCCGGTAGTTGTGATTTCTTGTTTATATATTACATTTCCAAAGTTACGTAATTCAATAATAGCGTTGACGGTACGTGAATTCTGACCTCTATCATAAAGTAATAATGTTTCAATGTCTTCAATATTATGTGAATCGGGTAAAACAATGGTAATATAATGATCATAATCGGCCACTTTATGAATATATCTTGAATGAGCTATATCATGTTCACCGACATAAGGTGTTAACCAATTATCTGTTAAGTTATCGGCACCTAAACTGCCCCCAGCCGCGAAAAATGTTTTATGGTATATTTTCCCATCTGGAGCAATATTGCGTCCATTTACCCATATTTGCAGTTCAGTCACGTCAATTTTAAAATCATTAGCATTACTTATATAAGGTTTTTTTCGCGTTAAACGCACTTCATTAAATGTTTTTTGATAAAGATTATAATTATTGCTTAATGGAGATGCATTAATATCTTTTGAAATAACCAAGTTATTGTCAATGGCCAATGCGGCGCCCGGATTATGATCGGAACTACTTGTTTCTATAACAGTACCGCTGTGTCTTATTGTAAATTTACGTGGTAATTCCATATTGCGCGTAGAATCGTTTTGCCATAATGAATTATTTGATATTAAATGAAATTCGGTAATCCACGTATAATCATATGCACTGGTATGTGCAGTATGTGCTCTTTGTGTTAATATAACCGCAAAATACTGATATTTTTTGGATTTATTAATGTTATTAAAAGGAGCAATACCAAATGGATAATTGGTATGGGCAGCATAATTATTCGGATGATAATCAATGGTACGTGTAATTGGACCTGTCCAATCAGCGTAAGCAGGTCCCGCATTTGTATTTCCATTTGAAGAGAATACACCACTTGCGTATGCATCATAATCACCAATACGTTCAAAAAACTGTCCATTTTGTGAGGCATAAAATTGTAAATTTCGACAATTTTGATTAAAACTTGCCCAATTCCATCCTAATGCAGCACCATACGCATAAATGGGTTCAGGAACTTTTAAAATAAACCAACCTCCACCTGATGCGTCGACATTACAACTTACGTCTTCGTGAAATCGATTAAGCCAACCAACAGCACTACCTGGTGCAATGGAATCAATATATACACTACGTCCACTATATACGTATCCTACGGTAGCATTTATAGAATCGCCAATAATTGCTGATGTACTTGCTTGTGTGCTAAAACCTGTATAACTACTTATTTGGGGACCATCAAAACGAAATGCTCCAATATACGTTTGTCCGTGTGTATATACGGGTACTTCTGGAAAACGGTAACGTATTTCTTGTCCGTTTGTTATAGCAGTATCGATCAATTGAACTTCACAACCTTGAAGACCTCGTGTTGAAGAATCGTTGCCAGTACTGTCATTATAATAAACGACGGATTGTAATTGTCCTAATTTATAAGTAGCGTCAAGTGTTATATCAATATATATGTTTGGACTATTTTCTGTGTAAAAGTTATTTGCAAAACTGTCATTTTTTACATAACTACTTCCTGTTATTGTTAAGTTAGAGCTAGCACTTGAAGCAACATTACTACCACCTATCCAAACTTGTATTTCTGATCCCAACATTCTATACTTTGTTGCTCCTTGTCTATTAGGTGTCTTACGTAAAAAGCGTACCTTATTAAATGTCATGTTTTCATTGTCAGTGTTTGTACTAACATAACCGGTAACCTGAAACTTATTAGCAGTTTGTCCTAATGTGTTGACTGTATCAAATAAACTTGTGTTTGGACTACTGTTATTATATGCTTTCCACAAATAGTCATCGTTATTTACATTAAATTTCCAATATCCATTGGAATTATCCACAACAGGTTCAACTATACGTTCCATTGTTGCATGAGAAATAGTTGGTGGATAATATTGGGCTTTGTTTAATGCAAATTGGTGTTTATCGTTTACTTGATAGGTGGTGTTAATATGTCCGTGACTTTCATTAAATGCAAAACCATCACCATAATTTGACATAAAACTAGCAACGCCATAACTAGCATCATATGTACGCAATAATTTATTTATAAAAGTTGGTTGTGTACCAGTAAGGCCACCTTGATAAAAATTATAGTCCAACAAAAATTTCACGCCGTCTTTAACTTTTAAATCGCCATTAATGTGTAAATTATGGAGAGGTAAGCTTGTATTTACACCGACGCGCCCTTCGTCTGCAACTGTCATATTTAAACTGTTACTTGTGTACATATTTACACGTTCAAATGAAACAACGTGGGGCAATTCTCCGTCTCCACTGTCATATGATGTGCTAATAATTTTGGTGGGGTCAAATCCACCATAATCACTTGACATAAAATTAGAGTTAGCTATATTACTTATAGCAGGTCCATCAATACGATAATACTTTGAAGCTTGTTGTATAGAATAACCGGCTACTTCAGCACTATTTTGAAACAATCGCAATGATGTTCCAATATTACGTCCATTAAATATGGCGCGTGGTCTAGCAGCGTCCCATCGTGACCAAAAAACAACACAAACCAAATCCGAAATATTATAATTGTTTGATAAATCAATAGTTAGTGATGGACGTTTTTCACCAGTATAAAATTCATTTGCAGTAATATCAGAAGTAAATGATAGATTGCCATTATCCTCATCATTTATATTGCTAACCAAATTTGTATTACTCCAAGGGTTTACACTAGAACCGTTATTATCAACCGAACTATTAGACGCAGTACCATCTGTATGTGCAACATTAGTAAGCGTGCCACCAACATTTACCCATATTTGGATTTCACGTGCGTGCATAGCAGTCAATGTGTCTGCGTATCCACTGTAATGAGAACTTAAATATTTATCCACATAATCACGTTTCCAAACAAGTTTATTAAATGTTCCGGTTATATTTTCAACACGGGTGGTATTATCCATATTGCGTTCTCCTCCACTTAAAATCGTCCAGTTTTCGCCATTATATCCTTGAAATCCTTGATAATCATCGTGGGCACTATTATAACGGATTTGTCCAATAGCAGCGTCTGTACCTTTTGGAATGTTTTCGTCTGTACCAACGGGTATCTGTAAAACACCAGATGAACTAATATCAAACACAGTTGTATTTGATGAAGTAATTGTGTTTGAAATAATACGCGTATTTTCTATATTTAAAGACAAAGAGTGACTGTGTAAAGATGTTTCCGGTTTGTAATAATTTGCAAAATATAATCGTGCAATAGCAGTTGTAGTAGATGATGAAATATGATTATTATAACCATCATTAGTAGATGTTGATATAATCTTAGTTACAAAATCAGTACTATTTGTTGAAAAATTAGTACTTGCATTAGACGAAGTAAATGTTTCTATTGCAGGACCATCGAATCTTATTTGATTTGAATTAAAAAAATGTGATATATCATATGAAGTGTTGTTTGTAATATATTTTGGCAAAAAGAAACTACTAATTAATGTATTGTCATTGTATATGTTTAAAGATGTTCCAGTATTGATTCGTCTATATAGATTATTGGTATGCTTATATAAAACAACTGTTATTAATTTGGAAATATCTATATATTCAGGTAGTTCTAGTGTAACAAACTGATTATAATATATATCACTATCGCTATTTATATTGTTACCGTGATATGCGCCTGAAATATAATAGTCAGTATTGTCAAGTGTATTATTATTAATATATTGTTTTTTATTTTCACCATCATACACCGAAACGCTACACTGAGGTGCAATATTTACTTTTCCACTATTGGTTAATATCCATATTTGTAATTCACGTATACGAATTTGCCCACTATCTCTATTACTAATTGTTGTATCAACAGTATCTGTTCCGTTTGTACCATCTTCATCTGAAAATGTAACATTGTTGGACGGAGATCTATATACTTTTTTAACACGTTTAATTGTAATTTTGTTGAATGTATTGACACACATATTTGAAACATGTGGTGCATAATCTCTATTTGGACTACTAACCGGTTCATTTACCATAGAATGTGCAAGATGTGATATAACATTATTACTACCATCCACAAAATTATTTTCATATTGTGCAACATTTTTAATGGCTGGACCGTCAATGCGATATACGTGATTCGCGTGTTCAATGTTTGTACGATAAACAAGTGTATCATTATTACGTAATTCAATATGTTTATTTAACATATCTTTAATACCCTTAGTACTGGCACCACTACCATACTGATCACCAGCATAAACAATTATAGATTCAATATTATTTATACTGTAATATTTGTCAAGTTCAACTTTCCACCACTGTATGGCCGAACCAGAACTTATATATCCGTTACCGATAATATTATTATCATTTGCATTATCAGGTTCATAACTAGATACTGCTCCAGCAGAAGCAGAAGCAGTGCCATTATATGCAACATTTACGCCATTAATCCATAGTTGAACTTCTTTTAAATATTCAATACCATCACTAGAAGAAATAAACAAATAATTAAATGTATTTAATGCAATATTTGTAATATAACTATTTAATCTTGTTGTTCTGTTGGCAGTATCACCTTCGCTACCTGAGGTTATTTCAGGTTTTCTATATTGAATATTTATAATTTTTGTGGATGATTCTGAATTTGAAAACGAAGACACATTTCCAATAGCCGGACCATCAAAGCGATAAAATGGACGCCCCACACTTATAAGGTGATTATAAAGCAAATCGTCATTGTAATAAATTTGCATTTCACAACCAATCATACGATCGTATAACGATTGACTATTGTTGCCGAAAGCACCGTCATCCATACGATTGTAAATAACAATACTTTCTAAATCTTTAATATTGTAAGAATCGTCTAATGTAAGTAAAAACCACCCGTGTCCATCAATATGTGCCATATCATAGCTACTTGATTGACTATCAAGAACACCATCAATCAAATTGCCTGGACCAAATTGAGTATTATCGTTGCTATAAATAGATGATGCACTTGCATCCGCAGCAGTTGCAATATTTGCACCATTTATCCACACTTGTATTTCTGTAATATTAATGGTGTTTTGAAGTTTTACTTTATTAAATAAAAAATGATTAATACCTGTGCTTGTAATACTTGTCATAATTATTTATATATACACATTAGAATTAAACAGAAGATATACAAACATATTTTAAATTATACTAAAATATGTTTATAAATATAAAATACCAATAGCAAATAGAGGTTTTATTTCCATGGATAAGTAGTAGTATTATGAACTCCACTATATATAATATATCTTATACGCGTTGACTTAGGATAAAAATCTGTATTTCCCGTTTGAGTCGTACTACCAATCGTAACATTATTAATATTAGATTGATTCCTGGTACTATTTACATTGTAGTAATATTTGACTTCAGCATTATTATATGCTTTTTCAATAGTATTTGCAATATTACCACCCACAACAATACCACTTGTATTAGTTGCTTTTGTTTGACTCGGTGTATTAATGAGAGCTCCCATATGTCTCAATGGTATACCATGCAAATAATGTGCTTTATCACTAGTATTTTGTGCAGTTGAATATTTTATAGTATTGGATACGATATGCAATGCCTTTACTCCCTCATTGCCGCCACTGTGATAATTACTTTTATTAAATGCGAATCGCCCTACACCTGTATCGCTGCCGCTATTATAATTGTATGTAAATGGAAAATATTTATCAAAAGTACTAGAACCACCACTATGTGATGTACCACTAGTACCTTTAACAATATCATTATTCCAATTAGAACTACTATAATTAACATCAACATTATGAGTATGACTTGCCAACTGATTGGTACTAAGAGTAGCATTCCCTCCTCTTTTATTTGATGGATTTGTCACGGTTTCGTCATTAGAGAAATTTATACCAGTTACATCCTCAGAACCAACACCAGAACGATCGGTTAAATTTGGTACATTGAACGTACTATCCACCGTACCACCATAATTAGTACCAATAATACTAGCCAACATTGGATAATCATCGTTAGCATATTCAGTACCATCACAAAGGAGCCAACCACTTGGAATGTTTGCTGAACCATTTCTACCTCCAAACATAATAATAGAACCAACGGGATAAACACCATAACAATTTGCATTTCCTCCAACCACATTTAATGCATAATTTTCTGCGTTTGTAGTGCCAATACCTACACCTGACTTGTTAAACCGTACTTGTTCAGTAGTATCGCTCGAATCACCGCTATTTAAAGTCATAAATTCATTGTTATTATTTGTATTAATAATTTCAACTGCGCTTGTGCTTGTAGTATTTGTGGGTTTAATCACTACATTTTCGGTGACTTTATTAATGTCTATTATATTTTTAATATGGGTGGATGATTTATATGTGATGTTTTCAATAGCGCTGTGTGGCAATCTTAAATTGCCTGTAATGTGAAGGTTTCCGGTAAAGTGCAAATTACCATCGGATGAAATAGTATTTGAAGCAATAGTAATAGTATTATCGATTCCTTGTAAAGTGATTTCATCAGTAAATTTCATTTCGGTAAGTACTATGTTTTTATATATCGTGCCATTATTAGACCGATTATATACACCAAAATAATTTCCTTGAAGTATTATATTATCGGTATCATAATGTGTATATAATAATTCTTCGCTACTAGGAGTTCCATCAATATCATAAGTAATATAAAATTTTATTGTATTATTAATAGCAATTGCTTTAAATCTATGATATTTAGTGCGGTCCCAGTTGGACGATTCCGTCCCACTTGCAATAGATATAAAATTATTTGGATATTCGATGTTATCTATATTTTTATATACATTCCAATTTCCTATGCTGCTGTCAGTTTGATCACACGTAAATCTAAAAACAAATCCGGTCCATTTACTATATGCCGCATTAGTAATACTATTGAAATTATTGGGTTGACTAGCAGATATTGTAATACCACACGCATCATCATCAACAGGTTTTATATCAACACTATACACATAATTCGTATAATTACCTGGATTAAACAGACAATGTCTAGTATCTTGGTTAGCAGTCATTTTAATCGTTTTGTTCGTGGAATCAAGTGTATAATGAGTTGTACCATTTGAACCACTTTCACGCCAATCTTTCCATGTTTCACTAGAACCATTACCAAAGTTGGCGTCATTGGTGGAATTATATATTTCATTGTTTACATTATTCACGGAGTTTGTATTCAAGTAATGCATTGTCATAGATGAGTAATTATATACGCGTAAATCTTTAAATGTTACACCATCAAATGAACCCATCACTGATGATAAAATACCAATGTTTCTCTTATCAAGGATGTGTTGATAGCTATGTGTAACAGTAAATATCAATGTATTATCAATATATGCATTAATAATATTATTATTAATAATAGCTTTAACATTATAAAATGGAGTGCTGCTGCTGTAATCATTTATATACACACTATTACCATTTGAAAAAGAATAAGTATTATTATTATGACTTGTGCTTTCTGCAAGTACATTTGATGCACCTGTACTATAATCAAGCGCAAATTTATTGTCGCCTGCACCACTACCTTCGGAAAATAATTGTATTCTTATTATACCTACTTGTGGATAAATATATAATACCAATGCTTGATAAGTATTTGGATCAACACCTAAAACAATACCAGCAAAATCGTCATCATTTGGTTTTATTTGACATTCTATTGTAAAATGATTACTATTTAAGGCACTACGATTTATATATAATATTTCTGCTTCTCCATTATTATTTGTTTTAATGGTATTATCGCTTTGAAATATCCAATTAGGTGTGCTGCCTATATCATTTATTATGCCATTTGTATTGTAACGTTCTCCTTGTAATTTATTATATAAACCATAGGGCCAAACAGTAGCAGTTGTACCGTCAAAAACAGTTGTATTATCGTTATTTATGTTATAAATGATTGAATCGTTTGGACCTCCACTATTAAACAAAAAATCTTTTGATGTGTGGAAAGTATGGGCAACTTCCATTGTAACATCTGGATTTAATGCGATGTCAGCGTTACTACTTTGTTTAAATCCAAAACGCGTAGCTTGGTCTTGTTTATAAATCAATGTATTGCCATGACTTCTATTTATTTGATTGCGTATAACCATTTTCATAGAATCACTTGCGCTAATGTGTTGAAGCGATTTATTATATTTTGTTACATAATCGAATTTGGCGTCGTAATTAATTCCGTGTTCACGGTCTAGTATATTATAAAGTTTAATGTTTTTGAAGGTAGTATTTGAACTATGCTTAACAAAAAATCCCATATGTGTACCTGTTAATAATATATTTTGTGTATCTCTGTAGCTATATAAAAGCACATCTGTGTTTTCATTTGTTACAATGTAAAAATTAATTTCATTATTGTTTACTTTTACTTTCAATGTTTGAAATGATGTCACATTAATGCGACTATCGCTACCACTTCCAAGTAATACATTAGTACCTCCATATAAATATGCTCCATTATTATAATACTTTCTTACATTCCAATATTTTGTGGTTCCCGATTTACTAACATAAAATAAAAATCCTCTGAAAGTATCATGAACACCACTTCCACTTACAGTAAAGTTTGCATTTTCACTCATTGATATTGCCATACCGTGTTCAGCGGCTTCTGCATCTGTTGACATAGCATCGACACTAAATATATAATTGTTTAATTTAAAAGGTTGAAAAAATATAAAATGTTCGTTTTGATTTGGACTATAAGACATTGTTTTTGTTGTATTATTTAAAACAAAATTAGTTGTACCACCATTAACTGTACGCCAATCTTTCCACGTTTGTCCAGAACCATTACCAAAATTATTATCTGTGTTTGAATCATAAATATAAGAATTTCCAACAGAAAGTGTTTTTCCAACAGAAAGTGTTTTTGGTTTTGACGCACCTTGACCATTTAATGCATAAAACCAATATGAAATATCATCCGGGCTAAGTGCGTAATTAAATATTTGATAAGAACCAATGTAACCTTGGAACTGTTGAGTGCTCTGTTTAAAATTAGTATCCCCACCAACTGTCCCGCCATTATACCCACCAAATGTAATATACTGGGGATTCGTATAACTACCTGTCGGTGTACCAGTAACAGGACCAATATCTTTGCTACTCCAATTTGAATTTATAATATTGTACCGAGTTGCATCTGTAAATGGTGCAAATACGCCATTTAAATATATTATTGGCGTTGAATAGGGTTTAATAACCAACGTAAGTGTATTCCATTGTGCAACTTCGTATCCTTTCCAATTGCCGTATATTTGAAATGCTTTTCCTCCACCATCATTGTCGTGAGCATATAATGTCCAGCCCTCATAATCCGGATTACTGTTTCCTATGCCTCCTCCTTTTCTTATTAATGAAAGTGTTCCTGAATTTGTAACCCGACTATTATTGCCCTCGCCTGTAATCGTTGCTCGCCAAAACTCATTATCGGAACCATCGGTCTGATTATCGTGTTTTACATAATAGCGAAATTGCAATGTAAAAACACCAGTGTTAGGTAATTGTATAGTTGGTATAGAACAGTATGAATTTACTATGGATGCGTCGGATACTTGTGCTCCAGTATAAGAATCCGGTGTAGCAGTTAACGCATGATTAATACCGTATGTTCCCAAATAGGTTTTGCTGTCATAACTGTCATTAAGACGATTTTTAATTTCGTAACCATTACCACGGACGTCGTCTTCAATGGATCCTTTTGCCCCGTATTTTTGGAAATAATAGGCACTTATAAGCCCTTTGTGATAATATAATGGATCCTTTAATGATGGATTCCATTTGGACAAAACAAAACTGTTATTTTCAAATTGCGTAGTATTGTTTAATTTTTTATACCAATAATTCACGTCGTTTGCACTAAGTGCTCCATTAAATACTTGATAAGTGGATAAATAACCAATGAAGTTACGGTCGTCAAGGCCAGTTTCGTTGTATCCATATGGTTCCCCCGCTGCACTGCCAGCATTAAGCTGACGACTATTATTACCAAATGTTAATGATCTTATTGTATAATTAGAATGAGTTGTTATATTATCGTACGGTTGTAATGTTGCTCCTTTAAAAATATCAAAAAATGTATTATATGTTTTTGAAACACCATATTGTCCGCTATATACTGTTTTTTGTACATTATTTAAGTAAATAATCGGTTTATATTCTCCTGGTATAATTATTATAACTAAATGATACCACTTATTACGTTGTTGGTAACCATCATCAATCTCACATTGATATCTAATGTCTTGGGCATAAGGTTGATGATTTTGCGAGAGATCACTTATTTCATTACTCGTATCCAATACTTTGGAAAATTCAATGTTAAGTCCTCCTCCCGTACTAGAAGGAATATATTGTGAACCCGAGCCGCCTCTTCCAGTTCTTGATATAAGTATATGAGGTATATATTGTTTATTCTGTACAGGAGTTTGTGTTACACGTTTTACTTGCGCGCGATATAATTGTTGCCACCCATCGTTACCACCTTCTTCACCAACGCCTCCACTTGTGATTTTATAACGAAATGAAAGAGTAAATACACCATTTGACGGTAAACTTATACTTGGCACTTGAAAATGAGTATTTGTATTATTAGATTTATTAATACCATATTCGGTTAAGTAAGTATTACTATCAAAATCAGTGTGAGTATATGTTTTAATAATGTGACTACCGGTATTCAGCGGATCACGTATTGCGTCGTTTATGCTTCCTTTTCCACCACCCAATTTTTCAAAATAATAGGCACTAATTAAATATGTACTGTTATTTATAATAGCTTTACCGTGTTCAAGTGTCACATTACCTGCAACCAATCGGTTTGCTTTAACATCGCCGCGTGTAACTGCGTTTTTCTGGAAATTCGCTTCTTCGGCGTGTAAAACATAACTATTGTCAATATATACGCGATTGCGTGCATTAAATTTATCGCCTCGGTGCTGTTTAATCAAATCTCCCAAGCAATATTCGTAGCCGTCTAATGCAGTTGTCCAAAATGATGTATCATCACTATTTAACGTACGGCCAAAGACCATATATGTCGAATAATAACCATAATTCAAACTGGTATTTCTTCCCAAACCAAAAGTATAACTATATGGATTTGAAAAGTCACCTGTACGAATTTCTGTGGCAGGATTAATTGCTGTACCTAATACTTTTGTGGGTGTTAACATTTTACCACCATAGTTTCTTGGTAAATCTGGTAAAATGCCATCAATTGTTTGCGAAACATTTGTGCCCCATTCTACTGCAGTGAGTGCATAAAATGTTCCATTAACATATAATTCAGGAATAGAATGGGGTTTAATATTGACTACAATAAATAACCATTGATTACCATAATTAGTTGTATTTATTTCAGGAATATCTTGGGCTCTAAAATTTATGGTTCCGTGATTAGTTTTACCACTTACAGTATTTCCTACAGTATTGGGGTCGGTTTCTTCAAAACTTATTTGTATATTTCTTGTACTAACACCCGGATCTCTAGTTGTCATTATACGAATACTTCCATAGTATTCTGATATATTGTAAATGTTTGTTAAATCAGCATGATATATGTCTTGAGCACCTGTTGCGTGTGCTCCTAATGGATGCTGGGGTATAAAACGAAAACATATACTGAACTCGCCATTACTGGGTAAATACATATCGGGTATGGACATAAAACTATTTACATTATCACCACTTAAATCAAAACCATAATTAGTAAGTTTAGTTTCATCATATACATTATGACTCACATCACAAGCTGCGTGACCTGGACCACGTACAACATCTTCAATAGAACCGACGCCACCGTCAACTTCAAAGAAATACGCAGATATGGCATCTTTAAAATAACTTTTAACGTCGCTGTTATTTAATTCCAATGCATTTTCAATAATAAGTGTGTTTGATTGGGCGCTACTGTTTGCTTCTACAAATGATTTACCCACAATTGCATTATCTTTGATTTTAACTTTGGGTCCTAATGTGGCATAACCAGTAGGAGTAGGCGCATTGTAAGAAGTATTAGAAAAACTCATATTATTATCAAAACTGGTTTGTAAACGATTACTATAAGTATCTGAATTGCTACCTGTTGAAAAAACAGTAACTGAACTAGCAATTACTGTACGAGACCAGTAATCGTTTCCACTCATTTCCAATGTTAATCCCGAACCTGTTTTATAATATAACTTGGATTGGCCTTCATCATTTGGGTCGTCAATGGTTAATGAGTGTAAACCAATACTACCCGAAACATCGAGCATACATTCGGGTTCAGTATGACCAATACCAACATAACCTTTATTATAATTAATATATTGAACGGTGTAATCCGTGGGTTGAATATGCAAACCCAACTTATTGTTGACAACCATTTTCATACCATTATAAAAAGGATAAATATAACCATTATAATAAATGTTGTCTATGTTTGCTTGTGTATTTATTGCCTGGTTCCAAATATCAACACGATATATTCTTTTTTTTGAGTAAGCATAACCTGGATCATCTGCGCGCGGAGCAGCTGTTCCAAAACTAACAAAATTATCATTTAATGTATTATAATCGGCAGTGCCAAAATTGGCATACATATCTGGAAAAGTGTATCCATTGACAGTAGTATGTTGAATAATTAAAGTGCGATTAAAATATAAACTAAAAGATAAATCTTCTTTCACAAGAACATAGTTATATAGTGTTCCGGTTGTTATTTGTTGTCCACCTGAAATAAGAATATTTGACCTTGTGTCACTGTTTTTTGTCTTATCGTAAAGTCGTATTTGTGTATTTCCATCAAAAGTTCCATTACTATGAATATAGTCATCATAACTAATAACTATACTATTGGTTGCATTATATGCTAAATTTAATATTAATTCCATATTTGTAAGATCATCATCAATCGCCATCCACCATGAAATAGTAAAATCTTTGTTGCCAAAATTGGTGACTTCTTTTGGAAAGGCAGCCCAGTCATTTGTGCCGTCTGTATATATACCACTAATATCACGTAATACTGCACCTCCAAATAATTGAAACGACGCATCACTATATAAATCCTTTAAACTGGAAAAATTCTTGTTACCATAAACATTATTGTAACCATAAAATTGGAAAGTATTTGTTGGTACAGGAAAGGTTTCGCATACATGTGTACTGTTTGCACTATCACCAATAGAACCATAATTTAAAGTGGTCCAATTTGAATTGCGATAAAATTCAAAAGTGTTTGACGTTGTATTAAATCGCATTTGTCCATTTTCTCCAGTAGATTCTACGCTACTTCCTGGTGCAGGATGTCGGGGAATACGCAAAGATTTTGTATTTTCAATAGTTATAATATTTCCAGTTGAAGGGGTTATATTTGATACATTTAAAATATCAGGTATTTGCAATGTGTCTGATTGTGAAAAACCTTCATTATTTATAATAGTAGACATCTTGTATATAATTATTAAAGGTATTAATAATTATAATATAACAAAAATAGTATTGTATTACTAAATAAATTTTTTTATGGTGCCTTTTTATGTGATTTATATAACACCCGTATAAATAATAGATTTCATTTGGGTTGATTTTGGTAACCAAGGGTCACCCCCCCCTGTATTATTACTAGTCAATGTATGTGATACCGTGACATTTTGATTAGAAATATCTAATACATTATCAGTACTATCGTGAAACCGGAGGTGTTGATTAGAGTTATTTGTCGTAATGCTATCGGTCTTATTGTTCATTATATCATCGGGAGTATTTTGATTTGCAATGGATGTTCCCGCGGGTGTTATAATATTATATATGTGAGAATAGTGCGTTCTTCTATTTCCGTTTTGGTTTGAAGCTTGCAGTTGACGCATTTTGGCAGTGTTGCTTCCACCCTGATTATGTTTAAAAAATGGTAATCTATGATTACTACCCATAGCACTATCGCCATTAGTAACATACGTTATTTTATCGTGGTCACTACCAGAAACATTGTTAAAAGAAAGATCACCACCACTACGTGTGTCCACAATATGAGTATGACTTACAAGAGAATTAGTTCCCATACTATTATTTCCAAATGTAGTGGCCGTGTTTGAATCATACAATCCATATGCATAATAGTTATTATTAAAATTGGGTAAATTAAATGTAGTGCTACCATTTCCACCATAATCATAAGCAATAATACTAAATAAATCGCTATAATCTGTTATCAGCAATGTGGATCCATCACATAGTTTCCACCCAGGTGGAAGATTATTGCTAATATTATTAACTACTTGATAGGGATACATCATAATTGACCCAACTGGATAAATACCAAAAACGGTACCACTTACGTCTAAACCTCTGTGTGTATCAATGGTTCCACGTTGATTTTGATTATTTACACCCGCTTGTCCGTCTGGTTGAATGTGTAATCCGGCATTTTTGGAAAAAGCTATATTTATATTTGCAGCACTGCCTACGCTTGTGCCCATTATTAATGGATTAACTGCGGTTGAAGCACTGGCGTCTATTTTCATTCCAATATCTTCATTATTTGCAAATATTTGAAATCCCGGTGCACTGGAATCCGAGTTAATTTGCAAATTTTCAAATATTGTAGATTTAATGTCACCCGACATATCATACACATTTTGTGTAATTGTCAAATTACCGTCAATAATAACTTTTTGCGCAGCATTTAAATGAATGGAACTACCTCCTAAAATATCACTTCCTTGTAATTCTAAATGATTCACATCGACTGACCCATTTTCAGGTTTGCTGTTTGTAACAATTCGTGTTGCACGTAACATAGCGGGTGTTGCATCATGTTCTGGACAAATACTGATTTTCTTTATGTTATGATTGTAAATATATTGTGCATTTCGCTCAACAATTGCATTGGTAATTGTTCTATTTACATCTATTGTGGTATTACCATATGCACATTTATTTGTATTGATTAGTGGACTAAGTGTATTATTATCCGAAAAGCACTTGATGGTATTGATTTCATTTATACTGAGTTCTTTTCCAAATGTAACAACGTTGTAAATTTTCATTGGCCAAATATTTTCATCTGCGTCATCAAATCCTCTTGGTACCATCTCACCAATAGTCCATAAATTAGTGTCATTTCCAGTAGTTAAACTACTAATTCCGCCAGTAATAGTATTATTATTCGTTACAATTAACTCACCATTTAAATATAACTTTATACTATTATTTGTAAATGTGTATGTGAACTGAGTTATTCCATTAATATATTTATAACCCTCACTAATTAAGGCATCGACGCTTGGGTTAAAAATCTTAAACTGAATTTTTCCGTCATTATGAAAATACGCACTGGTAATAGCAGGTCGGGTATCATAATTTAGGGCCAAAAGTTGTGTCTTCGTGTCGGAATCAGTACCTTGTACTATTTCTGCGTAAAACATAATAGAAAATCCATTTTGTGCTTTTAAATGATCTGCTTCTGCTTTTGGTAACGATATGAAATCGGGTTGACTATTGAAAGAACTATCGGGTTCTCCTAACATTAATACATTTTGTTTAATAAAGTTTGTCCAAGGTTCAAATGTAACTGCCGATGCCCCACTGGGTGCTTTACCTACACCCAAACTTAAATCACTATTGAACAAACTATATTGACTGCAATCTTTTCCGTGTGTTTTGTAATACGAATATGTTGCGTAATTATCATTTTGTTCAAAATTTGGCACATAACTATAAATAATATTGTAATCATTGTCGTTTTGTGCATAATCGTAAAAACGTACATTTCGCAAATATCCAGTGTAATAAGATGCATCATTTAGTCCACCATTTGCATCGTACATATCATTTGAACGACCTAATACGTTATTGTCATCTTGCGTGTTAATCAGTGTACCATCATAACTACTACTACTTGCCACACGGTCAGTCAAGACATTGTCCACAAAAAAGGATAAATAAGGTTTACTATATGTGACTTTAACAGTATGCCAATTGTTGTCATTTAAACCAGTTGCATTAGAAGACGCATAATCCCTAGCAAAACCCATAAAATATAAAGCACCATTGTTTAATCTTATATTAAAACTGGCGCCATCAATCTGTGTTGCGGTTGTTTGTCCATAACCCGTTGAAATAAGCCCAACAATACTAGTACTGGATGTTTTAAAGTCAAATTCAATGGTTCGTGGGTTTGAACCTTTTACACACGTTAATCCTAAATGTGCTAAATTAATAACACTGGTTTCAGTGCCGTCAAAATATAATTCTTGGTCAATACCGTGCGTAAAGTATGGTTCGCTTGTATAATTTTTAATTTGAAATTCTAAATTGTAAATACCTAATTCATCTGATGTAAGCGACGTAGCAGTTGTTTTTGTACTAGTTGGATTATTCCAATGATCTATATTTGATGCATCTGTTACGGGTGCAGTAACGCTATCTTTTTTTTTTGCATCAATCGAGTTAATTATAACATTATTATTTTCAATGGCGAACTCAATGCGGACCATTTTCCATGCATCAACATTGCCTGTATCTAAGTATCCAAATAAATAATCATTAATACCAACTTTGGTGATGAGTGTTACTACATATCCAGTACCGCCTGTATTAGTGTTCAAAATAGTTCCACCCATATATGCGTTTGTTGGAATTACTTCGGTAGCATTTAGGGTTTGATTTTTAATAGCATATGTTTGGTTTACAACAACAAAATTGTCTGTACCTCCATTCCAAAAATAGGTGGCTTCGCCGTCCAAATGCATAAATGTAGTATAATTTTTATTTGTTAGCGTTGTTTCTTCTAGATTTACAATCGCATAATCTTTATAACCACCGGACACATCATGATTGTAAATAGATTGCGTTCCATCAAAGCACGTATAAGTATTGGATATTTTACCATCTATAAGATTATTTTTTGCATACCCGTTTGCATCTACGGCACCAAATACTCGATTACTTAAATCGGTTGCAGTTGGTGGATTACCATCTGCCCAAGGACCATCAACATAAATAGAACCCTTTACATTTAAACCAATGTCGGTGTTAACAAAATCTTCTGCACATTTATAATTATCATTTAAACTTAAATCGTTGTAATTTACTGGACCGGGCAAATATAAACGTTGTTTATTAAGATCCATAAATGAATTTGCAGTTTCAAATACATGATGGTCACCTTCGGATATATAATTAATGGAACCAGTGCCCATACCAGCGGTGTTTGCACCGTGCGAAGTCAAATGCATTTGAACACCAATACCGGATTTGTCGTCTATTTCAATACGATTAGGTCCTTGTGTATTTAAATAGTTAGGTGCATTTGCATTGTCCATAATCATTTTTGATGTTTGACTACTGCTTGTTACGTTAAATGTAATAGAACCTTCACTTACATGGTCGTAAAAATGGATATTTCGCATTTGTCCAAAAAATGGACTATAAGAACTATGATTTGACCTACCAATACGATTAGTATCACCGAGTGTATTTAATCCTCCGTTTCTTTTAAGTTTTATAGTATAACCGTCTGCTGATTCAGTATTGCCATTACTATGAACGCCACTAATTGCCGGGCGTTTTATATTATCAACATAACACGTAAAATAGTCGTTGTCGTATGTAATTCTATAATGATGCCAGTGTCCGTCAAATACATCATCTTGACTTAAAGTCCAACTTACATAATCGTTATTATATCCCATAATGTTTAAGCTAGTTCTATATTGACGTATATTAAACGTATTGTTGTTTGTTGTTGCACCTGTTGCTATAAAAATAGAACTATTTGTATCAGTACCCGTGCTGGTATTACCACTAGATAAATCAAAAATAGAGTTAATTTCGAATTCAAATGTTCTCGGTGCTTTACCTTTTATGCATTTAAATCCATCGCCTGTTAAATTTACATTGTCATTATTGAACGTAATAGGATTATTTACACCATATGAAAAATAAGGTTTTTTGTTTCCAATGTATGCACGGGATGCATTTAAACTTTGATGTATTTTTAGTTTTCCTTGACTTCCATAAATACGGAATGCGGAAAGCGCGGGTGTATTTGCATCTCCCATTGTTTGTGTAACAATAAAAATATATTTTAAAAACGGAGAACTTTGCATATTTTTGCCTTGTTCAGCATAATATGAAAAATGAGTAATTTTTGCATCATTCGATATAACGGAAGAACCGTGCGCACCTGCTCCACCAAAATAACCTAATTTATAATAATCCTCATTGTCATTGGTAGCAATAACAAACACTCGCTTTATGCGTCTTTCTACTGGATAACTTCCCTTTTCAAGATTTACAGTAAAATGATCCAATGTGACTGGATTAGGCATTTGTAAAGAAAACCACCATCCATAAATATTTAAATTTTGGTAATTTGGTGCACTTGTGGTTGCAGCATATGACGAAGCCGGATATATATTAGATTCCTCACCAACAAGATGTTGATTGTCGCTACTTGAAGGAATACCGGAAAATAAATAAGTATATCCTAAGTTATTGTTTTCCACACTTGCCATAGAGAAATAATAACGTCCACGACCATAACTTAAATTGTTTTGACTAACATCAAAATAAACGTCTATTTGTTCAGCATTTGGTGCGGAAGTTTGTGATGTACCATTGGCATTTGTTAAATTTGCATCAGCAAGTGTTTTAAATGAACTTGGGCGAATTTTGCATGGTGGAAAGTACAACATTTTTTCATTATTAAATCCGCCACTATTGTCCATTGTTACACTACCCATTTTTGAAATATTTACTGCATTTTTTGAAAGTGTTTTGTCGTAAATTACCATATTATCGTTTTCTGATATTGATGTTGTACCAATACCGACGGCTCCTTCAACACACAATGTGTTTTTATTTACTTGCAAACTATCATATGTGTTTCCAATGGTGACACTACCTCCAATATTTAATTCGGCGTTTCCTTTTCCGTTTTTAATACGCGTGTTTGTTTTGTTAAAATCCAATGACGTACCATTGTTCATTGAAAGCGTCACGCCGTCACTTATAGTAAGTTTATTATTATAATAATTACCCAAAGTTGCGTTTTCGTGTTCCAATGATATACTTTGATAAGCGGGATTACTTATATTGGGAACGTGAGGATTAATGTATCCATTGTCATAAATAATCTTTGCATCGTTTGCATTATCGAAACCTTTATTTGTCCATACGTCTACTCTATATACGTCTATATTGGAACTAGTATTATCAGCCCCACTACTAGCAACACTAGGTTCACTTGTTCCAATATAAATGGTTGAACTTAAAAGTGCGCTGCTGGCAAAAGAACCTCCATCTAGAGAATCTGACATTTCTTCAATACCATTTACAAATAATCTTAACATATCAGAATGTCGTGTTAAACAAAAATGATGAATTTTATTATCTACTTGGTAAATAAATGGACCACTGCTCGTTGTGGTAATGGGAGTCGTTCTATACCATTGCATTTGTAGACCACCTGTATCAGATTTATATAATCGAAACTGTTTGAGTGGACTATTATTATCCCAATCTCCAAATGAAAGTAGATGATTATATGTATTAAGTCCTTTAATTTCAGCCCAAAACGAAATAGTGAAGTCAACACTTTGTCCAACAGTAATTGGTAAAGTAATAAAATCATTGTTATTACGTAATTGTAATGGACCAGGTATTGATAGCGTTGCATTAGTAAGAGCCAAAACTTCGCCACTGCCGTATACATCAGTGTTACTTGCTTCTTGTCCATTTAATATAAAACTATAATTCGCAACGTGATTATTATTATTATAACGCACACTTCCTCTGGCAGTTGTAAATAACGGGTCATAAAAATCAATATCTTTTGATACACCAATACTACCATTTACATCCAATGTTGTTTGTGGATTTGTTGTTCCAATACCGACATTTCCAAAATTAATCATTGTAAGATCTTCATTTATAGAACTTAATACAATGTAACCATCTACGTGTTGTGTAAATGCACTATATGATGAAAAATAATGATGATGTATTTGCATATAATAAATTTTTCCTTCAAACCAATGACCGGAGGAACCACCAAATAAGAATCCATCATTTAATGTTAAATTTTGGTAATAATCTTGTGTTTCGGAAATCGAAACAGCGGAACCACCATCTGTTTCATTATAAATGGTATATGTGATTGTTTTATTTCCATCGTAACTAATAATTGCAATATAATCTTTATTTACAAGTACATTTGGATTATCTATACCACTTGCAAGTTGATTTATAAACGCGTTATTAACTGTATTTGTATTCGTGTAGTAAAATCCTCGTCTCCATATGGTAGTGCTTATACCGAAAAATCCATTATCTATTTCTCGGTTTTCAATATTGAAAAAATCTCTAATAATTTGCTGCGAACTAGTTAATGCACGTGCATTGCCGTCAAACTTAACTTTTAACACAATGGATAAAGGCGTTCCAATAGGATTTTTTGCTGCATTTATTGATTCGTCACCAATTAGACCATTAAGATAGCGTCCACCATCATCACTATCTGCAAATACAAGGTCTTCCGTATTTAAATTGAGAACTGCACTTTGTCCAATATGAGATGTAAATAAGGACATGTTTGCATCAGAATTTGCATATACTGTTCCTGATTCGTTCGATATACCCCCTTTGATGACTTTCCACGACGCGCCATCATACCCTTTATAACAATTAAACGTTGTATTATAATAAATAGAACCTTTTGATTGTTCAGGTGTGATTATTTGTGGGTCTACGGTATAATTGGGGATTTGTAATGCACCCGTAGCGTGAATTTTTAAATCAGTATTATTTTGTATTTTATTTACACTTAAACCACCACTTAGTTCTAATAACTTTATTTTTTGAGGGTCATCTATAAATAAATCTTTGTATACGGCTACGCGATGGATTTTTCCTTTGAATTTGTTGTCACTATGTATATTTCCATTATAAAAATGTACGTTTCGCAAATAACCCGTATATAAATTATTAGTACCATCTACATTTGCACCTAAATAAGCTACACCACCATTAACTGGTGTATTTAATGTATTTAAACTATCAGTTAATACAAGTATTTTGTCAATGTAAATTTGTATGTTAGTTCCATCCCAAGACATAGAAACAAAATGCCATTGTCCATCACGTATATCGTCGTGACTAGCGGCCGATGTATCGTTACTATATGTGCTAATATTTAATTTACCATTAGCTTTCATTTTAACGTTAAAACGTTGACCAGCTGTAGTACCCGTACTACCAGTACCAATTAAAATAACATCACTAGTATTTTGAAATGTTGTTTTCATTTCAAATGTTACCGTACGAGCAGCATTACCAGTCATCCACGCAAATCCAGAATTTGAAAACAGTGTTGTTCCATTACGTGTAATGCCACCAGAACCATTTAAGTTTATAACACTAGATGTTGTCCCATCAAAATAAAATATATTGCTACCATTATATGGTGTATTAAATGAAAATTTCGGGGTTCTTTGACCAATACTTATATTAAACATTGAATCTTTACCATTATTTAAGTTATTTGGTTTTTTTGGATTATCAGTCGTTTGTCTTACTTCTGTTTTCACTATTTTTCCATCTAACATAAAATTAACATTATAACTGCCATCTGAACTAACTACCAATTGATGTGTCGTGTTTATGTCAAGTAATAAATTAATTGAATTGTCGTGGGGTGTGGCAAAAACACTAGCAGCATTATTTATTGATGCTGTAGCAGTATTTGGAAGCATATTTGCATAAGAAATATAATGCGTATTATTTAATCTCCATGTATAATGGTCATTTGTAGGTCTGGCAAGAGTATTTTGCTCAATTGTATAATTTCCAGCAACAATATTATCTCGACCCATACTAAATATTGGACCGGTATGATTGTTACTAGTGTCTGTGCTATAATTCAATTCAATCGTGAATGGCGTTGAGCCACTAATAACTTCTTCGGGTGTTATATTTACATATGAAAACATATTTCCGTCAAACACTTGTGATGTAAAATCATCTTGATAAATTGGTTTGATTGTTTCTCCTCCGAATCCCGTATTATCAATAAACGACCTTTCGGTGGCTTCATAACCATATACACCCATTTCTGTTATTTCAATAAAAGGTGCACCCGCTGTACTTTGAGTAAAAATAAATACAAATTCATTGTATGTTTTCTTTGATGGCTCAACTAATATTTCAAAAGTACCGTCTACATTTTTTTTGTGTGCATTATCAATAATGGTTGTATAATTTGTACCATCAGAACTTCCTAATACAGTGATTGTTTTTGCAAAATACTCGCCTTGTGTTCTACCACCAATGTAAAATTTGGTGGGTATAATACCATTTGTTCCATATCCAACTTCGGTTTCACTATTTGGGAGTTTTAAACTAATCCACTGACCAGGAATGCCATCTGTACCCGATGCACTATGTGTTTTACTATTGTCTTTTATAAAATTACTCATATAAGCATTGTCAACAGCACGATAACCAATGGATGGTTCATAACCATTATCAAGTGCGCTTTCTGAATATTCAAAAATATCTAAGTTGTAATGTAATTTACCAATAAAATTATACACAGTACTACTATTATTTGCTTGTCTGCCAAAATATATAAGTTGATCATTTGTTGCAGTACTAATATTTAAAACGGTTCCACTTGGAAGAAAACTTTTTGTTACATAAGATGCTTCTTTTATGTTTTGCCCCGCTTCAACGATTTTAAGTTGTACTTCATTTGTTGCTGTATATGTATTGGCGCCCGACTGTCCATATCCGTTATATCTACATCTTAAATGGTAAATTTTTCCATTATTTAAATTTGAAAAACTGTCACTAAAATCAACACTATAATTCGTCCCTCCCGCGCTTATTTTTATTGTTCCATTGTGCATATAAATAGTAAATGATTGTCCGTCAACTTGTGATCCTCCAACTGAAAACATTGCTCTATTTGGACCAGGTTGAACCGTACTAAAATAAAAATTTACTGTAAATGCATTGCTTGCATCAAATGCACCATAATAATAGCCCGTTGTGACATTAGTACTAAGTTGACCTGATTGAAATAAGAAATTTGTTCTATTTAGAGCTGTTGTGGCAGGTGATGTTGTTCCATCAAATATTGTAAGTATTCCATCACTTTGTGTATTATGTACATAACTTGCTGCATTGCTTAAAAATGGACTATATCCTGCTGCAGCAAGTATTGTGTGTCTATATGCATAAGCACCTATACGTACTGTCTCGTCTCTACTATCTACAGAACTGACTCCGTCAAATAATCGATACATTCCACCAATAAAAGAGGGTAGAGCTGGTGTTGATGGATATGATGATTTACCTCGTGTTATATATGGTACGTCTACTGTATATATTCCATTACCATAATCAGCACCACTAATTTCTACAGGCATACTTTGAGCACCACTCCACGTCAAAACGGGATGAGAATTGGATAAATCTGTCATAAATGAATCTGTAAATATATCGTTTCCACTTGAGTATTTTATTGGTGGATATCTTTTTTCCAATGTTGATGTCATAATATATAATTTAACTAGAATTTATATTTGCTTTTGCAAACTCAACTAAATCATAAATACATCTTATCTTATTTATGATTTTATAACTCTAAATTATTTTTGTTCGAGAACATTAATACGCTCTTTAAGTTCAGCATTTTCATTTCCAAGTTCATTTATTTTAATATTGAGTTCCTTAATGGCTTCGATTAATGGCGCAATCATATTTCCGTATGCAACGCGCTTTCCTGTTTCGCTTTCGGAAACCACTTCGGGGTATTCTTTTTCTATTTCTTGCGCAATTACACCAATATGGGTTGCTTCTTTATCTTCTAAATCATTACGATTATATGAAACACCTTGCAATTTACTTATTTTTTCCAATGCATTTTCGAGTGGTTTTACATTTGTTTTGAGATTGATATCCGAACTGGATGTAATGGTACCAGTTGCAGTAATATTTCCAACAACATCTAATACTTGTGATGGACTTGAATGATTAAGACCAATACCTACATTTCCATCTTGTGTAATATTTAAACGAGAACCAGACGCTCCATAATCATATATATAATAATTACCGTTATTTGCACTTCCACCTGCTGAAAGTGCCCATTTTTTTGTATTATCATGTTTAAATAATACAGTTGGTTCTCCTATATCCTTTGAATGTAATACTAAAACAGCGTCATTATCAGCGCTAGCAGTATTATTATTTTCTATAAGAAGACCCGCGCTATCGCCAGTTGTATTGCATAATATTCTTGCTCGTCCACTTACATCCAATGTATAACTTGGACTATCAGAATTTATACCTACTCGCTCATTGACACCATCTATTGTCAATACATTAGTTCCTTTTGCTCCAAGAGCCATTTTATTTTGTATGTCTGATCTTAATACACCGGTTGCCGTATCTGGATTTTGAAATAAGAAATCGCCAATGTAATTATTCGTGGCACTATGTGTTTTTGTAGTATCGTCTGAATATTTATGTCCAATATTGAGATTTCCATCTACCTCTAATGTGGCAGACGGATCCGCGACTACTGCGCTTCCAATACCTACACGTATGCTATTACTTTTATTGCGAATATACATAGATTCATCACCACGTGTTGAAAACACCAAACCGTAATTTTGACTTTTATATCTTTTACATGTAATTCTTGCATTATCATTAAAAGATGTAGTACCACTATTATTTGCAGTAAATCTTATTGAAGCAGCTGTATCATCACTATTAGAAAAATTTGCAATATTTAATAATACAAGATCGTTTTGTGCACTTGCATCTTTTATATCGAGTTTATAAGCTGGGTTTGTCATACCAATACCAACATTGCCAGTTCCACCAATATTCATACGATGTGTTTTGTCTGTGTAAAAGTTGAATCCAGATTTGAAAGTGCTACCACTATCCGCTGTACTATATCGTATTCTTCCTTCATAATCGTTATCACTATTATTATCTGTCCAATCAATAAAACCCCCATCGGTGTTACTACTAACTATTTGCATCATTGCGTAATGTGTACCAGTTGTACCTAAGTAAACACCTGGTGGGCTATTGGTACTATTCATATTACCAATGTCTCCTGTAATATAGGCACCACCACTTATACTGGCACCACCGTTCATACTAACATCTTTGCTATTATGTATCTCGAGTGCAAGATTACCATTGCCACTATTTGATGAACCTACATAAAATTGATGTTTGCCCTTGGAATTATATTTTAATGCGTCTCCGGTGTCTACACCAAAACCGTGTCCATCGGAGTGTAGTAGTATTTTATTTGGGCCGGCAATATTCTTTGCGTCGTCAAAAATAAGTGTTCCTCCTTGGGTGTTGGAACTCGATTGTCCATTGTCTATACGTACACTTCCAGTTACTTCTAATTTTGTGCTTGGAGCATTATTACCAATACCCAATTTACCAGTGCCAGTAAAGTAAAATTGCGGCTCCCAACCATAAGTCCCTTTATGATTATATCCCAGACCTAATGTGCCACTATTACCACCATTAGTTACACCACTTACACCACCTTGTCCAAACGACCATTTGTATGAGTTGGTATTACCTTCATGAGTACCTGTTTCTGCTGCCCAATCAAGTGTAAGAACTGGTCTTCCATTAGTATACGTGGCAGTCACCTCTTCCTGATTTAATTTTAATACACTATGTGCACTATCTGTGTGGTTGGCGATATATTTTGAAATGACTGCGCTTCCTAAACTAATATCCAGCATTTTTTGCGGTAAAGTATGTCCAATACCGACTTGGCCATTTGCGTCAATTACCATTGCAGTAGTCACAGCGGTAGATGCATTATTATCTGCTCTTTTGGTATTAAATGCAAGACCACCAGGGAAATCAGTAGCACTTCCATTGTTTGCTGCATAATATCCTGCAATAGATGCCATTGTCCACTGATGGGCACTATTACGCGCTTTAAAGTAAATTGGAGCAGTATTGGTAGTACTATTGTTTGGTGCTGGACCACCATCACTTCCCCAAATATTTAATGAACTATCCCATAAATTAATTGCACCCAAACTAATATCAATGTCTCTGCTGTATGACACTTCACCACTGCTAATATCGTAATTAAGATGATGTGCACTATTTTGGGTATTAATAACTGCTCCACCCGATAATGCTGGTTTATCTGATTGTCTAACGGGTTTAATGTAAACGCTATCTGTGCTTGTACTGTTAAATGTGCTACCCTGCGCATTTAGTATAATAGTATTATTATGTTGATTAATTTCACCGGCTTGCTTGCCAATAGCAATTGAATTCTGTCCTTGGTTGTCATGGCCGGCTTTATATCCCAAAGCTACAGAATTAGCTTTTTGGCTATTCTGTCCACTATACGTACCTATTGCAATAGTATTTGTACTTTGATTATTATAACCGGCACTACGTCCAATAGCTATGCCATTGTAACGTTGATTGATAGCGCCGGCACCTATTCCCATAGCAATTGCTCCACCATCAAAACCGATACTTGAATATCTACCTTGATTATATCTTCCTGCTGTGTAACCAATTGCAATACTATATTCACGTTGATTTATTTCACCCGCAGTGTATCCCATAGCAATGCTGTTTCCTGACTGATCCATACGTCCTGCTTGGTAACCAATAGCAATAGCGTTTTCATGTTGATTTCTATATGCTGTTTGATAACCAATAGCGAC
>Ga0181595_10000224_pt1 | contig 61395 bp, 42 predicted proteins | sample 041ome_7_FD_145604 | JGI IMG/M metagenome (GOLD analysis project Ga0181595, IMG submission 145604) | Coastal salt marsh microbial communities from the Groves Creek Marsh, Skidaway Island, Georgia - 041401AS metaG (spades assembly) | ecosystem: Environmental > Aquatic > Marine > Intertidal zone... | reverse complement strand
TAAAAAGCACCCAAAGTCAGTCCTCGCGTCGCGCGTCTCTTGTAGTTGTATCCTTCTCTGTCTCACCTTTTTTGAGTCCCTCTGGTTCTCCGTGTTCACGATTGGTCAATTTTCATTTCGTGGTCAAAACGCACTCGCCGCCGGTCCGCGCCGCATTTTCTGGCGCGCCGTCGCCCGCCGTCGCCGCCACCGCGCACGCCGCGCGCACGCCCAGCCGCCCATGCTCGTCTCGTTCTCGACCGTCGCCGCCGCGGCGTCTCGCACCGCGGCGCACGCGCGGTCGCGCACGCGCGTTCGAGCCCATCCGCGGTCGCGGTCGCGGTCGCGCGCCCTCGTCATTCGCGCATCCGCGAAGGACGACGACGACGCGCAGAAGCGCAGCGCCGACGTCGAACCGGCGAATTGGAAGTACGCCTACTTATTTGATGGCGCGTGTCCGGTGTGCCGATCGCTGAAATCCGCGCTCGAGAGCACGGGGAAGGGCAAAGGCAAGGTGTGGTACGTGGATATCTCTGAGCCTTCGTACGACGCGAGGAAGCACCAGGGGATTACGTTTGAGCAAGCGATGGAGACGATTCACGTGTTGAAACGAGACGGCGGTGAGCCGTTGACGGGGCTGCCCGCAATTGAGGCGTTGTTTGCGGAAGTTGGTATGGGTTGGGCGGTGAAGTTGGCGACGATGCCCGCGATCGGGTTGGCGGCGAGCGTGATGTACAAGTTGATCTCTTCGAATCGGTTAAAGATTGGCGGTGCCATGGGTGCGAGCGTGATGGCGCTCGGGAGAGTTGGTATGGAGATTCGTGGTGAGAAGGCGTCGTGCTCCGAGGGGGATGAATGCCGAGGGATCGCGGATGTCAAGGTTGATGAGGAGGCGCGAGGCGGGGAGGAGGATTCGGACGCTCCGTTTGAGTCGATGTACGCGGAAGGACCAAAGGCGATTTTGGGCGCGTACGCGAGCGGTGGGATTGTCAGTGCGGCGATCGTCAACGTGCGTACGGGCGAGATTGATTCTGAGCTCTTGCAAGAGTCTCTAGAGGAAGGGGCGTTGTTGGATATCGAAGCCGTTGGCGCCGCGTTGCGTTCGCTCACCAAGCAGTTGAAATGGCAAGGTGGCGTCGCGATCGCGCTTCCGGGCGTGTGGCACGCCGACGAGAAACTCGCGGGTAAAAATGTGTACTCGGCGATAGAGTCCGTGAGCCCACTCGAGGGTAGACGGGAGCGCGAAGAGACTGAGGAGTTGTTGCGAAACGCCGTCGGATTGGACGTCACCGTAGTCACAGGAGCCGAAGCGCACGGCTACGGTCACCAAGACTTGTGGGGTGACGCTGCGCGTCGACAGAAGATTGGGGAAAACGCCGACGGTGCGATGAATGGTTTGACGGGCGTTGTCACTGCGGGTCACGAAGCCGTCCACGTTGCGCTTTTCAAGGACGGCGTCTTGCGCACAAACGCCGACTTCCGCGAAGCGGATCTCGCGATTTCTTGGATTGAACCCGAATGGGCCAACGCCAAGCCTCCGCCGGCGGATTGCACAGACGAAGAACAGTGGTCCGCGTGGGCGACGCGCATTGCGGTGCACTTGGCCAAGGTTGAAGCGTGCCGCTGCGCCCGCGGTGGCTTGGCGCGCTGGGTTGTGAGCGGCAGTGCAGCGCAAAACTTTGACAAATGGTCGCACCTCGTCCCGAAGCTCAGCGTTGTCCAAGCCGGCAAGGCTGCCGCGCCGCTTATTAAGGGCGGATCTAACCAGTTGGAAGGCGTCCGTGGCGCCGCTGCCGGGGGCGCGTTCCGATTCCGTTACACTGCGGATGTGCGTCGCGTTCGCGCCGCCATCGGCAAAGAAGTCGGTCGATCGCCTCAACTTGTTTCTTCCATTCAACTTCGCGAACTTTTCGGTAAATTCGGTGGTGACATCAACGAAGACATGATTGACTTGGATGCGTTCGTTCGTATGGTTTCTGCCATGGGCGTTCGCCTTCCGGAGGATGAAGTCCGCGAACTCGTCTGCGACATCGACATTGCGTGTGAGCAATCCGTGACGTTCGACCAATTCGAGGCTTGGTACAAGTCTGTCATTGGAACGGAAGTTGCGCAAGTGCTTCACACCGAATCTGCTGTTGATCAAGTTCTCAATGAAGAAATGGGCACGGGCCGCGCTGTCGTGCTTCAAGTCGGGTTCACGTCGTGCAACCCGTGCAAAAAGTTTTTGCCCCATTTTGAACAAAGCGCTCGGAACAATCGTGAAAAAGCGCGTTTCGTTCGCATTTACGGTAACGAAAATGCGAGTACGATCCATCTCGCCCGCGATCGTTTGGCTGTCAAATCTACGCCAACCTTCTTTGTCTTCAAGGATGGAGAAGTGACGCACATGCACAGCGGCTCCAACGAAGAAAAGTTCGATGACGCCATTGCCGAACAGCTCGGCGAAATCCCCGCGGGGACGTTCGCTGAAAAGTATGCTCCGGTCGCATCGCCGTAATATTATCACGCCCGCCGCTACACTATTTTTTGCACGAAAAAACTGCATTTTCAAGAAACTCATTTATCGCTTTACGCGACGACGGTTTGAACATTTCTAACCACACACACGACATTGACCTCATGCTTTTATGTGCGCGCGCGCTGCAGTGCACAAACTTTGAGCTTATCACACGATACAAATTTTGTTACATCAGAGCCAGCTTCATAACAGCACTTCATGCACATGCCGTTCGCGTCCCCGCCAGCCCCGCCGACTCGCATGTCCTTTCACTTCAACTCAAGTGCGCCAGTGTCCGCCTCTCCGGTTGGTGCGTGCGCGAGGCGCGCGCGGATTGCCGAGTACAACCACTCCACTCGTCGTTTGCGGTCGTTGCGAGCGCTCGCGTGCGCGTACGCGTCGACGTCGACCGAGCGAGCTCGGGCAATTTGAAAAGTCTCTTTTGAACGCACTCGACGAGTCTGCGCTCATGTCCAAGAGCTTGCACATTCACGTCCCTTCGCGGACGCCGCTGGGCGATCGAGGTACGTAGACATCATTATTGCTGACGTTGCACGTCGCGCGCGGGCGAAATAGTCGCGGTTCGCGAGCGGTGGTGTGGATAGCGTTGTTTGATCTTTTGGACTGACAGATTGAGCGATTTTGAATTTGAACTCGCGCGTCTCGCTTGTAGGGAATGAGATGTCCTCCGTGTCCAAGTTTCCATCGAGCAAGCTTAAACTCGACGAGTTATTTTTGAAGTGGCTTTCCATGGATGAGAGTCAAAAGCTCGTGTTCGAGTTGTTGAAGGATGCGAAACTGGGACGACCGCTGCGTCAACCGCCGACGGCGACGGCGTCGGCGCAGACGCGAGAGTTGCAAGGAAGTATCGGTACGCCGCCGCGCAGTCCCCAAAAGGGACTGCGAGCTACATCAGCGTTTTCGCCGTCGCGAAGGCCTTTGTCGCGGCAATCGTCGTTGATAAATCGCATGACGAATGAATCGCAGGCGATTCCGACGTTTTACAAGCCGGGGGGCGAAGGACTGAGTGAAGAAATGAATGCAAAGAAAGTTGCATTGGCTGAACTTTTGTTTGCAAAACGAGCTGGTACAAATGTGGACGGCCCAGCAGGTATGGACGTCGAACAGTTCGGTGATGTCGTTCGTGAAGTTGTTGGTTTACCGCGTTTTTTCTCCAAGCGCGTGATGGCGCTCGTCGCCGGCGCGGATGCCACTGTCGTCACTAAGGAGCAGTGGTTTAGGTATTGGAACTCGACGCTGCGTCGACAAAAAGATTCGGGGAGTGCAATGTTTGAAATTTTGCGTCAACCTGGCGCGAAGTCACTCGTGTATTCTGATTTTAATGATGTTTTGACGTACATGGTGCGAACACATCCCGGCTTGGAGTTTTTGCAACACACGCGAGAATTTCAAGATCGCTACGTTGAGACGGTGATTTATCGGATCTTTTACGACTGCAACACGCACTGGAACGGTAAACTCACCCTTCGAGAGCTGAAGAGGTCAGATTTGCTCGAGCATATGTTGCGTGTTGAAGAGGAGGAGGACATCAATCGCGTGCTGAAGTACTTTTCGTATGAACATTTTTACGTAATTTACTGTAAATTTTGGGAACTTGACACCGATCACGATTTTTATATCGATCGCGAAGATCTATTGTGCTATGGAAATCACGCGTTGACGTATAGAATTGTGGCGAGAATTTTCGACCAAGCTGGCCGACCATTCAAATCTGACAAGCCAGGGAAGATGTGCTACGAGGATTTCGTTTGGTTCATTTTGAGTGAAGAGCACAAAAAACATCCGCTTGCGCTTGATTACTGGTTCAAGTGCGTCGACACGCACCATGACGGCGTGATCACGGCAGATGAAATCTTTTACTTTTATGAAGAACAAATTCAACGCATGGAGTGCCTGGCTCAGGAACCAGTATTGTTTGAGGACATTTTATGCCAAATGATGGACATGCTCAAGCCCGAAGTCGACGGTCGAGTGACGTTAAATGACTTGCGAGCGAGTAAGATGAGCGGCAACTTTTTCAATGTTCTATTCAACATGAACAAGTTCATCGCGTTTGAAACGCGGGACCCATTCTTAATGCGACAAGAGCGCGAAGAACCACATTTGACGGAATGGGATCGCTTTGCGCGCGGTGAGTACCTTCGCCTGTCGTTGGAAGAAGAAGAAGATGACCAGATGGAGACCGGTTCGGATGTATGGGGTACGCCCGAAATGTAACGATTGATTAGATAACTAGATGTACGACGAACGTGCTGTAGACGACTGTAATTTCACATTTTGCTTTTTAACAAACAACTTTCAGCTACGGCTGAATGACGTACATGCTCACGGTAAATAGTTCCTTTGGGAACCCAGTTTGTACGCGATGTTCAACGCAGCGCATTCCAGCCTTGTCTATAACGTGCAGTAAGTACTCGTGGCTTCTCGTGATGGAAGAGTCTTCCAAATCCAAGATGAAACCATCCTTTGCGTTATTCTCCTTCATGACGATGATGCCGCCTGGCTTCAAGCCTTCCTTACATCGAAGAAAAAAAGCCACCAGATCGTCATCTGTCAAGTGTCCAATACACCATTGGATCCAAATCGCATCATATCTCCCGATTTCAGGCGTGAATTCTTCCAATGGCTCTTTAAAGAATCCGACGGCGCGGTGGCCGTCGCTTCGCCCCGCGCCCGTCACCGCTTCATCAACGCGCGCCGCCTCAAGAAAATGCCCCACGGGCTCCACTAAATCAACTTCATCGAAATGTTCAATCAAAAAACTCGACGTTACGCGTCCGACGCCCGCGCCGCAATCGAGCGCCGTCGCCTTTTCGCCGCTCGCGCGTCTCGCCTCCAACGTCGCCCCGTACACATCCCTCAGCACCCGCGAATTATCCCGCGCATCCGCCGCACTGACGTGCCCGAACCCACCGAGCACGCCATCAACGTCGGCATCGATCGCGTCCCAGTACTCAATCCCCTTGGCGTACCACAGCGGTTTCCCGTCCGCGTTCTTCGCGCCGCGTTTCACTTTAAGCCAAAACTCTTCGTGCGTGCCGACGTCGCGTCCGAGGTCGTCGACGCCGCGAAATTGCGCGACACCGCGCGCGGACATCTCGAGAGTTACGTTCGTATGGCGTCGTCGCTGGTGATGTCGTCGGCGATGCGCGCGACGCGTCGGCGTATGCGGAGCTGGCGCTGTGTGGAAAAAGTGCACTTTTTCCACACAGCATTGCTCGCCGCGCGCACACGCCGCGCGCGCGCGCGTCATCATCGTGCGTGGCGTCGAAACGCGCACACGCGCGCATTTACACGCCTCTTCGCCTCTGCGCGATTGCCCGGGCGGGATGTCGTCGTCAACCGTGGCTGGATTCTCGCGCCGCGCCGCAGCGCAGCTCGGCGTAGCCATCGCGCTCACCGCCGCGCTCGGCGGCGTGTTGCAGCTGCACAAGCTCGCGTCGATCGATAGCGCGGGGCGCGAGTTTGCCGAAACCTCGAGCGCGGTGAAGGTTTCGTTTCTGTTGCCGTTTGCGCTAGCAAAGTCGAGCGCAAACTTGGCGGTTGGGCGATGGGCGGACGCGTACGGGCGACGTCGCGTCACCGTGCTCGGTTGGAGCGTCGGTGTGATCGCGCCTGTGTTAGGGATGATTGCGACGCGAGTGAAGAGCGGTGGATTCGGGGTGGTGACGATGTCGGCGTTGTTTCTTGGGTGCGCGCAAGGTTTGACGTGGACGGCTTTGGTGCTGGCGTGCGTGGATATTTGTGGGTCGACACGCCGTGGGTTCGCGTCGGGGCTGAACGAAACCGTAGGTTATACTGCGATTGCGTTGTTTGCGCACGTGTACGGGGCGATGGAAAGCTCTGGAGTGACGTGCTCGTGGGTGGATGAGACGCGAAGCGACGCGTGCGTCGCGTCAAATGCCGAGCAAACGTGCATCACGCCAGATGACTGGACGAGCGCGTGCGTTGGCGCGTGCGTCTGTCGTGGATACATGCAAGTGCCCATGGGTATTGAGTTGCTCATGTGTTTGATTGGGCTCATTGTTTCTGTTGTCTTGTTGAAGGAAAGCTCTGGCGGGCATCGATTCGCCGTCGGCGGTTCGTCATGGCTCAATCCCATCGACGAAGACGAATCGATGGATAAGGGCGTAGTAGGTGTACGAATATCTAATGACGACGAGTTTGACCGTTCGGGTGCGGCGTCTTTCGCAGCGGCAAAAGTGGAAACTTTTCGGGAGGCTATGTATCGCACATCGTGGGCGAATAAAAACACAGCAGTCGTGTGCTACGCGGCGTTTTGCGCCAACTTTGAAACTGCCGTCGCATGGGGGCTAATGTCCGTGTGGGCACGCGATCAGCTCGCGCTTACTGGTCGACAACGCGATGTTTTCACCGCGTGCTACTCGTTCATGAAGGGATTTACGCAGATTGGCTCGGGCATGTTGAGCGACAAAATTGGTCGCAAGACGCCCATGGCGTTTGGCTTGATCGGCGGCGCGATTTCGTTGTTGATCGCGACTTTTGGTGCGGGTTTTCGAGGACATTTCACGGTTGGAGCATCCGATGTCGATAAGCTCAAATCAACAGAATACGCAGTGTTGACGTTTTCTTCGGTATTCCTTGGATTTTGCACGGGCGTTACGTACCCATTGCTCGCGGCCGCCGCCGTGGATCACGCGCCCGATGCGAACCACTACGCGTCCACTCTAGGTGTCGTTCGATTTTGGCGTGACTTGGGATATGCCATGGGTGTACCACTCGCCGCGATCGCGGATTCGTCTTCCACGGAGGTGGCTTTGATATTGGTATCACTCGTGATGTTGAGCGCCGGCGTCGCCGTGGCCAAGGTATATGCCGAGAAAAATCCAAACAACTCGGATGCTGGATACGTCGAGACAGCCTCAGATGAACCTGGTGATGTCGAGCTCCCTCGATTTAGCTAGATAACGCACCTTTCAGTCGCAGCGATGTAATTCATTTCAATATTAGCTCTTGCAGACCACGCTTCACTTCACCACTCGCGCAGCTACTGTCGTCATGGTTCTCTTAGTTTTATACGTCAAAGCCGAGTTTGAAAACATCGAGAGCGTCACGTTTCCGGCACCTGAATACCACTATTGTTTCGACGTCAAGGATGGCCAAAGCGACGAAGACCGCAAGGGCGTGTTCATGTGCGCTGAGGACACGCAAGAGCTTGACAATTCGCGTGGCGAAGCAAACTTCGTAATCAAGTTTCCCGACAGCAAGAAGCAAGCATCGGTTGTGTTTACCGATGTCAAGGGCGTTACCACTTCTGGTGTCGTGGCGAAGAGCGGCGAGTTTGTACCGGTGATGGGCTTCGAATGCCGCGGACTCGAGTTGGAGGCGTGGTACCCGACCAAGGGCGCGGTTATCAAAAGCACTGGAGGCACGGTTTGGAAGGATGTAGACTTGAGCGAAGATCCCGATGGATGGTTTGAGTATTGCGAGAACGCGTCAGACAGCGTTGGTATCACGGATATACAGTTTGAGATTCGCAAGCACAAGAGCTAGAGCACGAGACAGTCTCGGGACGGCGACTTGTTTTTAGCTCACTATGCATGTTATACAACGCTAGGATATGATATCGAAACTAAGAAGTGTCAATGATGCCGCACCGAATGCCCCTGACCTTTTGGTACGAAGAATCGCACGACGGCGGTAAACTTCATAAAGATGAATAATCCCGCAAACGCACTCAGTGCAAAAAACATCAACGCCATTAAGTGCCCACTTTTCGCCTGCTTGTACGCCTTGTTCAATTTCTGTTTTATGTCCCGCATAGCCGCGTCGGAGCTGCTAAAATCAATCTCCAAAGCATCGATTAATTGTCCACGTATGCTTGCCTCTTCACCGATTTCGTGGCTCATGCGCTTGAGCAACTTCACCTTGCTTCTCAAGCCATCCACCTCGTCTTCCATGTCAAAATCTCTCGGCATCTGCACTTGGACTTCGGCGTTGTGCGCGTTCGGACGGGACGTGAGTCCGCTGCTCGACGCGCCGTAAGGCGCCGCTGGGCGCGCGTAAGACATGTTGCGACCGTTGCTGTTTGAAGAAGACCGTTGCTGGCCAAACGCTCGCCGTGAGTTCGCGTGACGATGGTGACGCGGGGCAAATGAGACACGTGTGATCAACTCGTGCGCGCGTGGAACGACTTGGCGTCGACGCGTCCGACAGCACGCTGCAGAGTGTGGCGGTCTTTGCGACAGGTGTGCTTATTTGTGCAGCGGGACGTCTTCAGCGATGACTGCGATGATTACGCGCGTGTAATTAATTGGTTAGAACGTGAAGTAAATTGTGTGCTTGCGTATTGAGATGTGTTGTCTACTGTGAAGATTTTCGTCTGTGGTGACTAATCGGAGCGCTGACGCTTGCCGCCGAAATCGAATTCTTCTGGCGCGTCTGTGGGATCGTATTGGTCGTCATCCTCAGCGTCGAAGTCTACTGGCTCTGGAAGGTACGCGTCTTCATCATTTGCGTTATCTTCTCTCTCCACCGCTGGTGGCGGGGCAGATGCGCCGCTTGCGGCTTGCATGGCTACGAATGCCGCAGCTTTCTTCGATGCTTTCATGCGTAGCGTCGCGCACTTGACTGCCATTTGCGTCAATTCTGACATGACGGACTGATCTTGCTTTTGCCGCAGCGCGTCCACACGTTCGAGAGCAGAGCGTAATTTCTTCTCCAAACCGTCGAGCGTCTCCGATGTCGTTTCGATTGCGTTGCGCTTGGCCGCAATGGCGCTTTCTGCACTTTGCAACGCTCTCAATAATGCAGGCGGATCACTCGTTTCATCCAACGCTTTGTCATCTAATAAGTCCTCCTTGACATCAGCTGCGAATCGCTCAGTCGCTTCGTTGAACTCGCGTTCGGCAGTCTCCATCTTGACGAGTAACTTCGCCAACGCAGCATTTTCTCCACTCAGTGCTGGAACCTCCGTCAAGTCGCGCTTGTTCTTCTTGACCGCGACCGAAGGTTCCGCTGGCGCGCGCGCGCTGGGTTTTGCGCCCGCTGCCGTCGTACCTGCGCCATCAGCGCCATCTAACCACGTCGTTACCGGGGCTGAGCCAAACACTTTGCGCTCGTCCCAGATGCGCAAAACTTTCCGCACACGCTCGGCAGTCTTGTCATCACCGCTCGTCGCCACGTCTCGGCACGCTGTCGGCGCTAAGTCGACCATCGCATCTGCCCAGTCTGTGCCTTTTTTCCGCGCATTTTGTACGATATCGCTCGCCAAGTACAAGTACGCCAACTTTTGTTTCGCCGGAGCTCGCGCAAGCTCCTCTGACCACACCAACGCCAACGCTCGCGCATTCTTGCGGTGAAATATGCACCAGTGCGACAATGTCTCTATACTCTGCACGCTAATGTTCAGCGATGCGAGCTTCGTCTTGAACGCGCGGCACGTGTCCGTCATTTTCCCCTGCGTCGATCACTGAAATCAAATCGCTTGTCGCCTACGCAACACGACTACGACGCTATAGTCAAGGGCGACGCGTGCGCGTTGATACAGTTGCACTGTTCGCTCTTTCGCGGCGGCAGTATCCGGTCACACGTCTCGCTCCGTGCACGACGCGTCGATGACTGTCGTCCATTTAGATTTGCATTCTGCACTTTTTGTCCTCAAATCCGCACGCACCATGCGGCGGCGCGTGGCGCATTCCGCGCTCGCGCTCGTGCTCGCGATGTGCGCACTATGTCTTGCGCACGTCGTCGCCGCCGAGGCGCCGAGAGAGGTGCCGTGCGAGTACGCAGCCCGCGTGTGTGGGACAACCATTCGCAATTCAGTGGCTGCCGATGCCAAGCTGTCGCGCGCGCTCGAGGACATGCGGCGCGGTGCGAGGGAAAACGCGGTAGGTCACGGCGCGCGCGTGCTCGCGGGGTATTTTCAAGTGCGTGCGCTCGTGCCGGACATGGCGTTCGCGGAGCTCTTGGCGCTGGGGTGTTGTTTGTACAGCGAAGACGGCGTGTGCGCGCAGGACGTCGTAGAGCGCGAGTCGGCGGTGATGGGAAACGCCTCCGCCGCCGCTGCGGCGAAGAGCTTAGGTGCAGAGTTTTTATTTGCCGCTGGCTCGCACGCCAAGGTAAGCGTGATGCCTGAGGCGGTGATGTTGGCGGGGGAAGCGCGCGCGTGCGCTCCGCCGCCGGGCGCGACGCAGTGCGACGACACGTTAATCGAAATGTATAAGAAGGCAGGGGCAGATGGTGTTGAACTCGGAATAGTTCGTGCTGGGGATGCGTTATTGATGCGTTACGGTGCTGGATTGGCGACGCGGGTTCAAGGTGAGGAAGCGGTGGAGGATTGCGCGGTGGTGACGGGTGGTGACACGATGGACGCGGTCGCGGCGCGTAAATTATTTAAATCGTTGCTCGCATCGAATGCGTTTGATAAGCTCGCGGCAGCGCGTTTGAAGGAATTAGGACGAGCTGAACAGTTATGGCTCGATCCCAAGTATGGCGGTAAGCCCGATCGTTCGTATATACTTGCAGACTTTTTAGTGCAAATGATATCGCGAATGATTGTAGGCGGCGGCGTTGTGCTCGCACTGTACATATTCAGACGTACGCGATGCATACAGTGGACATTCCGAACGCTCATAAAATTGACAATGATTGAGTTCTTCCTAGGTGTGATGAGAAAGATTTCAGGGTTCATCGCGTTTCTTCGAGGACCGTCTGCAAAGAGTGTCGCCGAATGTCGGCAGGCTCGGCGACTCGAGGCGCAGAAGGCGGCGAAGGAGAACGCAAAACATCGCAAACAAACGTAATCGACTTGGCGCGTACTCAAGATGCGTAGGTGCAGTGCACTGTGTAAAACAAACAATGCTAAACGAAAACTGTTGATGTCAAACAGACGAGGGCGGTAGATGCGTGCAACGCGTTTGTCCTCGTCCTCAAAACACTTCTCAATTACAATCCTAGAAATTCGCTAATTCATTGGACGCTCTAGAGCGCCTCTTCTTTGCTCATCAGTCCAGCCTCCTCGAGCACCTTTTCGAAGGTCAAATCATCGTTGAATTGAACCTCAGGGACCTTGTGGTTGAAGTGTAATTCGATTTGGTCCATGATGGCGCGCTCCGAGTCACCCAAAATCAAGTTGAACGCAGCACCCTTGTTTCCGAAGCGACCACTGCGACCGATGCGGTGCAAGTACGTCTCGTAGTTTGGCGATCTCGGGTTGTGGAAGTCAACTGGCATATCGTAGTTGATGACGAGCGTCACTGTGCTTACATCCAAACCGCGCGACAACACATCCGTGGCGATGAGAATCTTGGTCAAACCGTTTCGGAACTCTTGCACTACCCGGTCGCGATCGGAGTGTTCCATTTGACCCTCAATGACCGTGCACTTGTAGCCCGCAGCGTTCATAGATGCGTGCAGACGCCTGGCACCTTCACGCGTGCGCACAAAGATGATAGTTTGGCCGATTTTGTCGCACAAAGGGAAAATTTTCTCCTTGAGCAACACATCCTTGGCTTCAACTGAGCTCACCACAACGCGATGTTGCTTGATGACGTCCAAAGACAACTGCGCAGCCGGAATGAAAATTTGGTTGGCGTTCGGGACAACCTTGGTAGCGAAGCTCTTGACGGCTTCATTGAATGTCGCGCTAAATAACAACACTTGCCATGACTTTGCATTCATGGAGAGGTGCTTCAAAATCTTCGTGCTATCCACGCGGTGTCCGTCGGTAGCCATCATATGGTCAGCTTCGTCAAAGACCAAGATTTTCATGTCGCTACACGCGAGTTGCCGTTCTCGCATCCAACGTAAGATCTTCCCCGGCGTCCCGATGACGGCTTGGTCCACAATCTTGCTTCTGTTCGTGTTATCCCACTTCGGATCAGCCGTAGACGCAATCGTGATTCCCGTGTACTTCCCCATGCGTTCCATCACGCTCACATTCTGTACCACGAGCTCCCGCGTCGGGCAAATCATCAACCCTTGCGGCGCCTTGACGTTTGGATCAATTCTACTCAACATCCCAAGCGTAAAGCACGTCGTCTTCCCACTTCCATTATGCGCCTGGGCAATCAAGTTCCTATGCGGCGGCATCAAAATCAGCGGTAACGTTTCCGCCTGAATCTTCGACGGCTTTTCAAACTTCATCTCCCCGTACAATCCGCGCAAGAGCTCCGCGCTCAATCCCAAATCCTCAAACGACTTTGCGCTCGTATACGGCGTACTCGGATCAACAATCGTCTTCATCACCTCCCCGGCGTGTTCCTCGCGCAAATCCCCAGTCTTCAACGCCAAATCCGGGGCATCCACGACCCCAGCCGGTGTCCCGATCGTCGTCCCGCCCGACGCCGATGTCAACTGCTTGGCGATCGCATCCACCGCATCGGCGTGTGCGCCCGGGTGCACGTCCTCGAATCCCGGCGGCGGCGGCGGGAGCTCATCGCCGTCGTCTTCGGCCCACGTCGGCATGGTCTCTGGCGCGGTGGCGTGTGACGCGCACCGCGCGAGGAATTCGTCGACCTCCTCTGTCCTTCTCTCCTCTCCCTTCCCAAACCCTAGTTTGGCCAATCATGACCACGCGCACATAGGGGGGCTCGCGGATAGCGATGGCTGTCGACGTCAACCTCGCACCGCGTCAATCGTCGACGCCCGTCGGTCGAGCGCGCCGCGTCTCGCTCCGCCCGCCCGGTTCTACATCCGTCGTCGTCGAGCGCCGCTCAAACCTTTCGCGCACGCGCCGTCGTCGTTGACATGTCCGCCGCGCGCGCGCTGGCGTCCTCGGTGGCGTACGGCACCAAGCCCCCGTCGTCGTCATCGTCATCGTCTTCGCGCCGTCGCGGGGCGATGTCGCGCATCGCGCCGGTCGTGCGCGCGGTGGTGACGCCGCCGAAGATGGAAGGGAAGATTTCTGAGCAGCAGCGCCCGGATGTGAACGGGCGGTATGGGGTGTTCGGGGGGAAGTACGTGCCCGAGACGTTGATCCCAGCCCTCGTCGAGCTCGAGAAGGAATACGAGGCGATCAAGACGGATGCGGCGTTCCAAGCGGAATTGAAGCATATTTTGAAGGATTACGTTGGACGTGAAAACCCGTTGTACTTTGCGGAACGATTGACGGAGGAGTTCAAGGATGCGAACGGGAAGGGTCCGCACGTGTACTTGAAGCGCGAAGACCTGAACCACACGGGCGCGCACAAGATTAACAACGCGGTTGGACAAGCGTTGTTGGCGAAGCGCATGGGTAAGAAGCGTATTATCGCTGAAACTGGTGCCGGTCAGCACGGTGTGGCGACGGCGACGGTGTGTGCGCGTTTCGGCCTCGAGTGCATCATTTACATGGGCGCCGCGGATATGGAACGCCAAAAGCTCAACGTGTTCCGTATGCGTTTGCTCGGCGCCACCGTGCGACCGGTGCGTGCGGGTACGGCGACGTTGAAGGACGCGACGAGCGAGGCTATTCGTGATTGGGTGACGAACGTCGAGGACACGCACTACATTTTGGGCTCTGTCGCGGGTCCGCACCCGTACCCGATGATGGTGCGTGACTTCCACGCTATCATTGGTCAAGAAACTAGAGCGCAAGCCATGGAAAAGTGGGGCGGCTTGCCGGACATCCTTGTCGCGTGCGTCGGTGGCGGTTCCAACGCCATGGGTTTGTTCCACGACTTTATTAACGAAGAATCCGTCCGCATTATTGGCGTCGAAGCGGCTGGCGAAGGCATCGGCCCAGGCCAAAAGCACGCGGCGACGTTGACCCTCGGTACGCCGGGTGTGTTGCACGGGTCTTTCTCCTACCTCATTCAAGACAACGAAGGTCAAATCATCGAGCCGCACTCTATTTCCGCCGGTCTTGACTACCCAGGCATTGGCCCCGAGCACGCCTTTTTGAAGGATTTCGGCCGCGCCGAATACCACGCCATCACCGACCAGGAAGCCCTCGATGCCTTCGTGAACGTCTCTCGCTTGGAAGGTATCATCCCGGCTCTCGAAACTTCCCACGCTTTGGCGTACTTGTGGAAGCTTTGCCCGGGTTTGCCGGATGGCACCAAGGTTGTGCTAAACTTTTCCGGTCGCGGCGACAAGGATGTCACCACCGCGGCCAAGTTCTTGAACATTTCTGGCGAAGTCGACGGTTAAACTTACTGTACTAGAAGACATTTCGTTTAGCGCTTTCATTTAATGATTACATTATCGATTACTACTTTTAACACGCACACATACCTCGCGGGCTCGCTGACGCGCGCGACGCCGCTCTGAGCGCTATCCACTTTCTATGCGCTCCGACGCGCTCAACGTCCGCACTTCCGTACGCGCCATGGCGACGGCATCGACGTCTCGCGCCGCACCGCACACCGCATCTGGGACGCCTCGCGCGGGTTCGCGAGCATCGCGCCCGCGATGTCCGCCCCGTCGCGCGCTCGCGACGACGGAACCCGAAGCTTTCAACGAGTTTATAAAAAGCGCAAGCATCCGCTCGCGCGTCGAGCTCGGGTACGGCGACAACGGTCGAGGGTTGTTCACCACCGGCCCCGCGGGATGGAAAGAGATCGAGCTATTGCTCGAGGTGCCGCTGGATGTGTGCATCGTCGCACCCGTGGGTGACGGCGACGCCGCGAGCGAGGATATCACCGCTCGGAAAATTGTCGAGTCTTGGGAGCGTCGCAACGCAACTGTCCCGGAGGGAATTAAAACCATGATGTTTTCGAAATCTGGCGAAGATCGAGAACTAGGCGTGGCGCTTTGGTTGCTATTTGCCGTCCGAGAAGGAGGAAAGGTGTGGGAGGCGTACGGCAAGTGGTTGCCGAAGAAAAGGGAGTTGCCGAGTCTTTTGCTCGCGACGAGCGATGAGCTCGCGATGACCCAAAATGAAGCCATAGTGCAACAAGCTGCCTTTTTGAAGGCCGAAGTTCGTAGAATATTTGATGGGTTAGCGCCTGGTTTAGTACCTGGAAGCGTGACGTTTGAAGATTTGTGTTGGGCGTTTGCCATAGTGAAGTCCCGCGCCATCGCCGCGGAAGTCGGGGCGAATCCTGGGGGTAATGACGATACTGCGGTTGCTGTTCTCGCGCCTTGCGTGGACATGGCAAACCACGTCGACGCTTCGAAAGTGACCGCATTGAAGAAAATTGGAGCGAGCGACGGGGGTGGTTTACGTGGGGCATATTGGCGAGTGATAACTGGTGGAAACATTGAAGGCGGCGGAGGTTCATGTTGCTTGGAAACCAACAGACCTCTCGCAGCCAAGGGTGAGGAAATCACAATCAGCTATGTTCCAGCCGCAGATAACTTGGAGCTGATGATGAGCTACGGGTTTGCCCTTCGTGGCAATCGGAACGATAGGATTAATATACCAATGACAGAAACGACATCGTCACGACTTCGTCTCGGGGCGTTGCGTTACGCCCTCGAAGACGTGGGTCTTATGTCGGCGGCCACTGCAGAAGAAGACATAAGACGCCTTATCGCTATTGTTGGTTCTGCTTGCATCATTCCTCCAGGTGCGAATATTGTCGACGACGACTGGGAGCTTTCTGCCGAAGACGCGGAGAGACAGGTTGGAAACGCTCAAACAATCGCCGAGGCTTGGGAAGACGAGCTCGACGCGTTTCCGACGACTTTGGAAGCTGACGAGGAATTGTTAGAATTGAACGCGAAGTACGACACAGCGTTCGGCCGCGCCGCGCTCTTGTTTCGCATCGAGAGAAAGCGCTTATTAACAGCTGGAATCGACGCCATGTACGAGTACATCAACTGGCTGTATGCCGACAGTGAAGAGGAAGAATCATCTGATTCTTTGCCAGCGGGTATGGCATAAATCTAAAATCACATCACAACGTGAGTATCACTAGCATCGCAGCACAGCGTGCTTTTATTTCGAATCGAAGCCGAAGCCAAGTCAAAGCCTCTAAAATGGAAGTTTCAACAATTTAATCTTCTCCTCCGCTATCCGTGTAAGCCTATCAACCTCTGTCTTCGCGCGCTGAATCGCCACGTCGTGTGTTCCTAATTTCGCCTTTGCAATTTCCAAATCCTTCGTCGCGGCCTCGTTCTCGCGTTCAGCATTTGAAAGCTCCGTGCTCGCGTTGCGTCTGGACGTCTCAGCCTCCTCGTACGCGCTCTTCGCCGCCAAGTACACCTGCCGCGACTGCGCGAATGCCTGATCCGATCGCTTGTAGGCTTCACGCTTCGCCATAAGTGTTTGTTTGATCGAGCTCCACCGCGAGTTGGCGCGCGAGTAATTCGACGTGTCAGTTGCCGCGAGCGCCTTGACTCGCTCGAGCTCCAGCTCAGACGCCCTGAGCGCGGTTTCCGCGCGGTATATCTCCATGGACGACGGCGCAAAGTACGCGCCGGCGGCGGCGGCGACACCAGCGACGGATAATCCAAGTGCGCGAGCCGGAGTTGACATCGTGAGGTGCGGGCTGCGAAGTGCGGTAGATATCAAAACAGAAACAACAAGACAATACATGTGAGCTAAGCTATGGCTATGCGCATCGCGCGTCGCGCGCCGCGCGCCGCGGCGCGACGTAACTATTGTACCTACGTGGCTAATTCTAATGTATCTTCGGCGCGATTGGATTCAGCGCGCTCGAGGCGTCTTTCATGGTCCAAAAAGGGGCTCGAAGTCAGCGAAGTTTCTGAAGGGAACATCTTGTCGCAACGTGCGAAAGGCTTCCAAATCATCCGCGGTGACGATACTAATGACAATCTCTCTACGCCGAGGGCGAAATTGTGGCAGAAAATTGTGGCGGTCATCTGCATCGTTTGCGAATACATTAGCCGCGCGACTTCGATATTTCGCCATCGACGAAGGAAAGTCATAATTAATAAGCACCTCCGTATTCGTCGGCGCCTCACCGTCGCGTACATTTGGCCCGCACCCGTCGCTTGTCACGCACACGCGCATCCATCTATTGTCCTCGTCGTGTGCGCGCGCGAGCCATTCTTCGTACTCGCGCACCCACACAAAGTCTGCCATCTCGGTCGTCGACGCGAACAGCGCAATCTTGCTCTCATCGCAGCCCGGCGTTCGCTGCGTGAGCTCCACACACACATCCATCGCCGACCGATCGTTCACGTACACCGTATACGACAACAATGCGTATTTTAAGCGAGACGCAATCATACAAAACGTCATCTGTACGCGCTCGCATGACAAACGCACGCTCGTCAGTTCAGTGCTCAACTAAGAAACAACATAAAGCGCAATCATCACGTTCAGCGCATCTCTGGCGCTCGCGCACGCACCATGCGCTCTTTCGCGCACCCGATGGCGATGTAATAGTGTTCTCTGGTGATTTTCCCGCGCCCAGACGACATCGTTCGCGTCCGGGCGAGACGTGTCGCGCGTGTCCCCAGCAGCACACTGCGTGCGTAGTTTTGACGCGTCGGCGGCGTACAGCGTCACTTTCGCACTCGCGCGCCAGCGTCACGTGATCCCGAGTCTCTCGCGCGCGATGAACGCGTTGGAAGAAAAGCAAGAAGCCGTCAACCAAGCCGGCGCGCAAGTGCGCGCGCTCAAGGCGCAAGGCGCGGCGCAAGACGAGATTACCGCCGCGATCGATGCGCTCAAGCAGCTCAAGGTTTCCCTCGAAGCCGAGCTCACGGCGTTGAAGGAAGCCGGGAACGTCGAGGCGAAGGCAAAGGAAGAGTTCCGAGCAAAGTTATCTACGCTCTTGGAAGGACGTATGTTTTATGTGCCGTCGTTTAAGATTTATGGAGGTGTCGCGGGGTTGTACGATTACGGTCCGCCGGGGTGCGCGGTGAAGGCGAACGTGCAGCAGTTCTGGAGACAGCATTTCGTCTTGGAAGAGAGCATGTTGGAGTTGGAGTGTCCCGCGGTAACGCCGGAAGCGGTGCTCAGAGCTTCAGGGTGAGTTTGATTGTTTTACTGACGCGCACGCGCTCGTCGCGAGCGACTTATCCGCCGGCTGTCGGCTCGGAAAGACCCGTGAAGAATAAACTAAGTTCCAGCTATCGCTGAATGTACAGTGATTACAAAACTTATTATACTATGCTGAGGTCTTTTTGCGAACGCGTGGCGTGCGGTGTTTGAGCAGCGTACGCGAATGTGAGTTGACTGACATGGTGATGTTTTTCTTTTTCGCGTTTCATCTCAGGCACGTCGAAAAGTTCACCGACTTGATGGTGAACGATGTCGTCACCAAGGATTGCTACCGGGCCGATCACTTGCTCGGTGATCGCGTGGAAGAATTGTTGAAGGACCCGATGCTCAAAGCCGATCGTCGCCGCGAATTGGAGGATATGCAGGCGCGCATCGACGAATTTAACCCCGAGCAAATGGCCGAGGCGTTGAAGAACACTGAAACCAAGGCACCGACAACGAATAATGATTTGTGCGAGCCGTACCCGTTCAACCTGATGTTCCCGACGCAAATCGGCCCGTCTGGCGCAGTGAAGGGTTTCTTGCGCCCCGAAACGGCCCAAGGTATCTTTGTCAACTTTAGAGACTTGCTCTATTACAATGGCGGCAAGCTTCCATTTGCCGCCGCGCAAATCGGCCAAAGTTTCCGGAATGAAATCGCACCTCGTGCGGGTCTTTTGCGCGTGCGCGAATTCACGCAAGCGGAAATCGAGCACTTTGTGCACCCTGACCACAAGAACCATCCGCGTTTCGTTGAAGTTGCGGACACCGTGCTCAACTTGTTTAGCCAAGACGCGCAGTTGGGCGAAGTGAAGAAGCCATTCTTGATGACCGTCGGCGAAGCCGTGTCAAAGGGTATCATCGCGAATGAAACGTTGGGATATTTCATTGCGCGATGCCACTTGTTCTTGTTGCAAATCGGTATTGACACCACGCGTTTGCGCTTCCGTCAACACTTGAAGCACGAAATGGCGCACTACGCCGCCGACTGCTGGGACGCTGAAATCCAATGCTCGTACGGTTGGATCGAGTGCGTTGGCCTCGCGGATCGTTCGGCGTTTGACTTGAAAGCGCACAGCGAAAAGTCCAACGTCGAGTTGGTGGCGTACGAGCGATATGCTGAACCGATTCAAGAGGAAATCGTTGAAGTCACGCCGAACAAGCAAGCGATTGGTAAAGCGTTTAAGCGCGACGCCAAGGCGGTGACTGACGCACTTGCTGCGTTGAACGAGGCCGACGCATTCGCCTTGCGCGACGCAATCGAGGCGAACGGCGCGGCACCTTTGCAAACCGAAAGCGGTGAAATGCAAATCATTACTGGTATGGTCACCGTCGAGCGCGTGACGAAGACGGTGAATGGTCGCAACTACACGCCATCCGTTATCGAACCGTCTTTTGGTATCGGCCGCATCATGTACTGCATGTTTGAGCACGCCTTTTACATTCGCCCGGATGACGAACAGAAGACCGTGCTCAAGCTCACCCCAGTCGTCGCCCCAATCAAGGCGACTATTTTCCCGCTCGTGAACGACTCCGCGTTGAACGAGTTGTCCGTCGCGATGAACAAGTCGTTGACGTCCAACGGCATCAGCGCCAAGCTCGACACCACTGCCATCTCCATCGGTAAGCGCTACGCGCGCACTGACGAGCTCGGCGTCCCATTCGCCGTCACCGTCGATCACCGTTCCATCACTGACGGTACCGTCACCGTGCGTGAGCGTGATTCATGCGACCAAGTGCGCGTCCCCATTCCTCGAGTCCCCGAACTCCTTCGCGTCTTGTGCGCGATGACTGAAGATTGGGCCACCGCGACCGCGAGCTTTGAAAAGCAAGCCGTGGCGTCCGACGAGGCATAAACATCCCTCGCTCTTCTATATCCACGATAGCACTAGTAACATTTATATCACAACGATATCTGCCTCAAATTATGCAAGGCGGTGGACGCTCGGCTCCCTGCGACGAGCCCGCGTCTACAGCTTTATCCCGTCATAACCACACACGCATCGTTAACGCGCGCGCGTGCGCCTGAGCAAAGGCATGCACGCGACATCGACACACGCGCCGGCAGCGCCTGGCGTGACGGCGGCGATGCGTGCGCGACGCCACAGCGTGAGGCCCGCGACGACGCGCCCTGGGTGCACCCCTGTGCGACCTCGCGCGCACGCGCGGACGCGCCGAGCGGCGGCGAAAGCGCGATCGACGGCGTCAGACGCGCAGAAGAGAACAGGTTCGATCACGCGTGCGATCGCAGAACCGCCCATGAGCGCGGCATCGTCGTCAAACGACGGCGAAACGTCTGCTGACGTCGATGGGGCGTTTACGGCAAAGTCGACGAGCGTGCGACCGACGGGGACGATCGTGCGAGGCGGTGGCGACGGGGAAGTACCCATGGATGATTCACAACGCGTTGCGGCGTCGAGGAGCGATGCACCACTGCGATACGACCCTGAGCGGAGCGCAAGAGAGTTTGGGAAGGATCCGGCGCGCGTGGCGTTACGGGCGGCGGAAATTGCGGCGACGCTGAGCTCTTTTGGCGTAAGCGTAGCGTTAGATTACCAGTCAGACTCGATTGAAAAGAACGCTAAGCAGCGCGCGCGGGAGCTGAGAGAGAAGTTGACGAAGCTTGGACCGGCGTTTGTGAAGGTTGGACAGGCGTTGAGTACACGGCCGGATTTGTTGCCGACGCAATACTTGGAAGAGTTGAGCTCGCTGCAGGATGCGTTGCCGACGTTTCAGGATGCTGATGCGTTTGCGTTGGTGGAGAAGGAGCTCGGTCGGCCGTTAGATTCAATGTTTGAACGAATCTCGCCGAGTCCCATTGCGGCGGCGAGTTTGGGTCAAGTGTACAAGGCGGTGACGAAGGAGGGAAAAGATGTCGCGCTCAAGGTACAACGTCCGAGCATCTCCTCTGGTTTAGATTTAGATTTCTACCTCATAAGATCTGGTGCGGTGGTTATCGACAAGATTGTGACGTCGTTGAATACGTCTATTGTAGAGTTGGTTGATGAGTTTGCGGTGCGCGTATTTCAAGAGTTGGATTACGTACAAGAAGGGCGCAATGCCGAGAGATTCGCTCGTTTATATGGTGACCGCCCAGACATTGTGGTGCCTTCAATCGAGTGGCAGTACACGAGCCCGCGCGTGATTACCATGGAATGGATTGAAGGTACAAAGTTGAGCGACCAAGAATCGCTCACCGCGCAAGGTTTGGATGTCCTCAAGCTTGTGGATTCCGGCATTCAATGCTCGCTAAGACAGCTGTTGGAGTTTGGCTACTTCCATGCCGATCCTCACCCTGGTAACTTGTTGGCTACGCGTGACGGTCGGTTGGCGTTTTTAGACTTTGGTATGATGAGTGAAATGCCAGAAAGCGCGCGATACGCCATCATCGATCATGTTGTTCACTTGGTAAATCGCGACTACGTCGAGATGGCAAACGATTATTACGCATTGGAATTTTTGGATGAAAGTGTAGACGTCACTCCCATTGTTCCCGCGCTTGCAGAGTTTTTCGATGACGTTTTGGAAGCTACGGTTGAAGAGCTCAACTTCAAAACAATCACCGACGGGCTCGGCGCGGTGCTCTACAAGTACCCGTTCAATGTTCCCGGGTATTACGCTCTCATTCTTCGTTCACTTACTGTTCTCGAAGGTTTAGCTCTGAGCACTGACCCGAAATTCAAGGTGCTCGCGAAGGCTTACCCGTACATGGCTCGCCGTTTGCTCACCGACCCGCGTCCGGAGTTGCGTAAATCGTTTGCTGAATTGCTCTTCAAGGATGGTCAATTTAGATGGAACCGTCTCGAAAATTTGTTGCGCGAAGGTCGTAAGAGCGATGATTACAACGCTGCGGGTGTCATTCCACCACTCATTGAACTTGCGATTGGCGAGGACAAGCCTGGTGAAGAGAAGAACATACTGCGTCCACTCATCGAAGCGGAAACCGTCAAGGTTTTAGAAGCCATTCTTCTCGGCGGCGCCATGGAAGGTGCCCGATCGGATGCTTTAGCCCCAATCATTGCCGCGCTCCCCGAGCAATTCCGCGCGCTTCCGCCTCTCACCATGGGCAGCGCAAAGCAAGAGAAAAAACTCATGGAGAAGCGCGATCAAGTTTTGCGCGTCGTCGAATTACTCTCCTCAAGCAAAGGTTTTGACCCGCAGGCATTACAACCGTTCGCCGAAGCATTACGCAAACCCAGCGCCAGTGTTTTCGTCCAACACGTCGCCGGTGGTCTCGCCGAACGTGTCGCCGCGCGCATGGTTAATGTCTTCCTTTTGAGCCAGGATGCCGCCGCCGCGAAACCCGCGAGCGCGTCGTCATCCGCCGCGAGCGCCACCGCAAACGCTCGCGCCGCATCCGCGCGCTTCTGGTAGACAACACATACATCACATTATTTATCGCCGTCTTTAGTTTTCACCCTCATCAGTACATTTCTTCGCGTTGTAACAATGCCGCATTTCACGTTTACCGGTACGCTCAAAAGTCGACTTCGAAAAGGTGTCCCGGGACAAGCCGTTACGCCTGAATTCACGCACACTTCATTCGCCCGCGCGCCACACCTCGCGCACTGCGCGCCGCGCACATGTCACAACCAAAGAACACATCACTTGCGGTCGATGCGACGCCGCAGTCCAAGCCGCAGCCGTCGCGAGAGAGAGATGCGCGCCGCGAAAAAGCCGCGGTGACGACCACCTCAACGGTGATGATTACCGACCTCGAACGACGTGCGCTGCAGTTACCGGCGTCGGTACCGACGGCGTACGCGCCATTGGACGTGGCAGAAGCGAATGTCGCGTGCGTGCGCGCGGCGAGAGCGGGAACGTCGCGCGCGGATAGGGTTGGACGGTACATTGCGAGAGAGGAGGCGACGCGCGCGGCGAGAGCGCACGCGGAGAGCGACGCTGCGCCGAACGTTCTGGTGTTAGAAGGCGACCGTGGGGCGGGGATGTCGTCAGTGTTGAGTGCATACGTGCTAGAGTTACACGAGCGCGTGCAGGCGATGATGGAGCATGAAGATACGACTGGTAAAAAGTTGAGCGAGAAGAAGCCATACGTGGTGCACGTCACCGGCGGCGGTCCCGCGGCGAGGGAATTCGATTTAAAGCACCTGCTATGGATGACGTGCGCGCGCATGGCAAAGGATAATGGGTCGAACCGGTCGTTCGTTGGAATGCCGCAGACGGCAGATGAGGCGCCGCGAGTATTTTATGAAATGATTGAGGAAATTGCGTTGGACCAGTCACGCATCGTCGTCGTCGTCATCGATGAACTAGATGAAGTTGATGGTCTAGGGCACGTGAAAATGTCTGAATGGCTACCGGCGACGATGCCGAGCGATATTCGCGTGATTATAGGTGTGCGAACTCGAGGTAAGGCGACGAACTATCTATCGGGTGGGGGCGAACATGCGGCGAGGATTGTGAAGAAGCACCTTTCGCATCTCAACGCAAAGGAGAAACGCTCCTTGGCGCACGCGCTGTTTAACGACTCGAGCGAGACAATCATCACGGGGCATATCTTTGCAAATATTACCTCGCACAAGGATGCGGGATTGCCCGAATACTTGTACCTCGCCGCGCACGAGTTGCGTCGGCGGGTGAGGAATGGACAACGCAGACCAGACGCGCCGCTGAATGTTGATTCTGAGCTGCGTTATTTGCCCCAAACGTGCGAAGAGCTCGTGAGTGCGGTCTTTGAGGACTTGCAAATTATTTACGGCTTCGAAACTGTTCGTCAGTGCATGATATTGATCGAATCATCGCGAAATGGTGTGACGCCCGCTGAACTGGCTGATATCACCCAACTTTCCAAAGACATGGCACTCGCGCTCAGTGATGACATTTCACACATGTGCTGGTGTTATGAATCTGGCATGATATTTGATTGCGTTCCGAAATATGCGTTGGTGTTAAGATCATCATATGTTATCGACTACATTCGCAGCGCGTACTGCAGTACCAAAAGCGTAGTCGACAAAGTACAAAGAGATGCGGCGTTATATTTTTTACGTAAAGTGCACGCCAGTCAACAAGACTTTCAATCAAGGGATGTTCTCGAGGTGTTGCATTTCATGCGCAACGGATCTTGGGCCGGTTCGCAAGAAGTCTTGTTTGGCTACATGACGGACTTGCACTTGATACAGTTCATGTGGAAAGGAGGATACAAGTCTGATTTGCTGCGTTGTTGGCACGCGGTCACCGTAGCGACGGATAAATCTGGTCGAGACGCCGCGCAAGTCCTCACTGGGAAATTAATGAACATGAACAATCGCATGGCTGATAACCTGGCAGAGCACGCATCGGACTTTTTTATGTGGATTCGTGATTATCCCCAAGTTATTACGATGTTGGAAATCGTATGCAACAGACCAAATTCAGCGCACAATTACACCGTGTCGTTGAACACCAAGTACGGTCGCGCGTTACGTTACATGTCAGACTGGAGCAAATCGATCACCGCGCTCAAATTGGCGTACTCTTTCGAAAGTTCCAACTTTAATGGGAACACGCCTCTGGGATCGAGCGTGAGAAACGAGCTTTCTTTGAGTCTCGCGCGTACAAACATGGATGAACTGACGCTCGACAGTCACGGCTTTAAAGGCTCGAGAGATGAAGTCAAAGCTGCCATCAACGAGGCTCTTGAATCCGCAAAGGCGTCAGTTGCGTCATGGAAATTATGTCATGAAGAAGAATCTGATGGTTTCAAATATTTAACTTCCGCCATGATGAACGTTGCGGTGCTGTACGGCCTCAGTGGAGATCACGCCGCAGAAGCCAAAGCTCATGAAACGTTACTCGCCGATCTTGAAGCCAAATTTGGCCCTGATCATCGCGCAATTTACGTCCAAACAAAGCACATGGCTTCCATGTACGCCAAGAATAAAGAATGGGAAAAAGCTGAACTATGCGTGGAACAAATGCTTTCATACGCCGTAGACGTGTTTCCCGAGGATTCGCTTGAATTGCTCAACAATTTGCTCACGCTCGCAGACTTGTACTCTGACAAGAGAGACTTTGCCAACGCAGCAGAAATATACGACGAGGTGTTGGGTAAACTTGAGGGTATCGTTGATGACGAAAGTGAAATGTTAGCCAATGTATGCGGCAAGACCGCGCATGCCGCGCACGCGTTGCGCAAGGATGACGCGGCGAAAAAAATGTTCATCCGCGCGCTCGAAATCACCACGAAGCGCTATGGCAAAATGTATCGAGGCGTCGCGCGTCGCATGATGGATTTAGCGGCGTTCCACGGCGATATCAAGAACAACGACCAAGCAAAAGCACTGTACACGCGTGCGATGGAAATTGAGGCGCACACGTTGGGCAATGATCATCCAGACTTGGCGGTCATCGCCATCGCGCTCGCCAAGACGCACAAAAACAGCGGAAATGAAAAGAGTGCGATTAATTTCTGCCGACAAGCCGAGCGATGGCTGCGTTCAGCTGACCAAGATGACTACCCTGATCTTGCCAAGCATCTTCATGCGCTTGCAATCTTGTATAAGGATATGAATCACTTTGAAAAGACGGAGGCGTTGTACGCTCAAGCGCTCACCACCGCCGAGCGGGACTATTTCAGACAAGATGATTTCTTCCAGTACACTTTAAGCCTTGCGGAATTGTACAAGGTACAAACGAAATGGCAAAAGGCACGGCGATACTATGAACAAGCGCTAGAGACAGCGGATGCAAAATTTGGACCGAAGCATCTCGAAATCGCGCGCCGGTGCGTCGACCTTGGCGAAACGTTGCTTGAATTGCAGTTGTTCGCCGAAGCCAAACCTTTGTTTATTCGCGCGCGAGACATTCGACAAAAAGTTCTGGGACATAGTCATTTGGACACTAAGGCGTGTGTTGATGTGATTCAAGTCATCATGGAACACCTCGATGAAGGAAATGTGGCGAAGACGGAGTTGAAGCGTGAAAAGACAGTCGATGAAGTGTCCACGCCCGCGGACGCAATCGCGCCCGCAATCACGCCCGCGCCTGGGACGATTGAAGCGCAGAAGAAAGAGCTTTCACCAGCACCAGAGTCAACGTCTAAGAGTGCGAAAACTGCAGACGCTTCCGAATTCAATCACAAGTCAAGTGCCATAGATGCAGTGCAGCGTGCAATTGACAAGGTTGCCGAACTCACAAAACTCGAGCGCGAGGATGAACGACGGGTCTCCGCGGAGCGAGCCGTGAGGGCTCAATCGCCGAAGCGGCCTCCTGCAGAAGAAACGAAAGAAAAGAAAGATATGCGCACGGGATCTTCAACCTCCGGAGAGACTGAAAAGCAAGCGAAAGGTATTAAAGTCGAGCGAAATGTCAAAGAGATTCCAACGCAATTAGAAGAGGAAAAGCGCACGCAGCCGAAAACTATCGCCGCGTCCGTTGTGGAGGATGATATAGGGAACCTGGATGGATTCTTATCTGAATTCGTCGAATATTTAGGACATCGTCAGTACAAGTTCAAACTCGATGGAAAAGTGCTCACACGGTTCAGTCTCGTGCGAGCGCACGTGGAGAAGAACTTTAGAAGTGAATGTCAGCGTTGGAGCCGTGGCGAACGCATACAACTTCGAGCTCCAGAAACCGTCGAGGTTGTCTTCGAAAAGCCTTTGCCACTAGAACCAAAAAGTAAGGTAAATCTGCCAAGACAAGTACAGGCAGAGACACCAGCGTTGTATGCGAAATCGCCAATCGTGGAGTCGCCGCAATCTGAAAACACAGCACCGTTCGAAACGGCAATCAAACCAGTCAACGGGCGACAACGACAACTCGATGCGATTCATCAACCCAATATGAATACGCCCGGGGCGGAGACACCGCAATCACGTCTAGTCATGGAACATGTCGAGCCGTCGAATGAAGTTGCAACCGTTTCGATGAAACAGTACGAGTACACCGTGGCGAAGATTGATTCGCTTGAAAAGCAACTCGCCGAGATGCGTGAAATGATGCAACGTCTTTTATACGAACGACAGTTCACCGTTCCGTATGGTTACATCCCTCCTGACTATGCGCGCTACGGTCAAGGGTTTATCCGTGGTGAAGGATTCGCTCACGGTGGAGCGCCCCAGAACTCGCAGTACACTCTGGCCACAGGTCACACACCGCCGCCACCGCCGCCACCAACATCACAATATCCGCAAGAAACAACTCACCAACGGCCAACGGAATCTGATCCGATCAACGAGGTGCCGCCTACTCGATCTCCAGATCGAGTAGAGATGATGGCTGCACCAGCGCCATCGACGTTCAGTACGGCGCAAGCGAAAGGGATTGAAAATGGACAAAATGGAGGACGTCGATTGTTTCGCTTTGGTGATGCTGACGCGGCAGCCTCCAATGCGCCGTCGACAAAGCCACCACTTGCAAGAGTGTCACTCTCACCGAGAACATTGAAGAATAAATTGACACCGAGTGAAATGGCTCTCGATGTCTTCATGAAGCACTCGACGGACAACGTCGGTCACCGTCGCATTTGTTGCCGACTCGACGGTGTCACTTTAAGTACGCCAACGCTCATGCGCGCCCACTACGAGAGATGTCACATGGCAGACGCGTCAGCTTGGTTTGCCACGTTCCAGGGCTAATAAACATAGATAGCACATCGGATCGGCGTTCAACGTCGCCGTCCATTGTATTGTAACTTCAGTCCAACAGCGTTTATATTTTGTACGTGTCCACACAAACCACCACGAGCGCGCCATGTCTTCTCGCGCGCGTCTCACCCTCCTCGCCCGCCAGCGCGCGCAAATGTACGCGCACGAGCATGTTCGCGCACTCGTTTCGACCTCCGAGCGATGCAGCGTTGACCACGCGTCCCTGCGCGTCTCGCCCAAACAGCTGACTCGACATTTGTGGACGACATCTACGCCGGCGCCAGTGTCATCCATCGCGCGCGCGCGCGATTGGTGCGTCGAAATTACATTGACGCGTGCGACTCGCGCGCTCGATTCAGCGCGACGTTCATATAGCAAGAAAAAGAAAGGGAAAGGTGGGAAGAAGGACACCGTCGCCGTCGTCGCTGAAGATGTTTCGAGCGACGAGGAGGACGGCAGCGAAGACGATGGCGAAGACGGCGATGGTGCAATCGAATACGACCCAAAAGTTTGGAAGAGGTAAGGATGTCAGTGCAACGCGCGCTCGATTTCGCGACCTCGTTATGGTTTCCACGAATACTGACGAGTCTCGTTTCGCCGACGCGTAGCAAGTTTGAGGGCGCAACGCACGCGCTCACCGAGGATTTAGCACAACTTAGAACTTCACGCGCGTCAGCGGGGATGATTGACCATATTATGGTTGATGTATACGGCGAATCGACGCCATTGTCGCAATTGGCGACGATTACAGCGCCAAACGCGCAGACGCTTTCGGTGACGCTCTACGACGCGTCCACCGCTTCGGCGGTTGAAAAGGCTATCATGAACTCCCCACTTGGCCTGGTGCCGAGATCATCGAGCGATGGTATGATTGTCCCAATTCCGACAATGACGCAAGACACGCGCAAAGAAGTGAGCAAACTCGCGAGCAAACTCGCCGAAAACGCGAAAATTGCCGCGCGCAACATTCGGCATCGAGCGCTCAAGCACATCAAGCGCGCCGCCATGCCCGAAGATGATCAAAAGCGCGCTGAAAAGTACTTGCAGAGCATGACGGATGACACGATTGCCGTCATCACCAAACTCTGCGCGGCGAAAGACAAGGAGATTATGTCGCTGTAAACTAATCCCAAAAAAGATGCTCTATCCACAACCGCCAGCTGACCCACACACGTCGTCGCATTATGCTCACCCGCACGCAGACGCTCGGTGCGGCGCCTAGCAGGCGTGCGTCGAAGACGCCGCGTCGTCGCACGCGCGCTGGGCCTGTCGTGCGCGCCGCGCGCGGCGATGCGTACACGTTCGCGCCCGCGCGGGACGCCAGTGCAACTGTTCAAGCCACCTTGCTCCCTGGCGTCGCGCTGCCGCCCGCGCAAGCCGTGGCGTTCAACACGGGGTTAATTTTAGGCATCCCGTGGGCGCTGATGAAAATTGCGCGCGACATTCGCGCGCAGAACATCGCCGAAAGACGACGAGCGTCTTTGGCACCAGTCAAGTCGAGAATATCCGACGCGCTCGACGGTCGCCGCGCGGGACGCGAACGTGCAGCGAAAATCGCGCCACCGACGCCACGCGAGCGACGCGCGGCGGCGAATACGACGGATGTGCCTATTTTTTCGAACGTCAAGCGCGAGGTGAATATAAAGCCGAGGGGGGCGGCGCCGGCGGAGTCGCGAGCTCCGGCGCGGCCGCGACGCGCGACGGCGCCAGCTCCGACGCCGATGCGACGCGCGACGGCACCCGTGGCGGTGAAGAAAGGACCGATAGTGAAGGTTACGTTAGCCGTACAGTGTTCACTTCCAGAAGGGGTGATTTTAGGGGTGGTTGGGGATGATGAGGCGCTGCGCGCGCCGTTGGCGTTGCGCCGCGTGGGCGCCGACCGGTGGCAAGTCGTAGCAGATATCGGCTCTGGCGAACTGCGTTATTCCTACGTCGCCATGCGTGGGGACAAAATCGTTCGCGAAGAAGGTCCGGAGCGCCTTCAGCGAATTAGCTCTGCGGGTGGTCCGCCGCTCATCATCGAAAAGAACGCGCCAGCGTTCAAATGACGTCCGCGACGTTCTTCATAGCTCAGAGACACGTCGACAAGGCCACACGACGAGAGACGATTGATGTTCTAGTACTATACATACTGCAATTACATGCCGCTACATAATTTGCTACAGGTGCTACGATAATACTATACGCTAACCGATCAATCCTCCGCGTTTGGGATATCGCCCTCTCGATTTCGGTTGCGACGACTTGCCTTGCCGCGACCGCCGCGAGCGAAAGGCGTCATCCTTAATCTCCGTAGCGTCGAACGCGTCGGCGTTTGGCATTATGTTTTTGTGAGAAAATATCGAACACCGCGCCTCTGATGATTCTGCATCAGGGGCGACGACGACGACCCCTGGAGATCCGCACACGCGGGCGAAACAACCGACATTGACATCGGTTGAAAACGCTCCTCGTTGCGCGCGAGCTCGCGGACGCAAAATCGACACGACAGAGTGTCGCGTCGCGTCGCCCGCGACCCATCGATCTTGTCGTCGCGACGGACCGAATACTTTGCGTATGTCAAACACACTCACGCCAGGATCGCCTGGATTTGACATCCACAACGCGTAGTCTTCTAAATCGATGCAACTCGACTGCTCCGCCGCCGCGTCAGCCTTGCATTCAAAATGTGAATGAAACGTCGCGACTATTTGCTCTTGCGGGTAACCGCGTCGATCCCACATCAACGCACCGACGCCCCGCACGACGGTCGCAATTAATGGTCCATTTACCGCGATTGCCGTGATTGCGGACGTGCCTCGACAGTATTCAGGAAGCGACAGCGTATCTACAAAAGAGGCGCGATTCAAATCGACGCCGACGACTTTGTCGAACATCGTGCCCGCCCACATGCGCGACGTCGCACCCGTGAATGTTCGATGCCTTCCTTGATACGAGTTACCGCCGAACATTGACAGACACGTCACGCCGCCGCGGTGTTCACCTCCGGCCAAATCAGACAGTGAAACCGACGTCACGCTCACGACTTCGTCCGTGTCCCAAATCTCGATATCCTGCGCGCTCGCGCTCGCTACTGCGACGAGTGACGTCGCCGGGATGCCGCAGAGCGCGGAAATGGCGCCATCGTTTGCGATTGCGTGCGCGCGCTTTTGAACATATTCCAAAGTGTCGCTCTTCCAAATGCGCAGCCGACCTCCGTCGTCTCCAGCAACAATGCTCGCTTCGTTCACCGCGAGCGCGGTAAGCCCACGTTTAGATGATGATTTCTTTTCCACCGACATTGACGCCAGTCGCCCGCCAGCTTCTCCACCGGCGTCTCCGCGCGCTCCAGCTCCATGGTACCATAGCTTGACCTTTTCGCGATCGAACGTCGTCACCGTAGTTTCGTCGGCAATCATTCCGCGAACGAAACTCGGACCGACGCCGTAGTCGTTTGGCTTAGCGTGCTGAACCTGACCGAGGTGCGCGCGGTCGAACCAGCGCTCGCTCGTCACGTATGAAATCATCATTTCGCGTTCCGCGCCCGCGGCGTCGTCCGATGCGCGCCTACCAAACATCGACTGATAGCGGCAATCGCGCACGTACGCGCTGTGCCAAAGCACGAATAGCGATTTACACGTTGCCGCTAATTTTACGCTGTCTCGCAACGACGAAATCTCAAAAATTCGCGCCCAAACTTCCTGGGGAAGCGCGTCGAACGCGTCCACATCCAAAGCGGCTGAAACCTTCAAGGCGCTAGAAAACGCCCGCGTCGTAGACGACGTCACCTCGTCCTCATCTCCCCGCTCGCGTCGCCAATACACAGAACGTCCATCACCATCGCGTACGACGTCAATATCCTTTAAACGGCTGTCGCCCGACGTGAATTCCTCGACGCGCGCGACGGCGCCGCACGCGAGCTCAACAACCACGTCACAGTTTTCGCATCCGCTGGCGATATCGAGCACGCGCACCAACTTTCGCATCGCCATAGCTTCGCTCGCACGCGTGTTCGACTCTTTCGAATGCGAGTTTTCGCTCGAGCTCGCCGCCGCCGGCGTCGCTTGCGTGTTTCGTCGCGCGTTCTGCTGCCTATTTCGCATAGCTTTGGCGCGCGCTCTTTGGTCCTTTCCACTCGACCCGGGCGCCCATTTGAGCGATGGCGACGACGAAATGACGGCGGACTCTTCATCGTCGTCGTCGTTTGAGGTGTCGGACGCGATGGCGCGGCGGGATCGCGCCATGTCCGCGACGCGCCCGCCGAAAAGCACCGAGTCGCGCGCCGGCGTCTGACGTGGTTGAAAGCCTGGTTTTGTACACACATTCAAACAATATATTCACAAGCAGTAATGCGCAACGTTCGTGAGCTATATCCTATACATCAACGACAACGACAAAGGTCCGGTCTCTATGCATCGCGCTCACCGCTTGAGCGCGGAGATTCGATCGCACAATTCATTAAACGCGCCGACAGCCGCTTTCCTGTCGGCGCGCACGACGGCGCACCCGTGCGACTCCACGGCATCAAGCTTGAGCAACGCGCGCTCGCACTGCTCATTCAAAAATAACAACTTTTGCTGCGTCGCTTTTGCGCCGAGCGCGCTCGCATCGTCGCGAATGCGCTCGATCGCGGCGACGTCTTCCGCGAACGCGAGCGATGTCTCGTACGTCGCGGCGATGGCGTCGCGCGATGCCTCAATCGCCGCATTCTCGCCGCCACCACCTCGCTCGACGCCACCGCAATCACCCATGGTGTCATGTTCGTTGACTGTCGTCTCGAGCGCGGCACGTCGCCATCGCTCGCCTCGTTCGGCGCGCGTCTCCTCGAGCTCCTCCTCCAACCGTCGCCTCGCGTCCGCCTTGGACGCCGGATTAGGCAGCAGCGCCACCTTGGCGGTCGATGCCTTGATGACATCTCCTATGGTCTCGTCGTCACCGCGCACTTTGCCGCGATAATGCGTGCGATAGTCGCTGGACGGCACGCCCGCTGCCTCGCACGCGACGCGGTGGAGTTCGCGAAACGTCGCGTCGAGCGGCAGGCGCACGGACGCCGGCGCGCGCGCGCGCGAATTGGCGAGACCGACGTGCACGAGGACGTTCATATGCGAAATGTTGCGCCGGGCGCCAGATGCGCGCGCACGTCGATGTGTGGCGTTGCAAAAATGTAAAGTTACACGCGAGAGAGCTGTGTGTGCGAAAGAATGTATAACGCGTACGCTATGGATGTACGCGCGCAAAATCAACGACGACCCGGTGGAATGAATGCCGGGGCGTCAGGGCGCAATACGCCGTTGAGACTTGAATATGGAATGGGACGCGGAGGAAGGGTGACGGAAGGCGGGCGACGCGGCGACGTCGAGTCCCGATGTTTGTCCTCATCCTCGGAAAACTCCAATTCGTCTTCGCTTTGTTCGCGCGTCGTTGCGCTCGCGCTATCGGCGTCTTCATCGTCGGCGTCGGCATGTTTACCTCGCGTCGGTGATGATGTTGTCTTCACTTCGAGCTTGGCCATGGCTTCTTCCATAAACGACGACACAAAAGTGAAACCCATGAATTTTTGTTGGTCGCCCGACACGGGCGTCGCGGCGACGGAATCCACGGCTGGGACATCCGTCCATCTCGCGTCGAAATTTGCGGTGCAGTTTTTGCCTTGTACATCGGGTTTGTAGGGTGGAGGAATCGCCTTGGCTTCAATCTTGGCCCAATCTACGCCTTTAAAGTACTTGTGTCCTTTGACATCCGCCGTGCCATTCGCGCCGTGGCCGAGGCGCACCGTCGGCTCCTTGGTGAGTAAGCCCTTAATCAACCCCACGGCATCGGGAAGAAAGTAGTTTGGTACCTTGACCTTGTCGCTACAAATTGCTTTTTGTACGAGTTGCTTGTTTTTACCCTTGAATGGTAACGTACCAGCGAGCATTTCAAACATCAATACGCCGACGGACCACCAATCCGCCGTCTTGCCGTGCCCCTTGGCGTTTAAAATCTCAGGCGCCATGTAATCAATCGACCCAGCGAGGGAGTTATTTCGCTTGTCTTCTTCAATTCTTTTTGCCAAGCCAAAGTCGGTGATTTTCACGTGCCCTTCGATGTCAACCAGAATATTTTCCGGCTTTAAATCGCGATGCATAATATTCAACCCGTGCAAGTGACCGATGGCGAGACAAATTTCGCTCAAGTAAAACTTTGTCAATTCGTTACCAAAAGTGCCTTGATTGTACAATAAAAAGAATAAGTGCCCACCGTTGATAAAGTCCAAAATTAAATACAACTTCGACGCGGTCTGGAACGAATACCGCATCGATACAACGAAAGGATGAGTCACCGCCGTGAGAATATCCCGCTCGGCGCGCGTGTACTCGGCTTGGTCCTTTTCAATAATCCTATCCTTCTTCATCACCTTCATCGCATAAATCGCCCCTGAATCCTTCTTACGCACTTGAAATACTTTCCCAAACGCCCCTTGTCCGACTAATTTCAATATATCAAAGTCCTCTGGCGAGAGTTTTCTCTTCGCGTCGGCGTCCCGATCAATCAACAGCCCAGAATCAATCCTTCGCAAACCAGCGCTCAACAGACTCGCCTTGGACCCGCTCGCGCTGCCTTGACGCTGCAACCCGGGCGGAGACGCACTCGATGCGCGTTCTATCGCACTCGCGCTCGCCGCGAACGCCTCGTCGCCGTCTCGAAAGCTCGCCAACCCACTTCGCGCCCACGCGGCGGCGGCCTCCGCCTCGCTCGCGCCATCCGCGCTCGCGCTCGCGCTCGCGTCGTCATCGATCGAGATCGAGCTCGACGACGGCGCGGTGGTGAACCCACGCGTGACGCTCGCCGCGCGCGTGACCACCATCGAACACCGCGCGTCGTCGGGCGCCGCGTCGACCACTGTCGTCGTAGGGGCGCCGGACGCGCGCGCGCCGTCGGGCCGCCGCGTGTGCGCCCAATCGCCCAATGAAGCTCCTGAACCCTCTATCTTTACAACTTTGCGTCTATGTATCGTGTCCCGTTTGATTTATGTATGACGCGCATAGCGTGTTATGACCTCCAATGCGTTCCGTGTGTCCGAGATTTCTCGAGTAAAACCCACGTGGATAGGGTGGTGGCGGCGTCCATCCCTGTGCGCGACGTCGCCCTCTTGACGTCGGCATTACGCGCGCACGCCGTGGACGTCGCGATGTCGTCGGTCGCGCGCACGGCGCCATCTCGCGCGCAGACGCGTTTGCCACGCACACGCCGCGCCGTGGACGGCACACGCGCGTGCGCGGCGCGGGCGACGGCGACGAAGACGCACGATGATGGGTTTATCGCTAAAGCCATGGAGGCGCGCGTGCGCGAGGCGTTATTGGCGGATTCGGACGAGGTGAAGGCGCTGGCGAGCGCGCGAGCGCCGACGAATCGTATGGAGGAGTATAGGTTTACAGATTTCGCGGCGTTGACTGGGGTGAAGGCGTTTGTTTCGACGAGAGCTGAGGGGGGGGTGGACGCGCGCGGGTTGACGGTCGGGGAGGCGTGCGCGACGTGCGCGCTCGTGGATGGCGTTATGGATGGCGCGCAATCGACTATTGAGGGCGCGACGAAAGCTGGAGTTGTTATTGGTATGGCGTCGGTGATTGGGGCGGATCGTGTGATGGGTGAACAAAGCGCGGTGCGGGGGAATGTGTTCTCGGCGATGAACTCGGCGAGCGCGGAGGACGCGTTGGTGATTCGGGCTCCGGCTGGGGTGAAATGCGCGATGCCGATTCATGTGGCGACTTTGTCCACTGGTGCGAAGGACGGTGATGTCATGCGCGTGTCGGCACCGCGAATGACGATTGTGGTGGAGGAAAATGCGGAATTGACGGTGGTTGAAGATTTTGCGGGCCAAGGGGAGTCGGCGTATTGGCAAAACGGAGTGTGCGAAATTGTCCTCGAGAAGGGCGCGTCGCTCAAACACTCCATCGTGCAAAACCATGGGCGTAATGCCGTGCACACGCGCACAACGCTCGTGACGCAAGCCGAAGAGTCCAAGTATGAAGTGAATGAGATTTCTGTCGGAGGTAAGACGGCGCGACACGACTTGAGCATCAAGCAGCTCGGCCCGCGCACGGAAACCGTGCTTGGATGCTTCAATCTCGCTGGTGCGGGGCAAACTTTAGATTTACACAGCAAGTTGCAGTTAGACTTTGAGGAAGGTACGAGCAACCAAGTCCACAAGTGCATTGTGAGCGCTCCCTCTGGCAAAGGCGTTTTCGACGGCAACGTCCAAGTGAACCGCTTTGCGCAGCGCACCGACGCCAAGCAGTTGTCTAGAAACTTGCTTCTTGTCCCCAAGGCGACTGTCAACGTTAAACCAAACTTGCAAATCATAGCAGATGACGTCAAGTGCACGCACGGTTGTACGGTGAGCGACTTGGAAGAAGAAGAGTTGTTTTATATTCAGTCGCGCGGCTTGTCCGTGGAAACCGCCCGCTCGCTCTTAGTCAGCGGGTTTGGCGTTGAAGTCATCAGCCGATTGCCCGGTAAGGAGTTGCGCGAGCGCGTAAACTCCATCGTCCGCGCCGCGCTTGAAAGAGACCGCGTGCAGTTCGAGTGGACGGGAGAGAAGTAAACTCACAAGAAGCACGTCATTTATTAATATGAACAAAACGCACCACATTTCACGTCGTGGCTCAATCGTAAGAAATCAAAACATCGCGCGATTACGACGATAAAACATCGATATAAACGTATGATTATCACAATCCTTTCGCGTCACGCAATCTAATAGAACAAGTCGCGCGACTTGCCCGAAATTTGCTTGGTCAATTCGTTGTACGTGTACATGTCAAAATCATTGCCAAACTCCGCGCGAGAGCTCTCCGTAATCGTATCCGCGCTATCCACCGAGCCTTCGAACTCAACAAACTTAGACGCAAAAGAACCATCACCAGAAAGGTTCACGGTGATCATCTTATCATCACCAGTCTTCAACGTCGCCTTGACGCCATCCACCGGCGTGACTTCGCCGACCAAGAGCACCTTCTTCCCGATAAAGTTCCCGAGCAATTCCCCGTTCACGCGAGGCGCGGGCGCAGAGTCATCCATGATGTACGAACCAAATATAAAAACCTGCGTAACGCGCGACGCGACGCACGTTTTCGTCAGTCTCGCCAACGCGCACGACGCTCGCGCGCCGTGGGTTTTAAACCGTGCCGAGATTCAAACGCGCACCCAAACGCCGCGCGTCTTCGCGCGTGCGTCGCCGCCGCGCCCACGCGCGACGCGCGTCGAGTGAACGAGCGATCGCGGCGCAGTCCTTCGCGCGCCGCCGCGTACCTCGACCGGGTCGAAACTGACGTCCGGCGACGTCGACGACGACGCGCGACAGCTCGCGGGATTTGAACGAGAACGTTCGGACATTCGGCGTTCATGCGACGCGTACACCACGACGTTCGCGCGCGCCGCGGGCGCCACAGCGTCGCGTCGCGCACGGGCGCCATGGCCACCGCGTCGGGGATCACGCCGTTACCCAAGTACAAGCTCGTGTTTCTCGGGGTGCGTGTGCGCGCGATGCGTGCGCGACGAAGGGGAGCGCGCGCGATGTGGCGATGATCGACGATGGGTGCGCTCGCGGGTGACTATCGAGACTGACGCGTGCGTGCGTGCGCGTGTGTGTAGGATCAAAGCGTCGGGAAGACGTCGATAATATCGAGGTTTATGTACGATAAGTTTGATAACTCGTATCAGGCGACGATTGGGATTGATTTCTTGTCGAAGACGATGTACTTGGAGGATCGGACGGTGCGATTGCAGTTGTGGGATACGGCTGGGCAGGAGAGGTTTAGATCGTTGATTCCTTCGTATATACGTGATAGTTCGGTGGCGGTGATTGTGTACGATGTGAGCTCCAGGGCGAGCTTTGTGAACAGTACGAAATGGATTTCAGAAGTAAAGGCGGAGCGCGGCGGCGACGTGATTATCGCGCTCGTCGGCAACAAAACAGATTTGGATGGGCGCGAAGTGAGCGCGGCGGAGGGTGAGGCGAAGGCGAAAGAAGAAGGGGTCATGTTCATCGAGACAAGCGCCAAGGCGGGTTTTAACGTGAAGGTGTTGTTCAGAAAAATAGCGGCGGCGTTGCCGGGCATGGAAACGCCGAGCCCGAGCGCGAATAGCGCGGAAGATTTGGTGGAAGTCAAATTGACCGGATCTACCACGGAAACGAAAAGTGCGTGCTGCTGATCGCGTACCAGTCACGCTCGCGCACGGCGATGTACATCGCGCATCCGCAGCTGTAGAGTCATTCCAACCCCATTTTATGTAGAAGCTCGCGTCACCGCACGACAACGCGATGACGCCTTGTAATCCACGCTCACGCACACGTCGTGCGTCGCTCCCTCTCCAAATTCATCAACGTGTGTCCTAAAGTTACATTATTGCTACGTCCTATGCCATCGACTGCGTGTCAACACGACGATACGCGTCTCTATCTCTCGTCTCTCGTTCACGCGCGCTCGACTCAATCGCTCAACACCGGTCGAATCAACGGGTTCATCTGCGCCATGTAAATGATCGCCCACATGAACCAACAACAAAACACGCTCGCTCCAAACATCACGTGTAAAAACCTACGCACACCGCACCATCACCACCGTCAGTCTCGCGATACGCCGCACAAAGAACCTGAACATCAATCATCAACTCGAATCACATCGACATCGACTCGAACGCTCGCATCGCCGCTCGCGCGCACACGTACGATCGTCGTTCACGCGGCGTCGATGACTGCACGTAAGCGTAGAACATCCCTTCGAGCAGCGCGAACGCCGCGGATGTGGCGAAGAACCCCATCGTGCGCGCGAATGCCGCGTCGCCGCGTCCGAGACACCGCACTGTGTGTCGCGCCGCACGCGCGTCGACGCCGACACAATGCGCGCCAGGCGACTGTTGACGCTGGATGACATAAACCCGCGGTTGAGAGGTGCGCGACGACGAGGAGGACGACGACGACGACGACGCGACGACGCGACGACGCGACGGACGGTGGACGATTTTCACGTGACAATCCACACGCGAGCTCGAGTTGACTTTTGATTGATTAATGCGCCGGACGCGCGCGATGACGCGTTGAACCTGACCCGTGACGACGTGCGTGCGGTTGTGAATGATACAGGGAAATATATCGCCGTGGCGTGGCCCGAGACCGGGGTGTGGTACGACGCAAAGGTGGTTGAAATCAACGCCAAGTCGCGCACGGCGACGCTGTGGTACCCGCCGGGCGAAGACGAAGAGACGGGAGAAGAAGAGGATATCAATCTCGAAGAAGCGATTTTAGACGACGAAGTGTCGTGGCCGGTGTACAGAGACGAGGAGCACGCGGCGGCGATGATGCGAGGGCGAGTGCTGGGACATGGGAGAAAGCCGAGCGGGACGCGAAAGCCAGTCGAGAAATCTGAACAGGACGTCGAAGCAGAACGAAAGGTGCGAGATAAAGTACGGGCGAGCGTACAGGATGCGTTAGAACTCGCGGTGAAGGAGACGAAAGAGATTGGGGAGGAGGCGTCGAATGGCGAGCCGGATGTTGTGGCGAAAGCGGTGGAGGAGGCGTTATTCGCGGCGTGCGCCAACGACGCGGGTAAGGAGTACCGTACCAAGGCGCGGTCGTTGATGTTCAATTTGAAGGATGCACACAATCCACAACTTCGCGCGCGCGTGCTTGCGGATGATTTGAAGCCTCAGAGATTTGTCATGATGTCGCCCGCGGAGTTGGCGAACAAAGAACTCATCGAATGGCGGAAGAAGCGTGAGCAGAACATCGGCGAGGATGCTTTTTTGACGGGGGTGGCGTTGGAAGATTTAGTCGTCAAAAAGGATGGGAAGAATGAGATGCACGTTGAAATCAAGAAAGATTTGCCGCAACCGACGGTGGACACAGCGTCGACGGTTGACTTGGCCACGGCTGAGAAGGGCATGGAGTCTGAATCTCCTCAAAAGAAGGCCAAAATCGTTGACGACGACCAGGACGACGAAGACGACAAAGACGTCGTCTCGGAGCCAGAGCCTGAGCCTGAAGTGATTGAACGCGAGCCTGAACCCGAGCCGGACGAGTTCGTTTCTTTTGAAGACTTTGCAAATGGTGGTAATGCTTCGGGCGATGTCGATGAGGAGGAAGAAGAAGAAGACGAGGAAGAATACGAACCAGAGTACGAGCCAGAGCCTGAATTTGTCGCCGAGGAGGAATACGATCCAGAGGTTGCCGAGTACGAACCAGAAACCGCCGCGGCGCCATCTGATGACGACGAAAACGCTGAGGAAGAGCAGGAAGAAGAGGTCACACCACTTTCCATAGATGGTTGGGAGGGAAAAGTCCTTGTGCACGGATTACCGGATCAATTTTTGCGCGTCATTCCCGTCGGCGGCGAGTGCGCTTCGCTCGCAGATTTGCTTTCAGAAAGTGTCAGCGTCAAAGGTCGCGTAGATTACAAAGCCGTGCAGTCGTTCGCGAAGCAAGTGCACCATAATTCGACGTCTAGAGCGGTGACACTTGCGCATATCTCCGCCGCGCCAAGCGGTGGAGAAGATGCCGCACGCGCGTTGGAAAAGCTCATCAAACATTATCGCGAACGCAAACGCGCTGGACTCGCGCAGACGACGCTCGGTGGTGAATTCTACTTGGTCCCGCGAGGCTCGAACGCAGAAAAAGTGCTTCACTACGTACCTTTAGAACCTGGGCAAACCATGCCATCTGATGGCATGCTCGGCGTCGTCATTCACCCGCGCGGTACCGGGCCAAACGTAAAGGAAATTCAACCGCGCGCCGCCAAACGCCCGGCGGAGGATGAAGACGAAGATTACCAACCGACGGACGATCCATCCACCGCCGTGCCGCCGCCTCCACCGGCGCACAATCAGTACTTGTACCAAGCACAGCACGTCGCGCACACGAATGTGCCACCACCGCCGCCTTTGCGGAACGTGCCGCCTCCGCCGCAACAACAACAACAACATTTCACCCAAGTGCCGCCGCCTCCGCCGCCGACGTTCGCGGGTGCTGATTTACAAGCCCTCATTGACGCGCAACAAAGGCAGCAGCAACAACAACCACAAGGTCAACAACGGCGCCGCCCTGGTGCGGCAGATTTCTTCAACGCTTAGACGCGATCGCGACGACTTTCGCGGCTGTACCAAAACCATAAAAGGCCTTGTAATCCACGTTTGAGTCCTCATCGCGCGCCTCTCGACATATATCCATGCCCGCCGCATCCCGCGCGACGCTACCACTCGATGCGCGGTGTGCTCGGCGAACGCGCACGCGCAGCGTGACCGCGTCAGCCTCGTCGACGTCGTCGTCATCGACCGTGAACTACTTTGCGTTTGGCTCAAACGTCAAGCCGAGCACTTTTGAAGGCCAACGCGGGATGAAGCCCACGGGGAGTGCGCCGTGCGTGCTACCCGGCTACGAGCTCGTGTTCTCCGTTCCAGGATTGCCGTACGTTGAGCCCGCGTTCGCGGCGGTGCGCCCGACGCGCGAGGGCGCCGTTGAGCGCTTTACAAAGGAAACGCACGGGGTGATGTACACGATAACATCAGACGAATGGGATTACTTGCTGTCGACCGAAGGGTCGTACGACGTAGTGGATGTGACGTGCGTGACATATGACGGTCGGGAAATTACCGGCCGCACGTTGACGCACGTGGAGTTGTCGAATTTCGGGACGCAGTTGCCGTCGAAGAGATATTTGCAGTTGTTAAGAGACGGAGCGCAGCACTGGAACCTTGACGAGGAATGGCGCGCGCATCTCGATGGATTGGAGGCGTACGAACCGGTAGAATTAGATATAGTGGGACGCTCAGTTTTGGCGCTGAGCGTGGGTCCAACGTTAGTGGCATCGATTGCTCCGGCAGCGGCGGCGGCGGGGAAGACATTGTCCAGCGGAGGCGACACGAAGCAAGCCGTCATCGCCGCATTTTTGGAAACACAAAACGTCGCGTGGGGCATCCAGAACACATTCATCGCTCCTTGGCTCGGGTCAGGAGGGCAAAATAGTCGCAAAGAGACGTAGGCCACACATTTGTATTGCTATTTATTACAGTACTTGTACCGCTACCGTACTAGTACTGTACCAACATGCTGGTACTTTCTACTCGGAGTAATCTCCCGGATTTTCTATCATATTTGTACTCGGTTTCGCCTCCACTGCCTCGCGAGGCGGTCGATCCGCGTACATTTTGCGCTTCGTCAGAAAGTCTTGTGCCCGCTCTAAGAGGTCGTCGCTAATGACTGTCTTGTTTCGCTTTGCCGCTAATTCTTCCCAACCGTCTGGTACAGGCGTCAGACGCGCAAACGTCAAATACGCCGTGTGCGATTGCAGGCGTTGTCGCGGAAACGTCACGATAGTTTCCGTGGACGCTCCCGTGGCGCGTTCTTCATGTGTTTCTGAAGCGGCATTCGTGCCGTCACGCGGTCGCTTGAAATCCCTACGCCAACCATACTTTGTATTCTTCGTCAACGGCGTCGTCAAGTCCGTCTGCAAATTTCTCCCCTCGACGTCGTATTCTCGCCCGAGCAACTCAACCGTCTTGATATCACTAAATCCATTCTTCTCCATTTCTATAATTGTCTTGTGAACTTGTTCGATACAGGGAGAAAACGAACACAACACGCCATCTGGTCGCAGCGTTCTCGCGACGCTCGGCACGCACTTGTACGGCCCGGGCAAATCCAAAAACACTGCATCCGCGCGACCTGTCATTTCCTCCGGAAATCCATCGCGTTCTATGTCCCTATGCGTGACTGTCACGTATTTCCCTAATCCATTCGCCTCAAACTCTTCTTTCGCAGCGTTCACGCGGGTTTCATTAAACTCGTACGTCCACACGCTCCCAGTCGGAGCCACGCACCGCGCCAACGCGTGCGTCAAACTCCCCGATCCTGTGCCGCTTTCGCACACCACCGACCCAGGTTTAAGCTCCATTTCGGCGCACACTAACGCTATATCGGGCGCATATAAGATTTGCGTGCGGTGTTCGAGAACTTTGGTCCATAACTCAGGCGTGGGCGCGAGCAACCATACGAACCCTCTGCCGTCGCGAGCGCGCGAGCGGTGTCCAAACGCCTCGCCCACCCAGTCGTCGTGATGGAACGTCCCGAAACGGCTCTTGTACGTGCCTTGAGCGCGAATGCGCACGCTCGTGGCGGCGTTGAAGCCTTCGACAACGACGACGAGGTCACCTTGTTGAATGACTCGAGCGGGAGCCGCCACAGACGGCGCGTCTTCGGTCGCCGTCGGCGGGGCGTGCGAATCGACGTGAAGCATCGCTCCGAGTCGGTTGGACATGATGCGTTGGGTTACGTGCGTGTGAGACGACGAACGCGCGCGGCGACGTAGACGCTCGCGCGACGACGTGTGGCGTCAAAAAGTGCACTCGCGCGCTCGTGCCGCGGTACGACGCGCGGTTCGCGCGGAGACATCCAATCGCCAGCGTCATTCATGCGTGCTAGAATCATCTAAGAATTACAAGTTGGCATCCCAGCGCTCTCGCGCGCCTTCGGGAGCTTGCTCTAATATAAACGCGCGCAATTCGCAAAACGAACGCGGACCGAGCACGAGCCGAGCTTCGGGCCCAATTTGCCCGAGCCAGCCATCTTTGACGAGCTCGAGCAACGTCTGTTCTCTTTCTTTGCTATTCATGCGCGCCACCGTGAGAGTTTGCTTTTCTAATTGCGTCATTTGTGTGCCTTGCGTCTCACGTTCCGTTAAAATCTCTTGAGATGACGTGCACGCGTAGTTTATCGCCGTCATGAAATCAACGCCTCGCGTAGCCGCGTCGTCGGTTTTCAAAATTTCATCCAAAGCCACGCGGAACAGGGCGATTTGTTCGGGGCTCAAACGCGTGGCTAGTTTTGTGACATCCGTCTGTGCGTTGTTCACGACAGCCAAGTATTGTTTGCCGTCGTAATCGTACTTTGCTGTGCGGATTTCTAAGTCCAAGATCATGAGCGACCGCGAGGCTGCGCCCCAAAACGCCGTAAAGTCTCGCATCGTCGCGTCGAAGTTTTCCACGATTTCCCTGAGCGATAGAACCGTAAACGTCAGTACGATGTGCGCGTCTCGTGCGTGGTCGCCGCACACGTACCGGTAGAGCGCTAACGCGTCGTCGAGCTCCATGTATCCGCGCGCGAGCAGCGCTTGAATGAAACAGTGACGACGTGTATCGGCGACGGGCGCCGCGCGCGGCGGCGCTTCGGGCTCGTCGGCGGGTGAATGTTTGGACGTTTTCTTCGCCGCCATGTCGAGAGAGGCGGGGTGCACGTGTGACGTTTGACGTGTGACGCGCGTCGGACAGACAGCTCGATTTTGAATTTTGTAGACGATGCGCACGTGGAAAAGTGATGTCGCGTGATTCGATCGCAAACGCGCGCAGTTCAAAAATGATATTGTTTACAACAATGCACAATGGTACAATGGTACGAGAGATGAATAAATAGAGCGTGCAATCTACATTTTCGGCGGTGTTGTAGCCGAACGGATGATGTCGAGGATGTGCGCAGCGCTCTCTGAACCAAACATGGCGGCACTGCCAGCGATGGTGGTCAATACTGCGAGCTTGACCGCAGCGCGAGTGTATATCCAATAGTCTTCGTGAGCGCGTTTGGCGCCAAAGAAGTATGTAACGAAAATTTCTGTACCAAGAAGAATGCCGGGCCAAATGACGCCGTAGTTTTGTAGCGCCCACCCGAGCGTCGCCGCATACGGGAAACGCCGTCGTTGTGTGACGTATGTCAAATCATTAAGCGAGCATAGCTTAGCGTTAGGCCCAAGTATCGCTTCAAAATCAGTCGGGTTACCCACGACTGGGTTTTTCGCGTCTTGTTCGCTTCGTAATAGTGAAACAAACTGTCTGTTTAAGTTCCCGAGCGACGCGACGTTTAGCACGCGCTCAAAATTTCTGTAGTCTACATGAACTGGGCGAATCTTTCGATGGTTCAATTCTGCAAATTTCTTGTTCAACTCCAGCATGGTCATCTTATCTGGGCCCACGGCATCGTACATGCGAAGCGTGAACTGCCTTTGATTTCGGCTGATGAGGCTTGCCCACGACTCGCGGCTCCAAATCGCATCAGCGTTCGCCCCACGAGGGCTTTGGATCGGTAGATTCGCCACTTCAGTCAGCGATAAATATGCTAGACGATTCGCTGCGTCTGCGACTTCGAGTGGTTGCAACGGTGCCGAACCATCTCCCATAATTGGCGTGAGCGGTAAAAGCGTCAAATCAATCATATTCAACAAATCGCCGCGTTGTCCGACCACTCCTTGTTCTTTGTCGTACAGCATGCCAAGCGCACAAATAGTCACTGGTAATTTTTGTAAACGTGCGAGAGAAAAGTCCGCCATGGCTTTCCAACGACTGTACGGCACCTGCCCTGCGCGTTCTGCCTTGGTCGCCTGCGTACTGCTTTGAATAAAGTGCCCAAAGCCCAAGTTTTCGCACGCACGTCCCGCGGCGACGGGCGCGCGATAATTCACCGCCATCATCGCATCGGGGCGCCCACTCACAGGCCCAGCCAGACCGGCGAGATTCATAAACACTGAATTGCATCCCGCCATACCGAGCGACCCGAGTTGGTCTTGCCACGAATCGACGTCGTGTTGGTGATAATAATCCACCCTCGACGCACGCACCGTCTTCAATCGATCAACGCCGTATTGTTTCGTTAACCTCGACATTAAATTCCCAGGTGACGCCGAAAGTAGCAATACCTCGCCCGGTTCCACGCCATTAAACCGTCGAAACTCATGCGCGTCTAAAATCGCGCTCAGCACGCGCGCGCCCAAGAATCCTCCTGGTCCACTCAATGCGATCGACTTCGGACGCGCATTCAGCAACCCCTCGCGCGCGGTATTTATGAATCCACTTTGCAGTATTTTTTCCATGAACGGCCGCGACGACGACATCGCGCGCGTCAACGCGTGCGTGGTTTCGGAAGATTTGCGACAATTACACAGGTGTCGTCGTCCAAAAGCGCACGCGACGCTCGAACGTATACGCGCGCGCGGACGTGCAATGATCGAAACGATCGCGCGGGCGAGCGATGCGTTGTGTTTGTGTGTGTGTTGTGTTGACTTGACGCGAAACACGGGCGGCGAATGCGCCCGCGCGCGGGAAAGTGAGCGCGAGAGAGATTAATTAGCCTCGTCAGCAAACAAGCTCAAAATATGTCATTCCAAACGCGGGTCATTCATGCTACGCGGGTCTTAGTACCCACCCCCGAAACGCGGGCGGTCACCACCGCCACCGCCGCCAAATCCACCGCCGAACTGCGGGCGATCGCCACCGCCGCGGCCGCCGCCAAATCCGCGACTGCGGCCGCCGCCTCGACCGCCGCCGCCTCGACCGCCGCCGCCTCGACCGCCGCCTCGACCGCCGCCTCGACCGCCACCGCGACCGCCACCGCGACCGCGACCGCGACCGCCGCCGCGACCGCCTCGACCGCCGCCTCGATCGCTTCCGCCGAGATCCTCAGCGCGAAACGTCGACGGGTCGTACCCCGGGAACAGCCGAGCGCAGCACTTGCGGTACGAGAAATCCTCCATCGTTCCATCCACGCGTAAAATCATAAAACACCGCGTGCCGTGTTCGGGATGATTACGAATCTGAAACGCCTTGAGACCCGCTCCGAATTTCGACGCGCTGTCTTCGTGCCCTTGCACGAGGCATTGTTCGACGACGGCGCGCTCGTACTCGTTAAAGTCTTGGTTCAACGTCGCGCGCGTGCGAATCGTGCCAAAGTAGCGCATCATATCGTCACCGTGCGCGAAGGTTTTTGGACCAAGCGTCACACTGGTTGGTGTATCTTCGGTTTTGACGCGTTTCGCGCCCTCGTCGGCGATTTCACCGTGCTCGAGGGCGTGAGAGTCATCGTCATCGCGCGCGCGTTTTTCAGTCGCGGCGGCGGCGGAATCGTCGACGGGCGCGGGCGGTGCAGGCTCGCTGGCGCCCGCGGTGTCGTCCACGGGCTCGACCTTGACTGCAACGACGGTTTCCGCGACGGCGGGCGCGGCGGCGTCCGCGGCGGCGTCGGTGGACATGGTGAGATATGACGACGTTGGCGTTTCGGTCAACGCTTTATCACCCAAAACGACGAGCTCGGCGACGCAAGGCGCGGTTGGGCGCGGTTGAACGCGTCGTGGCGCGACGTTAGATGCGAATGGGAGTAGAATACATACTGTGATTATTATCAGCTATGGTTGGAGGGGTGCGCGGCGATGATAGCGGCGCGACCGCGCGATGGAGTGGATGAGCGGGCGTCGCGGATGTCGAGCGTTTACGATGGCTCAGCCTCCGTCTCGAGCGCGGTGGAGTGTTCCTGTGCGTACGATCGCGCGCGTCCAGATTGGCCTCGCGCGGCATCAAGGGGAGCATCGGCGATGGCACCTGTGTCTTCGTCGCGTTTTGGCCCAGGCTCTAGACCGGTGTATGTGCGTCGAGAGATGAGATACTCGGCGCCCGATGTGACGGCGGCGGAGGCGCCGTCGGCGCGAATCGATAGCGCGCCTTCAGCGCGGCGAGCGAGCTCTGTGCCCGTCAACGCATCGGTTTCTGCGGTCTCGTGTGTGTGCGTGCCCGCGGTGGATGTGCGGTACGATCCAGAGATGAGGCTAAACTCTGGTTCTTCTCCGTCTTCGCGTTCGTCGCCGTCAGCTCGAGGGACGGAAACAGACGCAAAGTCGAGTTTGACTTCACCCATCCACATCGCACCTGATGTAAACGCGATCGTGGCTTCGTAAGGAGTGATGATTGGTTGCATGTACTCCCGGCCGTCCATGAGTGCGGTGAGTTCGCAACTGACCATGATGAAAACTTCGATTTCTGGAAAGTTGGCCAACTTTTGTGGATTTGGCTTGCCAGCAACGATGGTGTAGCTCTTCCTGCCACTATTCGCAATTAACCGGCGCAAATCTGCGATGACGTCTCGATAACCTGCGACGCCTAAAGTTCCAGCCACTATTCCCACAACCTGAGCCTCTTTTGCGCGAGCGATTAAATACCGTCGACGCTTTAACGCTCGAGACATTTCACTCGCGCCATCCGCATCGACGCGAACGTCGCCATCATTGCTCGGATCATAATGCGCCACGCCTCCGTGCTTTTCTGCGACGTCACTGAGAACCAGCATGGCGTGCGTCATCGCTGGTCCATCTCCTCCGATCCATACATACGCGCATTCGTCGCCCTTTGCGCCGCTCGCCGTTCTAAACCTCGACGCGCCGACGCGCGTAAACCCATCGCTTTCGCCCTCGGCATTCACACCAGCGTCTCGACTCGGTACTACTTCTACATGAACGGCATCCGCTATCGTCACAAAACCTTCACCGTTCGTCTTCGTGGCGTTCAGAGCGCGACGTAACGCGTCGAGCGCCCAAAAGTACTCCTGGTCCGCCACGCACACCAACGCTCGCGGCGCCTCATCCGCCGCGCACGCGTCACGCACGCGCTCGGCGTGCGACATGAGCGCTCGCACACACGCGTCAACGTCGATAGGCTTTCTACCGAACACGAACCGCGCCGGCGTGCGCGACGTCGGGCTACAACACGCGCGTCCGTAATGCACAATCGCATCCGCATCCCGATGCGCCGCCGCGACTTCATCAACGCAGCACGATCCAAACGTGGTATCCGCCAACACGAACACCTCCGTGCGTGTCGTCGTCGCGCCATCGACGCCGTCATCGAGCGCAGAGATGACGGCACGCGCGACGTCCGCGGCGTCATTCAACGCGTCGTCTGGGAGCTGCAACGCCACGCGCGAAAACTTGCCCTGACGAATCCACGCCGCAGTCGCCTCGATGTCGTACGTTTCCATGCGCGCGTCGATCGTCATCGCGTATCGCGTCGCGTTCGTCGCGTTCGTCGCGTCGCGTCGCGTCGCGTCGCGTCGCACAATACAGTCGAGCGCGCGTCGGCGTCGGCGCGTAAAGCGGGCACCAAACGTCAACAACCACAATTTTATATCACAAATGTCATCCCTCTCTACTCCCAATCGTTCAATCACGTAATGCGCGTGCCGTGCCACAAACATTCCGTCCACTTTGCATCGTCTCCGCGACGATGGATGATTTCTAAAACCTTTTTTGGCGGCGACAAGCCGTGCGCCTCGGCGCGGTCGAATCGCTCCAATCGTGTCAATCCAATGCACGGACCGTACTTCATGGTTAAATCAAACATCTTGAGCTCGTGTAAATCCTCCTCGAGCTTTGTGTCGTCGTCGTCATCGTTCGCGATCGTCATCACTGCGTGCGTACGCGACGGTTCGTCGTCGTCAGTCAGTCAGTCACCCTCGACGTACGCGTCAATTCTTCGACACATCGTCATCACATCGCTCCGTACCTTGCGCCTTGGCCTTGCCGTGCGCGGCGACCGCGGAGGCCTTCTGCGCCTTGAACGCATCGGTAATTTTCTTCGCGCGCGGCGGCATGGCGGCGATCTCCGTCGCGCGTCGCGCTCTCGCGTGCGTCGCAATCGCGCGCGCGTCACGTTCGCTCGCAACGCATTAAAAGAGTCCCTCGTGTCTCCTCTGATCATGATTGGTCGATTGGTTGCCCGGGAGAACAGAAACAATGACGGGTTTCACTTTTTGAGATCTCGTCCCGATGGTGGCGCGCGCGCGCTTTACTCGCGCCGTCGACGCCGCGCCACCGCACACGCGCACGCGCACGACCGACCATACGACGATGTCGTCCATGACCATGCACACCGCCGGCGCGCGCGCGCGCGTGACGGCGCCAAAGGCCTCGCGAAAGGCGATGATTACGCGCGCGACGGTGGATAAGACGCCATCGAGCGCGACTCGCGCGGGTGCGGCGGTGTCGACGGCGACGACGGCGATCGCGACGCTGGCGAGCGCGCACGCGGCACACGCGAATGAGGTTGCGGAGGTTGCCGCGGGCGCTGGGTTCGCCATCGGCGGGGCGGTCGTGCTCGCGGGCGCGGGCGCGGCGTTGGTGCTGACTGATCCGAGCAAGCGTCGGGAGACGATGATGTCCGAAACTGGTGGCGATGAGGCGGCTTCGGTGCGTAACTACTTCGATACCACTGGTTTTGAACGTTGGAATAAGATTTATGGCGAGACGGAGGATGTGAACAAGGTGCAGTTGGATATTCGTAACGGACACCAACAAACCGTGGACAAGGTGCTCAACTGGTTGAAGAATGACGACTTGAACGGCGTGACGGTGTGCGATGCCGGGTGCGGAACTGGGTCTTTGGCTATTCCGTTGGCGCTCAAGGGGGCGAGCGTGAGTGCGAGTGATATTTCCAGCTCCATGGTTGGCGAGGCTGAACGCCGATTCAACGAACAAGTCGCGGCGGGCGCGAAGGCGCCGGCGCAAGCGCCCAAATTCGACGCGATGGGCCTCGAAGAATGCACGGGTCAGTACGACATGGTGACGTGCATTGACGTCATGATTCACTACCCGAAAGATCGCGTTGACGGTATGATTTCCCACTTGGCGAGCTTGAGCAGCAAGAAGCTCATCATCTCTTTCGCCCCGAAGACGGTGTCCTACCTCATCTTGAAGCGCATCGGCGAATTGTTCCCGGGACCGTCCAAGGCGACCCGCGCGTACCTCCACGACGAGGGCGACGTCGAAGCTGCCCTCGCAGCGGCGGGTTTCCGCGTCAAGCGTCGCCAAATGACCGCGACGTCCTTCTATTTCTCGCGCTTGCTTGAATGCGAGCGCGTCTAAGCGAGACGACGACGTCAGTACTAGTGACTTTATTTTTAATGCGAATGGATTAATAAATCAAATAGCGCTGCTCTAGTTCTACTTTATCTTTGGGCGCAATACAAATATGTTTGGATGCAATCCCAAGCACCCCGTGATTTGCGCCGCGAGATTCCCCACGCGATGAATCAACAAGAACATGGCGGCGCCGATGAGGATGCCACTCGAAAACGCATCACCTTTGGGCACCAACGTTGTCAAAAACATGATGAATAAAGCTAAAAAATTTGTCACGGGGAAGTCCGGGTCTGAAACTCGAATAGACATGATGCGTGCTTCAGATTCGCCGTACAACAGCGCGCTCGTGGCGTGCGCGTACGCGAAATTAGGCGCGTAATACAAGCACGCGCCGTGCATCGCCTCGACCAAGGCGCACCGCGCCGCGATTCCCATCGGACTACGGTATTTCGGCCAGTGCGGCGGCGCTTTATATTTATCGCCCATGATGGTGCCATAAAACGTTCCGAGTCGCGCCACGGCGCCGACGGTGATGCAGAATATCGCGCCGCACCTTCCGACGGTGGTCGTCAATCCCACGCCCGGAATGGAAATCTCTGCAGATAGCACCGCGTTCCCAAACAACGCCGCAACAATAAAAACCGTTTGCGAAATCAACTGCACCTCTTGTGAATCCAGAAATCGGCTCACGGGCAACACCCCGGTATACGTGCTCGACACCGTATCCACCACGAACATCGCCCGTCCGATGAGCAACACCGAAACCGTAGTCAACCGCGCCGCGCTCGTCGCGAACCCGACGCCAAAAACATCACACACAATCACCGGATACACGCACATCGCAAGCGCATCACAGCCGTGATCAATAACTTCCCCGAGCGGACTTCCACTCTTCGTTCGCCGCGCTTGTTTCCCGTCGCACCCGTCGAATGTTTGATACAGAAACATGCACATCGCGAAGGCCGCGTAGCACCACCTGGGCGCCGCGAACGTCAACTCTGGCGACATCGTCCACACCCCCACGTACGCCACCGCGCAAAAGAACGTCCCCATGAGCGTCATCGCGTTCGGCGCGATCCACAACGGGCACCATTCGCGCACGAGATAATCCCAAAACGCATTCAAAAACGCGCGCTCGCACAGACTCGATTCGGGCGACGTGTACGCGTACGAATGCACCTGCGCACACGTCGCGGGAGACGCCCCGGCGTGCGCCACGCGCGCATCGCACGCGCAGCGATCGATTCTGGTGTAATCACGATCGCGCGCGGAGAGCACGTCCAGCCGCGCGCGCTGGATGGCGCGAAACATGACGGACGCGCAATGGCGTCGACAGCTGGTGAAAAAATTTGAAAATGAATCACGAGTGCGCACTCACTGACGCGCGAGTCGTCGCGTTCGCGCAGGTGCACCGCACGCACGCCCGTGCGCACGCGCGTGGACGTCCACGACGCCGACGCGATCGCCATGGGTAAGGCAAACATCGCGATGTATCACCCCGGCAGCGCCGGATCGTTCGTCAAGGTGGTCATGGTGAACTTCATGTGTCATCATCACTTAACCGTCGAGCTGGGGCCGCGGATCAACTACATTGTCGGCGAGAACGGGTCGGGGAAGTCGGCGGTGTTGACGGCGCTCACGGTTGCGCTCGGGGCAAAGGCAAAGTCGGTGGGGCGATCGTCGACGAAGAGCGTGAAGGGGATGATCAAGTCTGGGACGCAACAAGCCAAGTTGACGGTGGTGATTTCAAACGATGGCGAGGATGCGTTTATGCCGGCGACGTACGGGCGAACGATTATCATTGAAAAGGTTTTGGCTAAGGTTGGCGCGAATTCGTTGAAGATTAAGAATGCACAAGGGGAGACGATCGGGACCAAATCGGATGAGTTGGCGAGAATCACGGACCACTTTGCCATCGACGTCGACAACCCAATCGTGGTGATGACGCAAGACATGGCAAAGCAATTTTTGAACAGTGGTGACGATGGCAAGAAGTATGAATTCTTTTTGCGCGCGACGTTGTTGCAAGCGGTGCAAGAACGCGCGACGATTGCGAAGAACTCTGTGGACGAGATGAAGATGGTGCTCGATGAGCACAACGAAAACATCCCCGTGCTGAAGAAGAATATTGAGGCGTTGCAGCACGAGTTGAACGCGTTTGAGCGCGTTGAGCAGCTTCGATCGAAATCCATTGATTTTAGAAGGCGCTACGCTTGGTCCAAGATTACGCAAATGGAACGAAAGTTGGCAGAGGAGCGCGGGAAATTGGCCAAATATCAAGACGAAAAGGCGAAGTTAATCGAACAAATTTCCAAACTCGAGAAAGCTCGTGATGACGCAAAGAAGCAAAAAGACACCTTGCAAGGTCAACATGATGAATACATGGCAAAGGTCACGACCACAGCAGCTGAACGCCGGGCTATTGAAGCTGAGTACAAGGAAGCGGCTCGCCAGTTGCAGAAGGTGAAAACTGACCAGTTGACCGAGGAAACCAAGATTAAGCAACTGTCCAAGAAGACCAAAGATGCCGAAACGAAAATCCAGCGCGTTGTTGATATGCAAAAAGGCGAAACGACGCAAGTTGAGGCGAATATTCAGCGATTTAATCAGGCTATGGTGCAGGCAAAAGCCGACGTCACGCAATGCGAGCAGCACATTGAACAACTCGAATCCACAAGACAGAACTCTAAGCGAGAAAGTACAGTGTGTGCGCAAAGACATCGTGGAATCGAGGCGGGGATTGATAACATTCGCAAGCAAATTGCGACGTTGAAAAACACTTCAAGCAATAAGCTCGTGTTGTATCACTCGAAAATGCCTGCGCTGGTTGATGCGATCGAGCGCCGTCGCGGTGACTTCTCAAAGCCTCCTCTTGGTCCAGTCGGCACGCACATTACTCTGAAAAATCAAGAGTGGGTTACTCCTGTGGAAGAGTGTCTTTCTGGTGTGATGAATTCATTTGTCGTCGCAACACCGCAGGATATGGACAAGGTTCGTAAACTCGCGCAAGAGTGCGGAGTGCCGAATGTCAACGTCGTGTGCGTCAATTTCAATCGCCAGCGGTATAACATCCCGAGCGAACGCGTACCGAATCCAAGTCAATTTACCACGGTTATGAGTGTGATTGAGTGCACGCATGATGTGATTTTTAATCTCTGCGTCGACCAGTGTCAGATTGAAAACTCTGTTCTCTTGAAGGATGAAGGACCCGCCGTGGCGTTGTTCAACAGCAATGAAGCAAAAGCAAAGAACATTGGAAGCATCTACACTCCTTTGCGTAAAATTTTCAGCAGCGGAAATACTACGAGAAACGAGGCTTTCAAGAACATGAACACGGCGCGCAAGTTGGGGGCAGATTCAAAGTCACAAATCAAGCAATTCGAAGCGAGAATTAAAGAGGAGCAAGAAAACGCCAAGCGTGCGAGCGCGGCGCAAGTCGCAGCAAGCAAGGCTGTTAAAGATGTTGAATCTGCGCTTGTGAAGGCTCAGAACGATTTGAAGAAACTCGTCTCCGCGGCACATGATGCGCGTCGTGCGTTAGAGCAAGCAAAGAGTGATGCCGAGGACACGAGTGCCGCCGGCTATGACGTGAGCGCGCTTCAAGACGAGCTTGATAGCTTGAACGCCGAACTCATTACCCACAGAAGTTCCCTCGCAGAAGTTGAACGCGAATGTGAAGAAAAGCAAAAGGCGTATGATGACGCTAAGAACGCATTGGCTGAGAAACAAGCTCTCGGTGAATCGTTCAAGGAGCACGCGAGAGAGTTGACGAACAATCTCAGCGCCGCAACAGATTTGAGCGTCTCCACGGCGAAGAGCATTGCCCGCAAGGAGGAGCAACTTCGTGACGCTGATCCCGTCATCGCTAATGCTGAGCAGACTGTTGCTGCGATGCATGAAGAGATCGAGACGTGCGCAGAGCAAACGACAGCAATATGCACGCGGTCAGAAGCGGTCGAGGCGGGTGATATCAATATCGAACCTGAAAAACTTCTTCGCATGTATGAAAACTCAAAGGAACAGATGCGGACTGAGGAACAGCGTCACAAGCGACCGTTTGAAGAGGTAAATGATGAATTATCGTTCGAGTCTAGAAAGCTTGCCAAGTTGGATTCAGGCTTCGGCAAGTCTATGAAACTTTACGGTCAATTGAGAAAAGGTGTCAAGGCTCGCCAGAAACAAGTGCAAGTGCGCGCGACTGAAATCTCAAAAATCGTGTCGCATCGGTTCAACTATTACATGAGCAAGAAGGGCCACTCCGGGCGTGTTCTCGTCGACTTCAAGGACGCCACGTTGTCGCTTGAAGTGAAGGATGGAGAAAAGGGTAAATCTGTGAAGGATATGCGTTCAATGAGTGGCGGCGAGCGGTCGTACTCTACGCTCGCATTTAATCTTTCTCTCGGCGATACCAATGAATCGCCTTTTAGCGCAATGGATGAATTTGATGTGTTCATGGATGCCGTAAACCGAAAGGTTTCTATCGACTCGCTCCTCAGATTCGCGCGAAAGCACGTGGACAAGCAGTTCATTTTCATCACGCCGCAGGATATTTCAGCAGTCGACGCGAACGCTGAAGACATCAAAATCATGAAAATGGCGCCTGCTCGCGTAGACGCGTAACGAATACATCTTCTATATACATGTAAAATACTTACAACACCATGCTACTCAATTCAATATCATTCTACCTCTCTCGCGTGCGCCGTCGCCGTCGCTGATCGCCCCACCGCGTCAATCAAACTTCCTATCCTCCTCCTCCTCGTCGTCGTCATACGCATCGTCATCCTCTATGTCGTGATCCGTCATGGGCGAATTTGGCGTGCGAATATACTTCCAATAAGCTCTCAAACCTCTGAGGTTTTGCCACACCTTGTACGCCATGAAAGCAAAGATGAAACCGAAAAACATCTCTTCCGTTTTGAGTGACAGGAAATCACCCTCGGTCGGATGCGTCGGGGTCGACATGCGACGATAGCCCGAGCCGAGTTGCCGCACGGCGTTGGTTGGAATCTCTCCTTCGGGCATGGCGACGATCGACTGGCGCGCCGACGAGGCGGCGAGTGAGGTTCAAAAAGTTTGAGTATTACACAAGTAACCTTTACATTTGTTGGTTCTCGACAATTTTGGACGCGTACTCTCCGATGTTTTCATGCGTGAGTTTGACGAGTTCACGGCGCTTGAGAGGTTGCTTGGTGAAAGGACACACATCCGGGGCATCGCTGCTTCGGAGAATTCGGCACCACGTTTCGTAGCCAGCGACGTGACCGTACGGCGAAATTGTCGGCTCCTCCACGGGGAGTCTAGTGATGGGATCGATAAATCCAGGAAGCACAGGAAGTTCCTCGAACTCTCCATCGTCGTCTTCGTCCTCGCCATCGGCGTACGATCGCTTCGCAGCGCGTCCACTTGAGCGAACGACCGTGGATTTGATGCAACAATGAAACGCCTTGTCGTCGTCGTCCAATTTCTTCTTCTTCTTTGGCTTAGGCTTTGGCTTTGGTGCCTTTGGAGCTTTAGGCTTGGGCACGCGCACAACCTTGACGAAAACGCGCTGTTCGCTACCCTCTGGTTGTTCCACGCGATCGAACCCTTTGTTCTTAAAATTGAATCGAAGTTCACCCTTTTCGTCAACCATGTAGTTGGTGTCCACGATGATGCCGTTCTTCACCAAGGAGCGATAATAATTCGAACATTGGTACCCCACACGTCCGGGAATAGCCTTGGAGAACGTCCCCCACTGGTAATCAGCTTTGCCATCAGGAAGTGCGGCGATAGTTTGCATGAAGAGTTCGTGCTCTGTGTCCGTCCACTTGCCGTTGGATTGCTTTTCGCCAGGCGCGTTGAAGCGATAATAGTATTGATTTTCATTCTTTTCGCGATTCTTCCAAGCCTTCACGCGCGCATCGGACCAACCTTCGTACAGGTCTGCAGGGGCTTCCGCGCCTTCTTCAGCTGCTGCGACCGCGGCTTCTTGGACGCGCGCAATCGCATCATCGAGTCGCAATCGTCGGACGCCGACGTGCTTCTTCGTGTGTCGCACGAATTGCACGCCGAGGCTCTCCTCCAAAATATATTCAGTATGAAATAAATCTTCCTCCTCCGGTAACTCTTCCTCGGACTCGTCACCTAACCCGAACGATGCCCGACGCTTTCTCATGCGTTCAATCTTCCTCTGCAATCTCTCGTTCGCCGCTTGCACCGCTCTAGATTTTGACGAACCCACGCGCTTCAACGCGTCCTCCTCGGCGATCATCGATCGAATGCTCATCAAAAACGCCTCCCCATCCTCTGCTTCGCCTAATCGATCGCTCGCCTCGAACTCATTACCATTACACACCTTCAATATCATATCCGCCTCTCTCTCCGTCAATTGAACGTCACTATTCGCCAACATGAGCTCGTCGATCTTCTCCTTCATCGTCTTTTCCTCAAACTTTTTAAATCTATTCTGCAACGCCGCGACGCGTTCAGCAATCATTTTCCGTTGCTCTTCCGTCAACCCATCGTCATCATCATCCATCATCCACCCTTGCTTCTCCTGCGACGCGTTCGTCGTCTCCCCGTGCGCGTTCGCGACGGACATGTCGTTCTCCATACCGTCAGCTGTCGAAATTCAAAAACCAAAGGTTTCGATCGTCGTCCTCGTCGCCCACGTCGTCGTCGTCGTCCACTTCACGCCCCGCGCCGATGAACCCGATGCACAGGCGTAGGTTTAATCCACACGTATCGCACTCGCACTCGATGGCGCGCGCGCGTCGTACACTGTCGCTCGCACCCGGCTCGAGCCCACGCGTTTCAATCCTTATTTGATGATGTGTGTAAGCTCGCTGGGTTATAATTGGTCGATGACCCCCTACCCTCCAAAAAATTCAAATTCTCAGCCACCTGTTGCTGTCCGTGCGTCGGTCGCTCGCGCGCCTTCACACGCGCGCACGACGCGCGAGACGACTGCAGACGCGCGCGATGACACCCACGGATGCGCCCGCGCGCCCCGCGCGCGCGTTCGCGGCGACGACGACGACGACGACGATGACGTCGCCGGCGTCGCTCGTCGTTGAATTCGGGGAGCCGTTTTTGCACTCGTGCGTGATTTCGCTGCGAGGTTTAACGAGCGTGCCGCGCGCGACGGTGAGCGAGTTGGCTAAGGCGATCGCGCATCACGGCGGTGCGGTGGTGATGGATGAAGACGGCGGTGATGCGACGGTGGCGGTGCGCGGTGAGGTGACGCACGCGGCGGTTGAGGATGCGTCGGCGACGCTCGGCGACGCCGAACGGAACGCGCGCGTCGTCAGCGCCGAGTGGATTCGCGCGTGCTTGAGCGCGAAGACGTTGTTGGATGTGGATTCGAATGTTTTGTACGTGCCGCCGCGATCGGTGGCGGGGTTGGAGGCGTTTAAGGATTGCGTGGTGTGCGCCACGGGGTATAACGGACAGCGCCGACGAGACGTGGAGACAATGGTGAAGGTTCTCGGCGGGACGTATCAGAAGGTGTTCGATCGCGGAGTGACGCATTTGGTGGCGTTTGAATTTTCTGGCGCGAAGTGGGAACGCGCGAGAGGATGGACTACGGCGAAGATTGTGAATCATAGGTGGTTGGAGGAGTGCGTGAGGCGCTGGGCGCGCGTGGACGAGGCGGCGTTTGGACGACGAAGCGGTAAGGAGGAGGATGAATTGGCGAGCGCGGTACCGGATAGCGAAGATGAAGATGGGGTAGAAGATGCGACGAGGAAAGAGTTGTCGGTGGTTCCAGATTCGATGGGTACGACGACGACGTCGACGATGATGACGGCGCGCGCGAACACGTCGAGCGCCGACGCCAACGTGTTTACGTCTCAGCTCGAAACCGCACCGCTAACGCTATCGGCCAAGAAGAAGGTACAAACGCCGAGCGCGGTTAAAGGAGACAATAAACGATCAGCGAGCAAGAGTGCGAGCAAGGGCGCGGCGTGGCGTTCTCCAGATTGGGTTGAAGAGGAGAGGAGAGGCGCGCGAGTCGCGGTGAGCAAGCGCAGTCGCATCGACCCAAAGTATAAAGAAGCGCTCCAAGGTAACTGCACGCAACCAGAAGATATGTTTCACGGGTTAGTTGGAAGTCCTGATGACGTCGAGAAGGCGTTCGGGGGACGGTATGCGCCCAATAACGCATGGTTTAGCTTTTTTGAAGACGCCGAAGCCGAGCCGCTCACGGATGCGCCCAATGTCGATGAATTTTGTACGCTTTTGGCGAGCGGTAGAGGCCGAGTAGAGAACGAGGATAACGAAACTCGAATGGCACGCATTCGTAACGGTGAAATACGTTTCGATGTGTTCGATCAAGGCATTTCCGAGCGTCAGGAGGAGGAGATCTTGCGTGAAGGCAACGGCTTATGCATGCGCACGCTGTACAGCGGCACTGTCATCTTACTCGACGAATCTTTACGTAACGATTGCGAAGGTATCATCAAGTTTGTTGACGATCTCGAAATGCAGCAAAAGCAGGGACCTCTTGGTGCTTGGATTCAAGCCATGATCCGCGTAGAGACGGCGAAGCAACCGGTGGTGGGCGAACGCGTGCGCGCCGGCGCCGACGCTCTCTTGACAACCTTTCTCACCTACATGCATCTCGCGCATAGCTTCCGGGACACCGATTACGCGCAGCTTTTCAACGCCGATGGGTCATTCGTGAGTGCGGACAAGGTTATCACCCTTCCGGCGCGAAAGCCTGGGAATTTAGCCGGTGTAGTTCTCGCCCCCGTCGACCGAACCGTGCGCGACGTCGTCGCTGGATATTACGAATTGTTAGCCGGTCCGAGCGAACCCGATCCCACGCAGCGCCCTACGAGCCAACTCGTGCCGAGCGACATCGAGGAGGAGGAAGATGAGGAACGCGTTGACGAAGAAGAGCCCATCATGGCGCCAGTTGAGGATATCGCGCCCGAGCAGGATGAACGCGTTGAAAACCAGGCACCCGAACCCGAGCGACGAGGGCGAGACACGTCCAAAGCGTCCACGTCTAAGGCTTCGGCTACGAAGAAAAAGACACCAAAACCTGCTACGACGACGACAAAGGCAGTGGTTAAGGCTGCGAAAGCGCCGAGCAAACCAAAGACAAAGCCGACGGTGACGAAAGCGGCGACGCCCGCATTCGCGACCAAGGCGTACGTCGCTTTGAGCGGTTTCAGCTCGGTGGAGATCAAAAAGTATTCTACGCTCGTGCGTCGTCTCGGCGCCATTCTTTGCTCCGGGCATGAATGGGAGCCATCTACGACGCACGTCGTTTTTGGTGCGCGAGGTAGTCGTTCGATCAAGTTTCTCGCCGGTGCGATTTCTGGCGCACACTTGGTTGACGAATCTTTCCTCGTCGAGTGCGCGAGCGCAGGCAAAATCGTTGACGTGCGCGACAAGCATTTATGGCGAGGCGGCCGTGGGGCGGAAATGGGCGTGATCGATGCGCAAGCCACCAAGCATTGGTCCACTGTCGCCCCGCACAGCGCCTTCAAGGGATTATCCATCGCACTCTTACCTTTTGAGCCAAGCGCGAAGATTGACCGCGCGATGCTCGACGTCGTCTTACGCGCCGGCGGCGCGTCGCTGTCATCGGTTTCATCCAAGGGTGACGTGTGTTTGACGCAAGCCGAAGTACCGGATATCGTCATCACCGATCACGCCGACGTGCGCGCGCCTACAGCGGTGCCACGACTCGCGCCTTTGATTGACGCGTGCGCCGGCGGCGTCCTCGTCGTCACGCCTGAATTTTTCAAGTCTTGGATTTCAACCCCAGGCGCGTTGTTAGATGCGCACTGCTTATTTGGTGCGTCCGCATCGACGAGTGAGAACGATGCCGTCATCGATGCGTTATCAAAACGCAGCGCGTGCGTCACTGTCGCTGCACCAGCAGCGCCAGCGTCGCCTCGCGTCGACGACGTGAATACGACAAAGACAAAGAACGCTCAACCCACAAAAGCCAAGGCGCGACAAACACCTGCGCGAGCTGAAAAGCCCGCAGAGCAGGCTGTGTTGTTAAGTCAGCGACAAACTCGGGCGAAGCGCGCGGAGAACGCGCCTCTCGCCGAACGCGTCGGCAAACGACGTCGCGCGTTGAAAGATTCAAACTAAAATGTTAGACGCGCCGTGTAATTACTTAACGATAAACCAACAAGTTTTAACCACATACCCTATACGCGATGACGATGAGCGACGAATCAATACATCACGGTTCATTAGTTGTTCGGTTTCTTAGATTTGCATCAAATAGCTTACAACAGATGATGAGAAATACACTGTTCACGACTTCACACAAACACATTATTTTGTACGAACGCCATCGCACTATCACCTTCACCTCGCGCGTTGTTTAAAGACGCGCGAGTCTCTAGCGCTAGACTTAGGAGTTCTAGAAAAGTTTAAACGCTTTCGCATTCACACTAATCATGCGATATATTGATAACATATCGCTTAGTAGAAGCCGAAACCCTTGGCCGCGTTGGTGAGGACGTTGGAGTGAACCGGGTCCGCGACGTGGGATTGCCAGTTGGCGATCGGGCCTTCTTGGGTGGCGAGCGCTTGGAAGATGCAGCCCAACCACGCGAACATGGACAAACGGCAGTGCTTCAATTCCTTGATCTTGAGCTCTTCGAGGTCACCAGACTCGGCGAGGCCGAGCGGGTCGAAGCGTCCACCCGGGTTGACGTCACCGACGGTGAGGCCATCATCGAACGGAGAGTCAGAGATACCGGTACGGTACGCTTCGGCGCCACCGACGAGGATGACTTCAATGGCGAGCACCGCCCAGAAGGACGGGTAGCCAGAGCC